>Ga0371490_1001063_pt1 | contig 15359 bp, 12 predicted proteins | sample MB2SIPfraction_FD_207959 | JGI IMG/M metagenome (GOLD analysis project Ga0371490, IMG submission 207959) | Lab enriched peat soil microbial communities from McLean, Ithaca, NY, United States - MB28FN SIP fraction | ecosystem: Environmental > Terrestrial > Soil > Wetlands > Peat | place: USA... | reverse complement strand
TGGCCTGCAACAGTGCCCAGGCTCCGAGGCCGACGACGAGAAAGCGCGAGACCAGCAAGACGTTCTTCTGCGTGGCGTTGGGGCGCAGGAAGCGGGTGTAGACGTCGTTGATGAGATTGGTGGCCGGGGAGAAGAGATAGTTGTTGGCCGTGCTGATGACCTTGGCAAAGACCGCGCCCATGAGAAGCGCTCCGACACCGGCGGGGAGAAAGTGACGGGCGGTGAAGGGGATGATCTCGCGGGGAGCGAAGTCCGGGGTGGCGAGCGGCGAATGGAAGTAAAGGGCCGAGCCGACGACGGCGAGCGAGACGATCAGCGTCTCCAAGACAACGGTGCCGAAGACCCAGCCGACGACGGCGACGCTGGCATCGCGCTCGGTTTTGGCGGAGAAAAATTTCTGATACATCGACTGGTTGCCGATCATGAGAAGGAAGGTCGGCAGGAAGTATTCCATGGCCTTGATGACGGCCTCGTGGCGATTGCGTCCACATTGACCGGGAGCGAGACCCCATTCGCCAAAGAGGGTGAAGTGCGTGGCGGGGAGAGCCTGATGCAGACCGGCCCAGCCGCCGACCTGATGAAAGATGGCGGGCAGGGCGAGGAAGCCAGTGACGGTAATCAGCATGCCGATGAAGACATCCATGTAAGCGACGCTGGCCATGCCGGCGAGGGCGGTGAAGACGACGACGAAGATGGCGATGATGATGGTGCCCTGCGTCTTGGCAACGTCGGGAAAGATGAGGTGGAGGATGTCTCCGCCGGCGCGGAACTGGTAGCTGGTGATGGCCGTGTAGGCAAACAAGATGGCGATGGTGCCGAGGATTCGGGCGGCGGTGTTGTAACGGGCTTCGAGCAGATCGGGAATGGTGAACTGGGCGAACTTGCGGGCGCGGGGGGCGACAAAAAAGATGATGAGAAGGCCGAGCCATCCTCCGGCAGGCTGCCAGAGGGCGGCAAAGCCGTTGCGGAAGGCGTTCTCCGCCCCGGCAAAGAGCGAGCCGGCACCGATCCACGAAGACAAAAGAGTGAAGACCAGCACGTAGGCGGGCAGCGAACGACCGGCGACAAGGTAGTCCGCCTTGGTGTGCACCTTGCGCACCTGCCAGAGGCTGACGGTGAGCAGGGCTACGACGATGACCGTGAGCACCACGGCATAAAGATTCAACATCTGCGCTCCTGAATGGGCGAGAAGTACGATGGAATTTAGTTTACAGGGAATTGAAGGGGGATGGGATGAGGCTTCGACATCGCTCGGGAGGACACTCTAAGAACAAGAGCGAAAACAACGTCTACTTCCCCACCCTGCCGCAAAATTCTGCGACAAGGGTGGGGCATCCCCGGATGAGTAATATTCGAAAAGATGGGCCGGCCCCCAATTTCTTGATTGGTGACCTGGAGTGGCACTGATGGTGTCAGCCGCGCGGGGGTCCTTCGCTGCGCTCAGGATGACACTACAAAAGCAAGAGCAACTGCAAAGTCAACTTCCCCACCCTAGCAACTACGGCTAGGATGGGGCACCCGCCTCAGCGTGCAAGAACTTTACTAACTCTGAACTGGATAACGGCTGCAAGCGCAAAAGCCACGACACCGGAAAGCTCACGCCTGTCGTGATCGAACATTGAGATCAACAAGAATGCCACACTGAACAGGGCGCATATACAAGCGGAGAGCCAAAGGACTTGTGCCCGTCGTTCCTTGATCTCCGAACGAGTGGTCGAGGATACGTCCTCGTATTTTCCGTCTTCAATCTTCATGAGTTTGTACAACTTTGAGAGTAGCTAAGCATAGCTGATTATTCAAGTTAATCGCAGATCGCAGAATTGTTGAATACTACAGTCTAATTATCCAACTACCCAGCGGCATTAACTCAGACGCCGAGGGCTTGGCGCGCGGCTTCGAGGGTGATGCCGCGGACGCGGACGAGTTTGTTGCGGCCGGTTTCTCCGCTGATGATTTCTACCGAGCCTTTGCTGACACCGAAGAGTTTGGCGAAGAACTCGACGACCGCCTGGTTGGCTTTGCCTTCGACGGGCGGGGCGGTGATGGAGAGCTTGACGGCCTCGCCCATGGTGCCGGCGAGCGCGGTGCGGCTGGCACGGGGCTGCACGCGCAGAGCGAACTGCACGCCGTCCCTGGTGGCGCGAAGATCAACGGGCATGGCGGGCACTCTTCACCATTAGAAAATCGTTGTGCGCAAAATCAATGTAATGGCGGGCACTCGTCATCATTGGCAAACCGTATTGGCAAACCATCATCGGCAACTCATCATGCGCAAGAAGCGTCATACGAAAATCAATGCGATGGTTCGCACTCGCGGGATGTAGGTCAACGGGCATGGTCAGCCTTTGTCCTGTGGAGTAGAGGGCGGCGCTACATTGTATGGCGCGGCGGTTGGTGAAGAATAGTCGCGCTGGCCGAAGATGAGGGTGCCGAGGCGGACGCAGGTGGAGCCTTCCTGGATGGCGATCTCGAAGTCGTGCGACATGCCCATGGAAAGCTGTGGCAAGGGGAGTCCGGTGCGCTGGCGGAGCTGGTCTCGAAGCTGGCGGAGCTGCACGAAGTAGGGGCGCGCGGCGGCGGGATCCGAGGTGAAGGGCGGCACGGTCATCAGCCCTAGCAGGCGCAGGTGGGTGAGGCGCGGTGCGGCGTCGAAGAGCGAGAAGAGTTCGGGCGAGGTGGGCGCGAGTCCGGCCTTGCTGAGTTCTCCGCCGACGTTGACCTCGACGAGGACGGTGAGGGTTTTGTTGAGGCGCTCGGCGGACTGGTTGAGGCGCTCGGCGAGGCGGAGGGAGTCGAGGCTATCGATGGCGTCAAAGAGTTCGGCGGCCCGGGCGGCTTTGTTGGATTGCAGGTGGCCGATGAGGTGCATCTGGATTGATTGCGCGTTCTTCAAAAATGGCGAGGCAAGAACCTCTTCGCGCTTGGACTCCCACTCCTGCACGCGGTTTTCGCCGAAGAGGAGCTGGCCGCTGGCGACGGCCTGGAGGATGGCCGCAGGTGGGTGAGTCTTGCTGACGGCCATCAGCGCGACCTCTTCCGGCGGACGGCTGGCGGCGCGGGCGGCGTGGGCGATGCGCTGGTTCACCTCAGCGAGATTGGCAGTAATACCCATTGAGTTGATTTTACTGCGGATTCGGAACGGTCTCGCGCACGGCCGCACGGTAGAATTCCATCAACTTGAATCCTACATACTCTCGGCGATCAATATTGCGATAGTAGCAATCCCAATAACTGATGATTCTTTTCTCGGTCTTTGCATGAAAGGCTGGGTTGTCCCTGAGGAATCGCGCATACGCAGCTACATCCAACCGGGCTAAATTGTCGTAGACGACCTGAAGAATTTCGATGACATACTCACCGGTAAGCTGCACTACGAACGGCACAACCCAGGGCTCTCTCGAAGACACAATGGGCTCAAGATTGCACTGACGGATATGACCGTCGTGATGACGCGAAAGCAGGCAATTCAAAATCAGTTTTTGACGGGATGACAGAAAGATCGTGGGAACCAGGCTTGGGTCGTGATATATCCGACCGGGAATTTCGAGAATCTCCTTTTCCACGCTCACGGTGAAGTGACTAATATGAGTATGCTGCGGAACCTCGATGAAACGATTCACTACACTTTCCGCATCAGCTACCAAAGCTACGGGAAATGCGTGCAGCAAGAACCGATTGGCTTCTCTCATCTGGAGTCCTCCCAACATGCTGGGCCATAGCCACTACACTTTGAGATACTGATGAAATTTGATTGTAATTGAGCGGACGGGCGGTTTGAGGACAGGCTCCGGAATTAGGAACCGAGGGTTGGGGAATTTGCGCGGGGCGCGATGGATGGGTTGCAGCCAGCGGCGGGCGTGACAGAATAGAGGGCGGCAGAGTCTAAGGAATGCAGGTCAGGGTACGCGAGAGAAAGTGATAGATCCAATGATGCCAAACTCTGCGATTAGGAACACCGGGAAGAAGATGAACTGCTGCACGATGAAGCCATCTATGAAGGATGGCGGGGTGCGGCGGTGGCTGCGCTGCGCGGTGATGGCCGCGCTGATGATGACCGCTGCCGTGACGGCGCTGGCGCAGGAGGGGACGATTCGTTATGTGCCGCCCAAGGGCATCAGCGTGGATGAGGTCATACAGCGCTTTGCCGCCAAGGAAAAAGAGTTCAGCATTGCGCGCGAGCAGTACACCTGGACGCAGACCGTAAGGGTGCAGACCTTGGAGGGCCACACCGTGGACGGCGAGTATGTGCAGGTGGCCGACGTGCTGTTCGACGAGCGGGGACAGCGCATCGTCAACGTGAAGTATGCGCCGCAGAACACTCTGACGCGGCTGACGATGACGCGAGAGGACTATGAGGACATCGAAAAGCGCATGCCGTTTACGATGACCAGCGACGATCTTCCCTTTTATGACGTGCGCTACGTGGGGCAGCAGCAGGAGGACGAGCTGAACTGCTACGTCTTTGAGCTTTCGCCGAAGAAGATGGAAAAGGGCAAGCGCTACTTTGAGGGGCGCATCTGGGTGGACGATCGCGACTTCCAGATTGTGAAGACCTACGGGAAAAACGTTCCCGACGTGGTGCAGCGCAAGCGGGGCCAGGAGAACCTGTTTCCGCGTTTCACGACGTGGCGCGAGCAGATTGACGGCAAATACTGGTTCCCCACCTACACCAAGGTGGACGACGAGCTGCACTTTGAGATGGGCGACATACACATTCGGCAGATTGTGAAGTACGAAAACTACAAGAGGTTCGGCAGCAAGACGAGGATCTTCTACGAGGGCGAGGAGCTGCCGAACAATTCCAAGAAGAAGGACGCGGCTCCGAAGAAGCCGTACGCGTGGCTTCACTGACTCAAATCACGCGCAAAAGCCAGGGCGCCCCGCGGGGCGCCCGTTTGCTGGCTGATACAACGGCGGCTGCAAGAGCCGGTGCGAACAGAATGGAAACTAATAGAAGAGATACTTGCGCCACTTGGCGTCACTGCGGCCCATCATGCGCATGAGGTGGCGGCTGGTGTGCATGGAGAAGGGACGCGGCTCCTTGGCGGGCTTCATGCCGCACTCGTGAGGCAGGGAGTTGCCCTTGCGGCGGTTGCACTCGTGGCAGCAGGCGACGAGGTTCTCCCAGGTGGAGGCTCCGCCGCGCGAACGCGGGATGACGTGGTCGAGGGTCATCTCACCGGAGGGCAGGCTGACGCCACAGTACTGGCAGGTGTTGCGGTCGCGCATCAGGATGTTCTTACGCGAGAGGGCGCGCGTCTGATGCGGGATGCGACGATATTCCAACAGGCGGATGACCGAGGGAACGCGAACCGAGCTGCGCGAGCTGTGCAGCAGGTGGCCGTTGATCTCCTCGGTGGAGGCCACGCCCTTGAGCACCAGCACGATGGCGCGGCGGGCGGCACAGATGTTGATGGGCTCGTAGCTGGCGTTGAGTACCAGCACAGGCGTATGCATGGCGGCGTATCCCCGTTCGGTGAATTCGCCGTGATAGCGGAATTTTCTGTGACTCTCCATGGGAATATCCCTCTTATTGCAGACGGGCACCCTCTGCTTGCCCGCCGGGTTGCTTTGTAACCGGTGAAACTGACGATTGCCGAGCGGAGTCGGCGTGACCAAAACCTTGTATGGCGCTCTCGCGCAGGGGCTCCAGGGCCTCTGCGGCATGACCCAGGGCGCGCGCGGGAGTGACGACCCAGACGCGGGCGGCTCCGGCATGCAGCAGTTCGCGGGCGCACTCGGCGGCGGTGGCGCCGGTGGTCATCACGTCATCCACCAGCAGCACCTCGCGGCCTTTGACGCGGGCGCGCGAGGAGACCTTGAAGGCTCCGCGAATCTGCTCGCGACGCTCGGCGGCGGAGAATGCAACTTGCGAGTCGGCAAAGCGCACGCGGAGGAGAGCCGTGGTCTCAAGCTCCAATGTACGACCCAGATTGCGGGCCATCTCGCGCTGGGAGTGGCGGGCGATGAGCTCGGCCTGGTTGAAACCGCGCGAGCGCAGACGGATTTTGTGTACCGGCACGGGAATCAGCAGGAGCGATTCGGCATCGATGTCGCCTTCCAGTTGCAGGGCGGCCTGGGCGGTGAGATGGCCGAGCAGGCGGGCTGCGGTGCGCACGCGCTCATACTTGAGCAGATGGATGAGCTGGCGCAGAGCTCCCGTATAGGCCGAATGGCTGACGGCGCGGGCGAAGGTTGGCGGCTCAAGGGCGCACTCGGGACAGCAGGCGTCGCCGTGGCGGGCATCCTCGCCGTGGAGAAGATCTCCACAGAGGGTGCAGCGCGGCTGGGCGATGGGCTGAATGGATTCGAGGCAGGAGTTGCAGACTGGAAGGCGTGAGAGGGTGAAGAGTGAGGCGTGGCAGAATCGGCAATCGGAGGGAAACAAGGCCGCAAGCAGGCTCCGTACCGCATCGCCGGCTATTCGCGGCGCCTGCGGCCTTCCGGTCGGCATGCTGTCCCAGCTACTGCTGAAGACTGGCCTCCTTTGGAAACGCCAGGGGCGGCGGATGCTTCGCGAGGGGAGGAATTTCCCCACTGTGGTTCCGCTGCCTTGTGAGAATCAGTATATACCGCTCCGGCGGGCGATGCAGCGGCATTTACAGGCTTTTCATGGAGATGAAGAGGCTGGATCGCAAAGCGGTCTGGCACGAGGTGGCAGAGAAAAAGCCTGAGAGTTCCTAAAGACTGACGGGTTTTAATCATATATAAGGTTCCAAATCCTGGATAAGAGGGCTGTAATCTCGCGGGCGGGGATGGCGTCCAATAGTATGAGCAGGATGGAAGAGACCTTGAGAGCAGCGGCCATGGGCCGCACCGGATGGACGGCCAAGGAGTTCGACTGCCTTGTGCGCGAACACCAGGCGCGCATCCAAAGGGTGCTGTGGTACGAACTGCGCGACGAAGAGGCCACGGCGCCGATTGGCGAGGCTGGCAAAATGTAACGATCTTGTCCCTCCCCGGACAAATGCAGTAGCAGTGGATTTGCAAAACGCAACTGGAACGGAAACCCTCACGCGTTCGCCGACACTCTCTTCGGCGGCGCGATTTTTGTCCCCGAAATTTACCGGTTTTTCATGCGGCGTTGCATGCAGGGCGTGGGCCTTTGCGCGCAGAATCTGAAATGGCACCCGGGTGCGGAAGGCGTTCATGGTAGAGCTTGCTTCCCTGCCTTGGGGGTGCATATACTACCGGGTTTGCAAGCGTCATGGGAGGGGTGGGATAGTTCTGCGTCCGCGCGCACTTCCTAATAAAAACCCAGACCGCTTGGGAAGGAACATCGGTATGTCCGTGGTACACGATCAGCTTACTGAAACCAATCCGTGGGAGGCTCAGGCCGCCCGCTTTGAACTGGCCGCGAAAAAGCTCAACCTTGATCCCGGCCTGTGGAAGATTCTGAGCCAGCCGGCGAGAGAGATCACCGTGCACATTCCGGTGCAGATGGACGACGGCCGCATTGAGCTGTTTACCGGCTACCGGGTGCAGCACAGCATGGCTCGCGGCCCGGCCAAGGGCGGCATCCGCTACGCTCCGGAGGTGAACCTGGACGAGGTGCGCGCGCTGGCCGCGTGGATGACCTGGAAGTGCGCCGTGGTGGACATCCCCTTTGGCGGCGCCAAGGGCGGCATCATCTGCGATCCCAAGACGATGAGCCGCGGCGAGCTGGAGCGCATGACTCGGCGCTTTACGGCCGAGCTGATTGAAGTAATCGGCCCGGAAAAAGACGTGCCCGCTCCCGACATGAACACCAACGAGCAGACCATGGCGTGGATGATGGACACCTACAGCATGCACATGCGCCAGACGGTGACAGCCGTGGTGACCGGCAAGCCGATTGAGATCGGCGGCTCGCGCGGACGTCGCGAGGCCACCGGGCGCGGCGTGATGCTGGTGACTCTGCAGGCGGTGAAGAAGCTGGGACGGCTGCCATGGGACACTCGGGTGGTGGTGCAGGGCTTTGGCAACGTGGGCAGCTACGCGGCGCTGCTGCTGCACGAGCAGGGCTTCAAAGTGGTTGGCATTGCGGAATGGAACTGCGGACTGCACAACGCGAACGGCATCGACGTGAAAAAGCTGTTTGAGTACAAGGCGGAGAAGGGCACGATCCAGGGCTTCCCCGGAGCCGAGGCGGCGGACCAGAACGAGCTGCTGGTGAGCGACTGCGACGTGCTGGTTCCAGCGGCGATGGAAAACCAGATCACCACGCTGAACGCGGCGAAGATCAAGGCGAAGATCATCGTTGAAGGCGCCAACGGTCCGACAACGGCGGCGGCCGACGACATTCTGCAGGAAAAAGGCGTCTTCATTATTCCGGATATATTGGCCAACGCCGGAGGCGTGACGACCAGCTACTTCGAGTGGGTGCAGGATCGGCAGGGATACTTCTGGAAGGAAGCGCATGTAAACGCCGAGCTGGAACACATCATGGTGGACTCGTTCCAGGCGGTGATGCACTACGCGGAGACTCACCAGGTGAACAACCGCATTGCGGCTTACATGCTGGCGATTGACCGCGTGGCTTCAACGATTCGGACGCGAGGGATTTACGCGTAAGCTTCTTTAATTAGATAGCGAGAGGCCGGGTGATGCCCGGCCTCTTTATGATTTGTGGTGCGCGCGGAGTTGGGACGGAGCAACGCTGGACCGTCGGCCATGTTATCACCGCACTAACGAAAATCACGGTAAAATGTATGGCTCGCCGATTAGCGGCTCGCGTCTTTGGGTGAAGAGGGATGCCATTCCGTCTGGAATTCGACGCCACGCACAGGATCCTGCTGATCTCCTGCGATGGTGTGTTTTCCGATGATGACCTTGCAGACGGCTACTCGGCGTTAAGAGATTGCAGTAAGTCCCACGGTCCATTTTCCTGCATTGTGGACTATACGGGCGTCACGAAGTTTACAGTTTCCAGTCAGGCTGTCATTAATTTGGCGCATATGGAGCCGACGATCCCCGTGGATTATCTACAGATCAACGTCACTCCCAAGACGGCGTATTTTGGAATGGCTCGTATGTTTCAGATTCTCACCAGTGAAAGCCGGCCGAACCTGCGCGTAGTGTCCACGATGAAAGAAGCCTATCTCATGCTTGGAGTGGCGTCGCCAAGTTACTCGCCGGTTGAGTACAAGCTTCGCAAGCGCAAGTGATTTTTGGCATCTACCCCACCCTCCACCAAAAAAACGGGCGGAAAGGTAGGTCACCCGGAAATTCTTGCTTTGAGAGACTTGAATTTTGGCGCAGATTGCTCCTATTTACGAAAGGCACCCCATGAGCAACTACAAGATTCAGTGCCCCTTATTCTGGCTCGTAACCGCGATGGGGAGTCTCATTGCAGTGGGTCGCGCTGCTCAGTTCATTCGCCCAGAGAGCTTCGCTCATCCTATTCGATTCGTTGGCGATATCGCCGCAGTTGTTGGGATGTGGATTGGCTATTTTGGCGTCCTTCGTGGTTTGAGAACCGCGCAAGGACAGGTAGCAGATACCGTATTGATCGGCATAGCGGATTCTGCGGCTATCTGTTGTCTATTGGGATATGGACTGGCTGTGGCTGCGTTTGGACTTAGTTAACGTAATATCGCCAAGGCACTCACTATCCCAAAACAGAACTGTTGAGCTGGCCTACTTATCTAAGAAGATATTTGTCTTACTAACACACCTAGCCGCTACCGTATCCCCACGACGGCGAGCATGCGGCCGGTTACTCGCTCCTTGCGGTAGCTGAAGAAGATGTCGGTGCGGCAGCTGGTGCAGAGGCCGAGGGCGTGGATGTTCTCCTCGGGCAGGCCGGCGTCGAGAAGCTGCTGGCGGTTGGCCTTGACCAGGTCGAGGTGGCGGCTGAGCGCCGGCTCTCCGTGGCCCGGGGCGCGCTGGTTGAGGAAGAGCATGGGGTACTTGGTCTTGAGGCTCCAACTGTCGAAGACATCCTCGAAGAGCGTGGGGGCGTAGGCGAACTGCGACTCGAAGCGGCTCTCCACCTCTTCGCCAATCTCGTAACAGCAGGCTCCGATGCCGGGGCCGATGACGGCGACAAGATCCTGCGGGCGGCAGTCGAATTGGCGGCGCATCTCTCCCACACCTTTTTCGACGATGCGCTGGACGGTGCCGCGCCATCCGGCGTGAAAGATTCCGACGGCCTTTTTGCGGCGGTCGGCGAGGATGACGGGGTAGCAATCCGCCACCTTGACGCCGAGCAGGACGCCACGGGCGTTGGTGATGAGGCCGTCTCCGGCGGTTTTGACGATGTTGCCACGGCGGATGTCGCGCAGGGCGAGGCGAGCGCCTTCGGGGGCACGGGCTCCCCAGACGCGGTGGATGGCAGCGGAGTGGACCTGGTTGAGCAGAACGAGCGGCCAGGGCTTGGCGGGCGGCGCGGCCTTGAGCTTGGCGACGGGGCTGGCGGTTAAAACCCTGGCGATAAATTTCTGACGGTTGCGCTCAACGTTGGGGCGCGTGTCCTCCTCGGTAAAGCCGAGGTTGAGCTGGTGCGAGCCGTACTCCTTTGTGACGCCGCCGGTGCGGGTGCTGAAGCCATGGACGAGCCAGGGAATGGCTGTAAGCGATTCAGCGGAAAGAACCTGCACGGCAGGGGTGCGGCTGGGACGGCGGGTGGCGCGCTCCCGGTCGCGGAGGGCGCGCTGGGTTTTGAGGGCGCTGGAGATTGCGCGCGCAGGCTTTGCCAAAGACTTGCGGGCAGGCTTCGCCGGGGACTTCGGCGCGGGCTTGGCGGCCTTCGGGAGAGTGGGCTTTGGCGTGGATTTGGCGGATTTCTTCATGCTCACAACATTGATTGTAGCCGATGGCGGGCGGCTTTATGCCTGGGCGCGGCGGCCGTGAAATAGCAGGCGGAAGTTGATGCCAAGGCCCGGGTTTTGCAGTAAGCTAACCTGTCTGTATCCGGCAATAGTATGGGCGGGCGGTTGCCATGCGGTGCCCGCGCAGAATAGATTTCTAGGCTATGTATCAAGAATTCAATACCGTCGAACGTTGGACCGGGACGCCGGTTCATTGTGTTTTCCAGTGCATTGTGATGGCCATTGCCACGCGTCACGCCGACGCGGTGGACGTGAAGTTCCTGGTGAATGGCCGCCCGGTGTGGATCGCGCTGTCGCATCCGGCGTGGACCGAGCACCGGGCCAAGACGGGCCACGAGATCACCGACCCATTGGCGGCGGAGATCGCGGGCCACTACCTGCGCACCATCCTGGAGAACGGAGAAGAGAGCGGTCGTGAGCTGTACACGCTGACGACGGCCGAGACCCTGGAGCACTTGGCGGCCGTGCTGTGTGAAGAAGGCGCCGCCACACGCTAAACAAAGACTGCCCGGGCCAACTCCCCGGGCAGAGTTGATTTGAGCAACGGATTGGGCCAAACGGTTACATAACACATTGACTGAACACAACGATCCGCCGGCAGAATCCATCGATACGGCGGACGATGCAGGGGGGTTATGAGCACGAAAGCAACCAACGCAACCAAGTACTCCACGCCGCTCAGCAAGAATCAACACCTGCTGCGCTGGGTGGAGAAGATGGCCGCCATGACACGGCCGGACGCCATTCACTGGGTGGACGGCAGCCAGGAAGAATACGAGGAACTGTGCGCGCAACTGGTGGCCAGCGGCACCTTCCGCAAACTGAACGAGAAGCTGTGGCCGGGCTGCTATTACGCCACCAGCGATCCCGGTGACGTGGCACGCGTGGAAGACCGTACATTCATCTGCTCTCATAGTAAAGACAGCGCCGGTCCGACCAACAACTGGGAAGACCCGTTCAGCATGCGCCGCAAACTAAGGGGTCTGTTCGACGGCAGCATGGTGGGACGCACGATGTTCGTGCTGCCCTTCAGCATGGGCCCGGTGGGCTCGCCGATGTCTCAGATTGGCGTGCAACTGACGGACTCGCCGTACGTGGTGGTGAACATGCGCATCATGACGCGCATCGGACTGCCGGTGATCGCCGAGATCGACAAGGACGAGAAGCGCGTGGTGCCCTGCGTGCACAGCGTGGGCAAGCCACTGGCGCCGGGCGAAAAAGACGTGACCTGGCCCTGCAACAAGGAAAAGTACATCGTCCACTTCCCGGAGACGCGCGAGATCTGGTCGTTCGGCTCGGGCTACGGCGGCAACGCTCTGCTGGGCAAGAAGTGCTTTGCCCTGCGCATTGCCAGCACCATGGCCCGCGACGAGGGATGGATGGCCGAGCATATGCTCATCCTGGGGGCGGAGAGTCCCGAGGGCGAGAAGACCTACGTGGCGGCGGCCTTCCCCAGCGCCTGCGGCAAGACGAACTTCGCCATGCTGATTCCTCCCGAGGGAATGAAGGGCTGGAAGATCACCACCATCGGCGACGACATCGCCTGGATCAAGCCCGACGACAAGGGCCAGCTGCGGGCGATCAACCCGGAGGCCGGCTTCTTTGGCGTAGCGCCGGGAACGTCGATGAAGACCAACCCCAATGCCATGATCGCGCTGGCGAAAAACTCGATCTTCACCAACGTGGCGCTGACTCCCGAGGGCGGCGTGTGGTGGGAGGGCATGACCGACGAGCCACCGGCTGAGTGCACGGACTGGCAGGGCAAGCACTGGACTCCGGCGATTGGCAAGGAGACGGGCAAACCGGCGGCGCATCCCAATGCACGCTTTACAGCCCCGGCCAAACAGTGTCCCACGATTGATCCCGACTGGGAGGCTCCGAATGGGGTGCCGATCAGCGCGTTCATCTTCGGCGGACGGCGTCCGACGACGATGCCGCTGGTGTACCAGGCCTTCAACTGGAGCGCCGGGGTTTACACCGGGGCGACCATGGGCAGCGAGATGACGGCCGCGGCCGCGGGCACCATCGGCAAGGTGCGCCGCGATCCCATGGCCATGCTACCCTTCTGCGGCTATCACATGGGCGACTACTTCCGTCACTGGATCAAGATGGGACGGAACCTGGACGTGACTCCGCGCATCTTCCACGTGAACTGGTTCCGCAAAGGCGAGGACGGCAAGTTCCTGTGGCCGGGCTACGGCGAAAACATGCGGGTGCTGAAGTGGGTGATCGACCGCGTGCATGGACGCCGCCGCGGCAAGGAAACCCCCATCGGCTGGCTGCCACGCTACGAGGACATCGACTGGAGCGGGCTGAACTTCTCTCGCGAGACCTTTGAAAAGCTGCAGGAGGTGGACCGCGAGACCTGGAAGCAGGAGGTCATCGGGCACGAGGAGCTGTTCATCAAGCTGCACGCCCACCTGCCGCAGGAGATGGTCTACGAACGCGAACTGCTGATCTGCCGGTTGTAAGGCAGAGCAACACTCACCGGCGCCGCTGCCCCAAAGGGGGTGGCGGCGTTGTTTTTGCGCAGGACATTCATTGATAAAACCCTGTTGATGAAAATCGCTATTGTGGAAATACCGCGATAGTAAATCACGCGGCAAAGTCTCCCGCCAATGCGTCCATGCGTTTATCATGGGTTGATTCACTTGTGCGTTGCGCGGGCCGCGTGCTAACTTTCGCCTGCCCACAAGCAACATTCATTCCACGCTGGACCGAGGACCTTCGATGAGCACGAAACCCCACCGTCCCTACGTTCCCCCGACCATGGCCATGGCTGAGTTCACGCCGAGAGCCATCATCCTGGGCCTGTTCATGACCGCCATTCTGGGAGCGGCCAACGCCTACCTGGGCCTTCGGGCAGGCATGACGATTGCCGCCACCTATCCGGCGGCGGTCATTGGCATGAGCCTGCTGCGCGTGATGAAGGGCTCACTGCTGGAAGAGAACATGTCGCGTACCGTCGGCTCCATCGGCGAGAGCGTGGCGGCCGGCGCGGTCTTCACCATCCCGGCCTTCGTCATGGCCGGCATCTGGAAGGACGGTCTGACCCGCGACCACTACTGGACCAGCGTGGCGCTGATGGTGATCGGCGGATTGCTGGGCATCCTGTTTGTGACCCTGCTGCGGCGCGTCATGGTGGAAGACCCCGAACTGCCCTTCCCGGAATCGGTGGCGGCCAGCGAGATTCACAAGGCCGGCCAGCAGGGATCGAAGGCGGCGAAGATTCTCTTCAGCAACATGGGCTTCGGCGGCCTGCTCTACCTGCTGGGGCAGTTGAACATCTTCAACCCGAGCAAGGTCTTCACGGTCACGATTGGCGCACTGGGCAAAAAGCTGTTGCTGCGCACCAGCACCAATCCGAGCGTGGCCACCACGATCACGGGCGGCGCCAGCACCTTTGCCGCACCGGACATCAGCCCGGCCTACCTCGGCGTGGGCTACATCATCGGTCCGCGGCTGGGCGCACTGAACTTTGCCGGAGGCGTGCTGGCGTGGGGACTGCTGGTTCCACTCCTTACCTATCTTCTCGGACCCTACATTCAGGCCATGCAGCCGGAGGGGCATCCCCTGCCGTGGGCGCAGCTGGCGGGAGCGATTTACTTCTCCATCGTGCGCCCCATCGCGGTGGGCGGCATGCTGGTGGGCGCCAGCTACACGCTGTTCAAGATGCGCAAGCAGCTCGGCATGGGCATCGCCAGGGCAATCAGCGATCTGAAGAAATCCACTGAAGCGCATGAGGCCAGCGATCGCACGGAAGTGGACCTGAGCGCCAAACTGGTCTTCGTCGGCATCGCGGTGGTGCTGGTGGCGATGATCGGACTGTACTGGTACTTCATTCACGGCGCGGGCAACCTGTCGAGCACGACGGTGATGACCGGGGCGGTGGTATCGGCCGTGGTGATGATCATTCTCGGCTTCTTCTTTGCCGCCGTCAGCGGCAACCTGGTGGGCATGATCGGCAGCTCGAACAACCCGATCAGCGGCCTGACGCTGTGCACGCTGGTGGTGGCGGCACTGCTGATGGTGGCACTGGGCGTGAGCGGAGTGGGCGGCGTGGCAGCGGTACTGGGCGTGGCCGCCGTGGTCTGCGTCAGCTCGGCGGTGGCCGGTGAGATGCTGCAGGACCTGAAGGTGGGACACATTTTGGGTGGCACTCCGGCCAAGATGCAGATTGGCGACCTGATGGGCGTACTGGTGGCATCGCTGGTGTTGTTCTTCCCGCTGATGGTGCTGGATAAGGCTTATCACTTTGGCAGTCCCGAACTGCCCGCTCCACAGGCCGGATTGATGGCCATGCTGAGCAAGGGCATCGTGGGCGGCGACATGGCCTGGCCACTGGTCATCGTCGGCATCCTGATGGGCTTTGCCCTGATCCTGATTGAAGTGCGCAGCCCGATGCTGTTCAGCGTGGGCATGTACCTGCCGCTGGGCACTACGTTCGCCATCTTTGTGGGCGGACTGGTGCGCTGGGCCACCGACAAGCTGCGCGACCGCGCCGGCTACAACGACGCGCAGAAGGCTCGCGTGGACAACGCCGGAGTG
>Ga0371490_1001062_pt1 | contig 15374 bp, 11 predicted proteins | sample MB2SIPfraction_FD_207959 | JGI IMG/M metagenome (GOLD analysis project Ga0371490, IMG submission 207959) | Lab enriched peat soil microbial communities from McLean, Ithaca, NY, United States - MB28FN SIP fraction | ecosystem: Environmental > Terrestrial > Soil > Wetlands > Peat | place: USA... | reverse complement strand
CTCCATGGCCAGGCTTTCGGGGCTCTTGGAGCCCAGAAACTGCTCGATGCCGGCGCGTCCGCCGCCGCCGGCCGAGCCTTTGGTGGTAGTGGCGCCGTCCTTGGCAATGACGAAGACATTCAAGCGGCAGAGCGGCTGGGTGTCGGAGGCAAATGCACCGTCGGAGGCGGCAATCAGCACCCGGCGCAGTTCTTCGGCGTAGGAGGCGCGCACCTGGGTGATGCGGTTGTCGTAGGCGCGAGCGGTGCGATCGGCACGCAGAATCAGCTCCAGGCGCGCGGCCAGGTCCAGCGAGTAGCCGCCCAGCGGAACCGGATAGAGATTTGGGGAAGCGGCCTCAACGAATCCCTGCACCGGCTGCTTGGCCGGGCCGGAGGCGATCAGCGCGGCTGTACGCGCAGCATGCAGCAGCCGTTCCGGGCTCAGGTCGTCGGTGTAGGCGTAGCCGGTGCGCTCGCCACTGAGCACGCGGATGCCGCAGCCGGCGCTGGTGCCCTGGCTGGCACTCTTCACAATCTGCTCGTCCACGCCCAGCGCGGTGGCCGTCACTGACTCAAAATAGAGGTCGGCGTAGTCGCCGCCGGCGGAAAGGGCCTGGCCGAGACAGCGCTCCAGCAGCCGTTCGGTAATGCCGAAGCGGTTCTGGAAGTAGAGTTTATGGTCCGGGGCAGAAGGCAATTCACTCATCGTGGCTCCAGTGTACGACGCCGTCCTGACGTTTCTGATTGGATGCGCCTCGTGCCTCCGAGGACGCCACAGCCCTCCCACGCGTGCTAAAGTGAGCCCATGAAAAAAATTTTTGCTGCCCTGCTCCTCATTGCGCTGTTTACCACGCCAGCCCTTGCCGCCACCCATCATCACCACCATCACCACCACCATCATCACCGCGCGTAGGTAGCCCGGCAGGAGGGAAACTGGCGCGGCTCGCGGTTGCTATAAGCTGGCCGCGATGGGGGTGGACTGCGGCCAAATCCATTGGCCCCGGCGTGATTCCGTGGTAAGGTTCACTGCATGAGTGAATTGGACGATCTCCGCTATCCGATTGGTTCGTTTGCCGCCCCTGCCAGCTCCATGCCTGGCATCCGTGCGGCTCATATCCACACCATCCAGACTCTTCCGGAGCGGGTAGAAGCAGCCGTCAAGGGCCTGACCGACGCCCAGCTCGACACGCCCTACCGCGAAGGCGGCTGGACCGTGCGCCAGGTCGTGCATCACATTGCCGACAGCCACGCCCACGCCTTTCTGCGCTTCAAACTGGCTCTGACCGAGGACTGGCCCACCATCAAGCCCTTCGACGAAGCCGCATCGGCCGAGCTGGCCGACAGCAAATCCCTGCCCATCGCCGCTTCGCTCTCCATGATCGCCGGCGTTCACGCGCGCTGGTTTGCCCTGCTCCAGGCCATGAGCCTGGACGACTTTCTCAAGGGCTTTCTGCATCCGGAGCGGGGCAGGCTCTCGCTGTCCACCGCACTGGCCATGTACGACTGGCACTCCCGCCATCATCTGGCCCACATTACCGGGCTCCGGCAGCGCCAGGGCTGGTAAGGAGCGGCAAGTGACAGCCCAGAGCACTCCCACTGCGGATCTGCTGGCGGCTGTCCTGGAAGAGTACCTCACCGAGCATCCCGCCGCGGCCGTCCTGGAGGATGGCCGCGTGGCTTTCGACATGCGCTCGGCCCGTTACTCTGTGGCCGGCGACCATGGCCGCTGCCTGCTCCAGCTGTGGAGCGAAGAACGCAACCTCATCCGCACCGTGGTGGGCGTGGAAGAGCGCCGCGATTGCCTGCGCGTGCTCACCCGCCGCATGGGCACCACCCGGCCGCAGGCACTGGAACTGGTTCCCACCAACGAGCGCCGCACCCCCACCGCCCGCGAAGCTGGCCGCAAAAACTATCAGCGCTTGCTGGAGCGCATCCTCGGTCGCCAGTTCATTGGCTCCAAGGTGGACGGCTTCCGCTCCGCCATGGATCTGGAGCATAGCTTTGGCCCGGCCTACGTGCGCGGCCGGTTGTTGAAGGGCGCCGCTGCCGAGGCGGTGATCGGCATCTCCGCAGCCGAACCCGGCCCGCTCATCGACGGCATTCTCACCCTCGGCCTGCTCTGGCTGGACTACTGCCGCCAGCACACGGATGGCCGCCGTCACTTTGGCGGACTCAAGCTCATTGTGCCCGAGGGCGCCTGGCGCACCACGGCCGAACGCCTGGCATGGATGAATCACGCCGCCGCACGCTTTGAACTCTACACCCTGAACGAACGCAGCGAAGAGCTCGCGCAAATCGACTGGCAGGATACGGGGAACCTGGCTTCGGCGCTGGTGCATGCGTACTCGGCCGAGGCCGCGGTCGAGCGCTGCCGCGAGGGGCTGGACGAGCTCTGGAAAATTGTGCCGGAAGGTGCACGCAGCCGCGTGGAAGTGCGCCCGCGTTCCAGCACGGAAGTGGGCCTTGCGCTGCACGGGCTGGAGTTCGGCCGGGTGCGGGTAGGCGCTTCCGCCCACTCCTTTGCCCCGCAGCAGGAGGTCACTTTTGGCGCCGGTGCCAACGAGACCCCGCTGGATGCTGCCAGCGAGGCACTGGCGCGCGCGCTGGTGATGCGGCTCTTCCACAGCCGCCATGCCGACGGCCAGCATACCGATGCCCTTTTCCGCCTGCAGCCGGAAAAGTGGCTGGAATCCGAGTTCCGCCGCCACCTGGGCACACTGCTGCCGGGGCTGCGTGGCGACCTGCTCTATACCCAGGTGCCCGCGCTCAGCGCCGGTGAGCGCGGCATGCTGGACCTGCTCACGCTGGACCGCCAGAACCGGCTGGTGGTGATGGAACTGAAGGCCAACGAGGATCTGCACCTGCCCCTGCAGGCGTTGGATTACTGGATTCGCGTGCACGCCCTGAATGCCGACCGCCAAAACCCTGCGGGTGGCAGCCGCGCCGTGGGCGCCTTTGAGCGTCATGGCTACTTTCAGGGGGTGGAGATCTCCGCACGCGCGCCCCGGCTGGTTCTGGCCGCACCTGCGCTGCGCATCCATCCCGCCAACGAAACCGTTCTGCGCTACTTTGCCCCGGAGGTGGAGTGGGAGCTGATTGCCCTCGGCGAAGGCTGGCGGCACGAGCTGAAGATCGTCTTCCGCAAGCGCAGCACGGATGGCGGGCCGGGGTAGCAAGCCAGCAAAGGGACAGGTGCCCCTGGTCCCTCGCATTTGGGGACCAGGGATTGAGAAGCCCAAGTGCAGCCGCTGCATGCAATGCCTGCCCCACCGCAGGTGGTTCCTCTATCCTGAACAGAGATGCCCACCCCGCGCACATTCGACGTTGTGGTTCTGGGAGCAGGCGCAGCCGGCATGATGGCTGCGGCCACCGCGGGCCAGCGCAAGCGCCGCGTGGCGCTGGTGGACCACAACGACCAGCCCGGCCGCAAGATCCTGATCTCCGGCGGCGGCCGCGCCAACTTCACCAATCTCAACTGCACCGCAGCCAACTTCCTTTCCGCCAATCCGCATTTCGTCAAGTCGGCTCTGGCGCTCTACCAGCCGCAACACTTCATCGAGCTGGTCAACCGCTACCAGATCCGCTGGCACGAGAAGACACTGGGCCAGCTCTTCTGCGACCACACGGCCCGCGCCCTTGTGGAGCTGCTCCAGGAAGAGTGCCGTCGCGGCCAGGTGGAGTGCCTCTACTCCACCCGCATCCTGGCCGTTGAGCGCACCGCCGGGGGCGGTTTTGCGATCAAGAGCTCGCTGGGCGAACTAAGAGCCAGCGCGCTGATCGTAGCCACCGGCGGCCTCTCCATTGCCAAGCTGGGCGCAACCGGCCTGGGCTACGAGATCGCGCGCAACTTCGGACTCCGCGTCGTCCAGCCCCGTCCGGCGCTGGTGCCGCTGGTGCTTGCCGGCACGGAACAGCGCTGGACCGCGCTGGCGGGCCTCGCCGTGGACGTGGAGGCTCGCGCCGGCAAGGCGCGCTTTCGCGAGAAGCTGCTGGTGACGCATCGCGGGCTGAGCGGCCCGGCGATTCTGCAGGCATCCTCCTACTGGCAGCCGGGCCAACAGCTTGTCGTAGATTTTGCGCCTGCCCAAGACCGCCCCGCACACCGGCTGCTGGAACCGCTGCTGGCTCCCCGCGCCCGCCGCGACGCCGCAGCCTACCGCGCCACGCTTCGCCAGAGCCTGCCGCAGCGGCTGGCCAACTTTCTTGCCGAGGAGGCCGCGCCGGCTGGCTGGTCGAATCATCAGCTGGAAGAGGCGGAACGCAGCCTGCACAACTGGGCCTTCCATCCCGCGGGCAGCGAGGGCTTTGAGAAGGCGGAGGTCACCGCGGGCGGCGTGGACACCCGCGATCTGGACTCCCGAACGCTCGCCGCACGTTCCGTTCCCGGCCTGTACTTTGTGGGCGAGGTGGTGGATGTAACCGGCTGGCTGGGCGGCTACAACTTCCAGTGGGCATGGTCCTCGGCCGTGGCGGCCGGACGCGCAGTGTAGAGAACGCGCCGTGTACGCCGCAAACCAGCACCCGCGGACCAGCAGGGGAAGATCCGCCCGCCGGTACAGTACCAGGCGACGGGGATGTCGCCGTTACAGCCGGCCGGGAGGCCGGCGCTCCAACGTTCTCTTGTTCCTCGTTCTCTCGTTCCCTTGTTCCCTTGTTCCCTGTTCCCTTGTTCCCTAGTCCCTACTCCCTACTCCCTCCTATAATCGCCGCATGACGTTCTTCAGCGATCCACGGCGGCGCTCGGTTGCATTGTTTGGCGGCGGTACGTTGTTGCTGATCGCTCTGCTGGGCAGCCTGCAGGCCTTCAACACCCAGAACATCGGTTTTCTGAATCCTGAAACCAGTGCGGAAACCCTGGCCTTCACGGCCGTCACGGTGGTCATCTTCCTGCTGCTGATGGTGTTGCTGATGCTGCTCTTGCGCAACATCCTGAAGCTGATTGCCGAGCAGAGCTCGGGCGCGCTGGGCGCGCGGCTGCGGACCCGCATGGTGCTGGGTGCGGCGCTGATTGCGGTGATTCCCGCAGTCTTCATGTTTCTGTTTAGTTTCCAGCTGATGAACCGCTCCATCGACCGCTGGTTTTCGCCCAATGCCAGCGAGCTGCGCAACGACTCCACGCAGGTGGTGCAGGAGCTGCAGCAATATGTGGCGTCCAACGCCCGCTCCGAGGCCGAGTCCATTGCCGCCACCAGTGAGCCAGTTCGCGACCCCCAACAGTTGCAGGAGTTGCTGGCCTCGCACCGCATCACCCTGGAAGGCGGATTTGTCGTGGTGTACGACCGGGGCAAGAACCTGCTGGCCAGCTATCAGACGCCGCCGGCCACCACCCTGGTGCGCATGTTCAGCTGGCTTGATACCGGAGGGCACGAAGCCCAGGCGGCGGGGATGCGCGGTAAGCTGGCCGATGTGCTGCTGCCGGCCGCGCAGCGCAGCGACGAGCCGGTGCTGGAGATCAATGGCGGGCAATACGCGCTGGGCATGGCCGTCTCCGCCTCCGGCAAGGTGGTGGTTGCCGCGCTGCCCATGCCCCAGGGGTTGAGCCAGACGACCCACCGGATTCGTGCTGGCGCGGATGAATACTTGCTGCTATACCGCTCGCGCAGAAGCATCCGCGATACCTTCTTCCTGATGCTGTTGCTCATCACCGTCTTTGTCTTCTTCTCCAGTGTCTGGCTGGCCCTGTTCCTCTCCAAGCAGATCACGCGCCCGGTGGAAGCGCTGGCCGACGCCATGAATGCCATCGCCGACGGCAAGTACGAACGTCGCGTGCAGACCCAGGCCACCGGCGAGATGGAGGAACTGGTTCAGTCCTTCAACCACATGGCCGCCGATCTGGAAGCCAGCCGGCGCTTGGCCGAAACCAGCTCCGCGCAGCTCACCGCTGCCAACCAGACACTCGAATCCCGGCGGCGGGAGCTGGAAACCATCGTGGAGACCATTCCCTCCGGTGTGGTGACGCTGGATGCCTCCGGCACCGTGCTTCAGGCCAACCATGCCTTTGCCGAGCTGATGAGCCTGCGCGCCTCCGAGCCCATGGCTGGCCAGCACATCGACCAGCTGATTCCCGCCGATCTGGCGCCCGATCTGGCCGGCCTGTTGCGCCGCAGCCATCGCATGGGCGCGGCCTCCACCGAGGTGGAGTTCCACGCCCACGGCCGCACCCTGCATCTGGCCATCACCAGCGCGCGGCTGGAGCTGGGCCGCGGCCAGGCCGGCAGCGTGCTGGTAGTGGAAGACACCACCGAGGTGCTGCGCGCACAGCGCCAGATGGCCTGGAAAGAGGTGGCCCAGCGCGTGGCCCACGAGATCAAGAATCCCCTCACTCCTATCGCCCTCTCCGCCGAGCGCATCGGCCGCCATCTGGACAGGCCGCAAACCGACTCGCCCAGCATCATCCGCAAGTGCAGCGAGGTGATTCTGGGTTGCGTCGGCACGCTGCGCACGCTGGTGGATCAGTTCTCCGCACTGGCGCAGTTCCCCGCACCCCAGCCCCGCAGTTGCGACATGAACGAGGTGGCTGATCAGGCGCTGAACCTGTTTGCCGGGCGCCTGGAAGACATTACCGTGCAGCGCGATCTGGAGCCGGACCTGCCCCCGGTGCTGGCCGATCCGGAGGCTATCCGTCGCGCCCTCGCCAACCTGATCGACAATGCCGCCGAGGCCATGCAGGGGAGCCTGTTGCGCGTGCTCACCGTATCCAGCGCGCTGGCTGAAGACGGCACCGCCGTGGAAGTAGCCGTCGCCGACACCGGCCACGGCCTGACCGACGAGATTCGCGAGCGCCTGTTCCTGCCTTTCTACTCCACCAAGCATCGCGGCACCGGCCTGGGTCTTTCGATCGCGGCCAAAATCGCCCAGGAGCATGGTGGCTCCCTGCGCGCGGAGTCGAACTCACCCAAAGGCGCACGTTTCCTGCTGCGCCTGCCGCTGATGGAAACCAATCCAGCCCATGCTGCGTCCAATGAAGGCGACACCGCAAAAGGGGTTTCCGCATGAATCACATTCTGGTGGTGGACGACGAGGCCGGAATTCGCGACTCGCTGGCCGAAATCCTCCGCGAGGAGGACTACGGCGTGGCCACGGCTGCCGACGCTGCCGAAGCCATGGTGCTGCTTGAAGACGCACCCTATGACGTGGTGCTGCTCGACATCTGGCTGCCGGATCGCGACGGGCTGGACGTGCTGGCCGACATTCGCCAGCTGGCCCCTGAGGCGCGTCCGGAAGTGGTCATCATCAGCGGTCACGGCACCATTGAGACAGCCGTCAAAGCCACCAAGCTGGGCGCCTACGACTTTCTGGAAAAGCCGCTTTCGCTGGATCGCACCCTGATCGTGCTCAAGAACGCGGTGGAGGCGCGCCGCCTGCGCACCGAGAATCTGGAGTTCAAGCGCCAGTTCTCCGCAGCCAGCGTGCTCACCGGCGACAGCGTGCCGGTGAAGGCCCTGCGCCAGCAGATCAGGCTGATGGCGCCCACCAACGGCCGCGTGCTCATCTACGGCGAGTCCGGCACCGGCAAGGGACTCATCGCCCGTGCCATTCATGCCGAGAGCCTGCGCCGCGATCAGGTGTTTGTGGAGCTGAACTGCGCCGCCATTCCCGAGGACCACATTGAGGCCGAGCTCTTCGGCTATCGCCACGGCGCGCAACCCGGCGGGCCACCGGAGCAGCGGGGCACGCTGGAACGCGCCGACGGCGGTACGCTCTTCTTGGATGAAGTTGGCGACATGAGCCTGAAGACCCAGGCCAAGGTCCTGTCCGCGCTCGACGATCAGATGTTCACGCCCGTGGGTGGCACGCAGCCGCTACGCGTGGATGTGCGCCTGATCGGCTCCACAAACAAGGATCTGGAAGAGGAGATCGCCAAGGGCAACTTCCGCGAAGACCTCTTCTACCGGCTCAATGTGGTGCCCTTCTTTGTGCCGCCGCTGCGCGAGCGCAAGCAGGACATCCCCATCCTGGTGCGCGAATTCCTGGCCGAGTTCGGCCGCCAGTATGGACGACCGCGCATCGAGATTGCCGAAGACGCGCTGGACGCCCTGGCCCACTACAACTGGCCCGGCAACGTGCGCGAGCTGCGCAACGTGGTGGAGCGGGTACTCATCCTGAACCCGCGCGTGCTGCGCATCGAGCGCAAGCAACTGCCGCCCCTGGTCCATAAATCCGGCTCGCGCTCCACCGAGGAGTTTTCCACGCTGCAGCAGGCCCGCGACGCCTACGAGCGGGAGTACATCCTGAAGAAGATCGAAGAAGCGCGCAACAACATCTCTCACGCCGCCGAGTTGCTGGGCCTGGAGCGCAGCCACCTCTACCGCAAGATGAAGGCGCTGGGCATCGCTGTCCGCGAGTAGTTTTTCCGACTCGCAATGCCGGGTGCGCAAGAGACACAAAATATCCATCGAGTTCCCGCAGGGCAGCGGGAACACGACCCTCCCGGCTTAATGACCTGCGCGAAGCGAGTCTGCTGCATGCAATGCCGCGAAGCGGGTCTGCCGCACGCAGTGCCGCGAAGCGCATCTGCTGCATACAATGCCTAGTGGGCCCGCGGGTGGGTGCGGTCGTACACCTGTTCCAGCTGGTTGGTGGTCAGTTGCGTGTAGCGCTGCGTGGTCGATAGCCGCTCGTGGCCGAGCAGTTCCTGAATGGCGCGCAGGTCCGCGCCCTCTTCCAGCAGATGCGTCCCAAAGGCGTGGCGCAGCGTATGCGGATGCACGTCGGATGAGAGCCCGCGCAGAATTGCAATCTTCTTCACAATGCGCCCCACGCTGCGCGTGGTCAGCCGCGCCTCGCCGCCCACCTTTTCCAGCCCGCGCAACTGCAGGTTGATGAACAGGGCCTGCGTGCCTTGATGATGTGCCGCAGCCAGCAGTGCCTCGCGCTCAGTCAGGTAAGCCCGCAGCGCGGCGGCCGCGGTGTCGCCCAGCGGCACATAGCGTTGCTTCTGCCCTTTGCCATGCACCAGAATCGCATCGTTGGCCCAGTGAAGATCGTTCAGGTCCAGCGCGGTCAGCTCGGCGTTGCGGATGCCGCATCCGTAGAGCAGTTCCAGAATCGCGCGATCCCGCGCCGGCCAGCTGGCCGCATCGCCATCCACCGAATCCACTACGCGATTCATCTGCTCAATGGACGGCACGCGCGGCAGGTGCTTGGGCAGCTTGGGCGTTGACACCAGCGCCGCGGCATTCTGCTCGATGTGTCCGGTGCGCGCCAGCCACTTGAACCAGCTGCGAATGGCCGCCAGCGCCCGGGCGGCCGAGGCTTTGGAGAGTCCGCGCTCGTAGAGCGTGCCCAGATAGGCGCGAATGTCGGTGTGTTCAATCGCCGCGGCCTGCGCCTCTTCGCCCCGCAGCTCTAGCATCCATGCCGTAAAGTCGTGCAGCTCGCGTTGATAGGCGCGCAGCGTGTGCGCTGAGGCTGCCCGCTCGTTGGCCAGCACCCGCAGATACTCCCCGGCCAGCAGAGCCAGCGGCGCGGACGACGAAGCGGCCGGCTGGGCGGCTGGTGGAGCAGCGGCGGCTGTCATGCCGACTCTTCCAGCACATCGGGCAGCGCATCGGGCGGCTGGGGTTCATTCGCTTCCAGCTCCGCGGGCCGCTGGGCCGCGCGGGGATGAAACTTGCGATGCACTTCTTTCAAACGGCCCAGCGCCAGGTGCGTGTACACCTGCGTAGTGGAGATATCGGCATGGCCCAGCAGCATCTGCACGCTGCGCAGATCTGCGCCGTGCTCCACCATGTGCGTGGCGCAGCTATGGCGCAGCGTGTGCGGGCTTGCATTCGCATTCTGCATCTTCACCAGATGCCATATCCACTGCCGCGTGAGCGGCATGCCGCGCAGGGAGAGAAAGAGCCACGCGCGTTCCGGCTTTGCCGTACTCGTCTTGCGCCGCGAGCTGATGCGCTCCAGATGCGGCCGGCCCTCGCGCAGATAAGCCTCCAGCGCATCCAGCGCCGTGCGGCCCAGCGGCACAATCCGTTCCTTGTCGCCTTTGCCGCGCACCTGCACGCGCCCCAGGTCCAGCGCTAGATCGCTGGTCGCGAGTGCCGTCACCTCGGAAACCCGCAGCCCGCCCGCATACAGCAGCTCCAGAATCGCGCAGTCGCGCAGCGCTGTTGCCGTGGCCTGCGGATGCGAGGCCGGCCGCGCCGCGCGCTCCAGCATCTCCGCCACCTCCGGCTCGGCCAGCGACTTGGGCAACACCTTCCATGCCTTGGGCGACTCAATGTTAACGGTGGGGTCGTGATGAATGCGGCGATCCAGCAGCAGCCACTTGTAAAAGCCGCGCAGACAGCTCAGCTTGCGCGCCGACGAGCGCGAGTCGATGTCGTGCTCCCGCAGATGCTCCAGGAAGGCAGCCACATCCTGCTGCACGGCCGTCAACAGCATGCCGTTGCGCCCCTCCATGAACTCCGCAAAGGTGCGCAGATCGCCCAGATAGGCCTCGCAGGTCAGCGGGCGCAGGCCTTTCTCCACGCGCAGGTACGCGTGGTAGTCCTTGAGAAGCGCCAGATTGCGCGAGCTGTCCACAACGTCGATTATCGATGCGAAACCGGTGCGCAACGCGGCCCATCCACACGCTCCGAACCACGTTCATCAAGGAATCAACATCGACACTCGCCAGGCTCTTGCGCTCCACCGGGAACTAGCCTCTGCGCGCGCCGGGAGCATCTACCTAGTCAACTGCAGCCAGTATTTTTCAATCTCTTCCAGGGGTTTGTTCCTGGTTTCGGGCATGTAGCGCCAGGTAAACAGCCCCTGCGCCAGCGACATCGCGGCCAGAAATCCAAACGTCACTTCTTTGCCGATCTGGTGGAAGGCAAACGGGAACAGCAGCACCACCAGAGCATTGAACACCCACTGCAGCAGCACCGGAACCACCATCGCTAGGCCGCGCACATCGTTCGGAAAGATCTCCGGCACCAGGGTCCAGAACACCGGTCCCACGCAGGCGCAGAAAAACGCCAGATAAACCAGAATTAACCCCAGTGCCAGCGCTCCGGTGAATTGCCCCATGGCAGAGGCAATCAACAATCCGGCCAGCGACGCCGTCATGCCCAGCGAACCGGCAATGTAGAGCGGCTTGCGTCCGAAGCGGTCGATCATCCAGAAGGCCACAATCGTGAACACGAACTCGGTGATGCCCACAATGAAGGTGGAGAACAGCGCCGCATCCATCTTCCATCCCGCCGACTGAAAGATCGCGGGCGCGTAATCGATGATCGTATTGATTCCCGAGGTCTGCACCAGGATCGCCAGAAAGATGCTGGCCAGCAGCGCACGCTTTACGCCCGGCCTGCCCAGGCTCTTCCACGTGCTCTGCGGCGCGCGCAGCGAGGCAGCAATCGCCTCCGCCTCGGCCTCGACGGCATCCGCTCCGGCAATCTTGCGGAGTAGCGCCCTGGCCTCGTCCATGCGCCCGCGCCGGGCCAGAAACCGCGGCGTCTCCGGCGCAAAACCGATCATCAGCAGGAAACCCAGCGACGGCAGAATGCCGGTGGCAAACATCCAGCGCCAGTTCGCCTGGCCCGCATTGCGCAGCAGATAGTTGATGCAATAGGAGATCACGATCCCGCCGATGATCGACATCTGGTAAAAGGTTCCCATGCGTCCGCGAATGGCCGGCGGCGATACCTCGGAGGCATACATGGGCGAAAGCAGCGAAACCGCGCCCACCGCCAATCCGCCCACAAAGCGCGCCAGCACAAACAGCGGAAAGTCCGGCGCCAGCGCCGTAGCGAGGGAGGTGAGCGCGAAGAGCGCAGCCACCCACACCAGCATCCGCTTGCGCCCGAAACGGTCCGTCATCCTGCCGGCGGCAAACGAGCCCAGCACGCAGCCAAACAGGAGGGAACTGAAGGCCCAGCCCAGACTCAGGTCGCCCAATCCGAAGTGCCGCGTCAAAAACGGCCCGGCCCCGGTGATGATGGCAATGTCAAAGCCAAACAACAATCCGCCCAATCCGGCGGTACAAGCCAGGTAGACCACAAAACGCTGGTTCAGTGCGCTCTTCATCTCTCACGCTCCCGCTGCCTTCATCGGAGCTTGGAGCGCAGCCACACTGCCCTGGGACTCAACCGAACCCATGATCGCTGGCGCATCGCAACCTGAATTCCCGATGTTTGGCCGCAACCCTAGCAGAAGCTCGCTGCGCCTGTCTATCCTGTTCGCCGCCCGGCCCCGGCGCTCCCATCCGCGCCCTCCAGCGCCGGGGAATGGCAGGCTATTTCCATGATTGGATGGTATTTACCCTCAGCCGCTCCAGTAACCGCCGTTCCGTTTCTTGAAACTTTCACGTGCGCTGGACGCGCCACCTGAGCGACAATAGAATTGGGAAGATTCGATCAAGATTGGAACTGAATTGACATATACCCAGTCTGAAACAGTCAAGTGGACCGCCGAGCAATTTCAGCAGCTGGTTCTCGATAGCAAACCTCAAGTCGCCGTCTTTGATTGCGATGGAACCCTTTGGGGCGGCGATGCCGGTTACGGCTTTATGGTCTGGTCACTGGAGCAGGGGCTGGTCTCCCGCTCCGCCAGCGATTGGATCGACGCGCGCCATCGTGCCTATCGCGCCGGCAAAGTCAGCGAAGAGGCGATCTGCGGCGAAATGGTGCAGATCTACGCTGGCTTGCGCGATCAGGAGCTGCGCTCCGCGGCTGCGCAATACGTCCGCGAGTTCGTCGACGACCGCGTCTTTGCCGAGATGGAAGCTCTGGTGGCCGCACTGGGCCATGCCGGCGTGGAGTTGTGGGCGGTAAGCTCCACCAACCGCTGGGTGATCGCCGAGGGCGTTCGCCGCTTCGGCATTCCCGAGGAACGGATTCTGGCCGCCGAGGTTCAGGTGGTCGATGGCCAGATCACCTCCGACCTGGTCCATGTGCCCACCGACGAGGCCAAGGCCGTGGTGCTCAAGAAGGTGGGCCTCAGCCAGCCCGACGCGGCCTTTGGCAACTCCATCCACGATCTGGCCATGCTCGACCTGGCCCGCCACGCCTACCCGGTCAATCCCTCGCCGGCGTTGTTGGAAGCCGCTGCCACGCGTGGCTGGGGTTACTTTCGCCCGGCCACGGCCGAGGGTGTTGCTGCCCAGGTTGGCGGCGAATAAGGCGCAGACGGCGTTTTTTGGGCCGCTCCGGGCCGGATATTGTCGGCCTTGAGCCCTCTTGCGTCCCACATTGCGCTGCAACTCTTTTGCTTCGTTTACACTAGACTCGTGGCCACATCCCAGCCCAGTGCCGGATCTCGCCCCCAGGGCCCCGCTCTCCGATTCGTAGCGGCAGGTTTGATCGTCCGCGGCGGCGAAGTTTTAATTGGCCAACGCCGTGTGGACCAGCCCATGGCTTCGCTCTGGGAGTTTCCCGGCGGCAAAATCGAACCCGGCGAAAGTCCCGAACAGGCTCTGGCCCGCGAGCTCAGCGAAGAGCTGGGCATCGTAGCCACGGTCGGCCGTCTGGTCACCCACATCCGCCACAACTATCGCCACGGCGGCGCCGTCGACCTGCAATTCTTCGCCGTCCACGCCTTCTCCGGTGAGATCGTGAACCACATCTATCAGCAGGTCCGCTGGGTCCGGTTGGAAGACCTGCCCAGTTACGAGTTCCTGGCCGCCGATCGCGGACTCATCAAGGATCTGGCCGCCGGCAAGCTGCTTTAGCACTCCTCATCCCAAGCCCACATCAAAACCACGCTGTCATCCCAGGGCAAACGCATCTAAATTCGTTTCTACACAGATAGAAAACACACCACCGGATGCTGAATTCATAGGCTTTGTAACAGGGCACGACTTCAGTCGTGCCGCAATCGGGCTCAGGAAGAACAGCGGGCTTTAGCCCCTGCACGCTGCATAAGCCGACAATGGGCAAAGGAGACCTGCAGGTGTTGGCAGGGGCTAAAGCCCATACCGTTTTGTGCTTCCGTGGCAGCACGACTGAAGTCGTGCCCTGTTACAAGACGGATCGTGGGAAGTGCTAGGCGAAGATTAAGATGCGTTTGCCCTGGCTGTCATCCTTCTATCTGCGCGAAGCGCGTCTGCTGCATGCAATGCTGGTGAGTCGAGACGGCACGTGCAAAATAAAAAGCCCCGCAGCGCAGAGCTGCAGGGCCTTGTTGTTGCAAACTCGTCCCGGCTTAGTCGACGAATTCGACCTTCGGCTCGATGGGAATGACGCCCTTCTCGTAGCCCATCTGCAGCAGCTTGACAATGGCGTCGCGGCCGTCGGCCCCGTAGTCCAGCGTGCGCTCGTTCACATACATGCTCACAAAGCGGCTGGCCAGCCCGGTATCCAGGTCGCGGGCAAACTGCATGGCGTACTCCAGAGCCTGCTCGCGGTGGTCCAGAGCGTGCTGGATGGAGTCGCGCAGGGCCTTGGAGATGATCTTGTGCTTTTCCGCGCCCAGCGAGCGGCGGATGGCGTTGCCGCCCAGCGGCAGCATCATGCCCGTCTGCTCTCGCCACCACACGCCCAGATCGACAATCTTCTTCAAACCGCTGGCGGCGTAGGTCAGCTGGCCCTCGTGGATGATCAGCCCGGCCTCGTACTTGCCGGCCAGCACAGCCGGAATGATCTGGTCGAACGGCACCACTTCGGTCTTCAGCTTGGGATTGAAGATCTTCAGCGCCAGAAAGGCCGTGGTCATGGTGCCCGGTATGGCAATCGTCATCCGCTCCAGGTCGGCAAAGCTGAAGTTGGACTTGGCGATGATCATGGGGCCGTAGCCCTCGCCTACGCTGCCGCCGCAACCCATCAGGGTGTAGTTCTCCTGCAGGTAGGGATAGGCGTGGAAGCTGATGGCGGTCACATCGTAGAACGCTTCGTCCTGGGCCTTGCGATTCAGGGTCTCAATGTCGCACAGCTTGTGCGTAAAGCGGTAACCCGGCACGCGAACCTTGTTCGTGGCCAGACCATAGAACATGAACGCGTCGTCGGAGTCCGGGCTGTGGGCGATGGAGATCTCAACAACGTTATCGGGGGAAAGGGACTTTTCAGTGCTCACGGAATCAGGACTTCCTTTCAGGGAGCCGGCAATCGACGGCTCATACGATTCAAAACTACCGGGCCCCCGGACGCTTGCAGAGGAGAGGGCACGCAGGACGCTGCGGGCTCTGTTCGGATCTCTGCCCCCAGGCGGCTAAACGTTTCCGTCCAACAGCTTGGACGATCCCATCAGGGTTCCGGTTCGCTCTCCGGACCAGGCTCTGGGGTGGGTACCGGCGGCGCTTCCCGCCGCGTGCGATGGCGCTCCAGCCAAATATGGCGTGCCAATCCCCCAGCCGCCAACAGCAGCATTCCCAGAGAGACGAGCAATCCTGTCATCATCCAGCGCATCATTACGAACTTCCCCAGAATATCAGACCACCCAAGCCCAACAAATCCACCGCCCTTCCCGCGTCGAACT
>Ga0371490_1001060_pt1 | contig 15445 bp, 11 predicted proteins | sample MB2SIPfraction_FD_207959 | JGI IMG/M metagenome (GOLD analysis project Ga0371490, IMG submission 207959) | Lab enriched peat soil microbial communities from McLean, Ithaca, NY, United States - MB28FN SIP fraction | ecosystem: Environmental > Terrestrial > Soil > Wetlands > Peat | place: USA... | reverse complement strand
CGGCCAAGTTTGTCTGTACTCGCTCGGTCTGGAAACACGGATTCCGGGAAGGGTTTACTGCACGCACTGGGGTGTGTGCTACGGGCCCATGGAACCGGACGATGGCGCAATTGGAATTGATCACCAAGAAGAACGATCGACAACAGGAGCCAGCGCGGCTGGCTGCCCTGAATGCGACGGGCATTCTCGATTCCGAGCCCGAGACGAGTTTTGACGCGATCACACGTCTGTGCGCCGAGTATTTTCGCGCCGATACGGTTCTGATCGGTTTTGGCGACGAGAGCCGGGTCTGGATCAAATCCTCCTGGGGCGAGCAGGTACGGGAACTGCCCCGCCAGAATTCGATCTTTGAGATGGTTCTGGATGCGGATGGGCCGGTGGTGGTCCCCGACGTTTCTCTCGATCCCCGCTTCCGTGGCCACCGCCGGCATCTGCGCCGGCTGGAGATCCGCTCCTTTGCCAGCGCTCCGATCCGCTCCTCCGATGGGCTGGTTCTGGGCGCTTTGACGGTTTTCAGCTCCCAACCGCGCCGCCAGATGGCTCTGGATGAGCGCCGCATGCTGGAGAGCTTGGCCGATATGGTGGCCAGCCAGCTGGAGTTGCGCAAGCTGCGCCGCAGCATCCATGTAGGCCGAATGCGTCCGCAGGCGGTTTCTGCGCCGAGCGCGAAAGCAATGGCCAAAACCTGGCCCCGGCCCCATGACCTGCGCCACGCGCTCGAGCAACACCAGTTTGTTTTGTATTACCAGCCGGAGATTGAGCTGAGCACGCGCAAGATCATCGGCGTGGAAGCGTTGATCCGCTGGGCGCACCCGGAGCTGGGAATGGTTTCCCCGATGGACTTTATCCCCATGGCCGAGGAGAGCGGATTGATTCTGCCCATCGGCGATTGGGGCCTTTCGGAAGCCTGCGCGCAGATTCAGAGCTGGAACCTGCTGGACCACGGCTTGGGTTCACCGCGGGTGTGCGTGAACCTTTCGGCGCGGCAGTTCTCGCGCGAAGGACTGGCAGACCACGTCGAGGCTCTGCTGCACAACACCGGCGTCTCCAGCCGCCAGCTGGGTCTGGAGATGACCGAATCCAGCCTGATCTCCGACATGAATACCGCCTTCGACGTGCTGGGCAGTTTGCGCCGGCTGGGTGTGAGCCTGCTGATGGACGACTTCGGCACCGGCTACAGCTCGCTGAACTACCTGCACTCGTTCCCGTTTGACGTGCTCAAGATCGATCGCTCGTTTGTGGGCCGCATGACGGGCGGCGAACAGGCGTTGCAGATTGTGCGCACCATTGTGGAACTGGCGCGGGTGTTGGGCATGGACGTGGTGGCCGAAGGCATTGAGACGGTGGAGCAGTACCGCTTGCTGCGCGACCTGGGCTGCCGCTATGGGCAGGGCTACCTGTTCGCCCGTCCGCTGCCGGCTGAGGCGGTAACGCATCTGCTGCGGTTGCCGGGCCGGCTGCTGCCAGATCCGGAGCTGAACGCCACGCCGGATTACTAGACAGCGGCTGGAGCGGCTTGGGACGGACGAAACCGGGCAGGTTCCGAATTGGATTTCGTGTGCCGGCCGTACAAAATCGGGAAAATCCCCCCGCGAAAAATCAGATTCTCCTAAAGATTCATCCACTCCCTCCTCTATCCTCCTTCCATGCAGCAGACCAAGGAACCCAATCCCACCGCCGCGACCTTTGCCAGCTTGCTGGCCGCTTTGGCGGCCCCTGCTCCCAAGCCCGAGCCGGAGTGGGAGGACGAACCGGACGAGGAACTGGCCACGCTCAGCTATGAGAGCGCGCTGAAGACCCACGCCCGCTACAAACCCTTGCCCAATCCCGTCGGTATGCCGCCGGTTGCCGCCGCGGCCCCTGCTCCTGCGCCGTCTTACGCTCCCGCCGCAGCCGCTGCACCCTATGCCGCTCCGGCTCCTGCGCCGGTACGCGCGCCGCAGCCGCCCCTGGCCCAGGGCAAGTTGAAGACAGCCAGTGTGACCCTCCGCATGAGCGAGGAAGAGTGCGAGCAGTTGCGCTGCCGCGCCGCGGAGGCCGGCATGACGATTTCCGCCTATCTGCGCTCCTGCACCTTCGAAGCCGAGACCTTGCGTGCCCAGGTGAAGCAGGCCATGGCGGAGATGCGCGCAGCCACCCTGGCTGCCACCGCGGCCAAATCCGCGCCCGCGCCGGAAGAGCTGCCGGCTCCGCGCCGTAGCTGGCGCCACATGGTGGAGCGGCTCATCCCAAACTCGACCCAGTTGCAGCACGCTGCCCGCGCCTGAGCCAAAAAAGAAAAAAACGCCGCCTTCGCTGAGGGCGGCGTTTTATTTTTTTGGAGGAGGGCATGGAGAAAAACTACTCGACTTCCAACACCAGGCACTTCAGGTATTCGGTTTCCGGCAGGTTGAGGACCACCGGGTGGTCCAGCGCAGGGCCGCGGCGCTCCAGGATGCGCACCCGGCGGTTGGCATCGGCGGCGGCCGCGGCCACTGCACCCTCCAGATCGCTCCAGCCCACGTGGTGAGAGCAGGAGCAGGTGACCAGCAGGCCGCCCGGGCGCAGCATCTTGAGCGCGCGCAGGTTCAGTTCCTTGTAGCCGCGCAATGCGCCCTCCACGGCGCGTTTGGTTTTGGCAAAGGCGGGAGGATCGAGCACGATGGCGTCGAAGGATTCGCCGGCCTCCGACCAATCGCGCAGGATCTGGAAGGCGTCGCCCTGAACCCAGTCGACCTCGGCCTTGAGCGCAGCGCGATTGGTCTCCAGGTTGTGCTCAGCCACTTCCAGCGAAGCATGCGAGGCGTCGATGCCGGTAACCTGCTCCGCCACCTGGGCCAGATGCAGCGCAAAGCCGCCCTGGTAGGTGCAAACGTCCAGCGCGCGGCCGGTGGCGCCCAGCTTCTTCGCCCAGGCGGCAGCGGCGGCGTAGTTCAGCCGCTGGTCCAGGAAGGCGCCGGTCTTCTGGCCGGAGTTGGCGTCGTAGTGGAAGGTTAGCCCGTTCAGGTGGAACTCGGTCGAGGCCAGCTTGGCCGCACCGCGCTCTGCCCACAGCGGTTCCACACCGGGTTGCGAAAGGCCTTCGAGTTCGCGCATACGGGCGTCAGGCCGTTCCAGAATGGCCCGGATCGCCTGCGCCGCAGGAGTCGCTTTGGCCGTCATCTCCTCGCGCAGCGCGCGGACCACCACCGCGCGGACCGCAGGCGTGTCCAGGCCCTTGGTGAGCAGTTGCACAATAGCCAGCGGCCCGTACTTGTCGACGATGACGCCGGGCAGCTGGTCGGCCTCGCTGAAGACCAGCCGGCAGGCGTCGGTGGCCCCGCTAACGACATCGCTGAGCAGCGGCTTGCGCCTCCGGATCGCGGCTCTCAGCCGCTCTTCCAGCAGGCTGAGCCACTCGGCCTGGTCGATGGCGTGGCGCGAGACCATGCGCAGCGCAATCTGCGAGGTGGGGCTGAAGAGCGCGGTACCCAGCAGCAGACCGCGGTTGTCGGCCACCGGCAGCAGCGAGGGCGCGTCTTGATCGCCTTCGGGCAGCGCCAGGGTCTCCACGTCGGAGGCATACACCCACAGGTGCCCGCCGCGGATGCGGTCGGCAGCGCGGCGGCTGATGCGGGCGCCGGCAGCAGGAGCCACAGCGCGGGACGCGGGTGCGGCAGATGCTGCGGGAGCTCCGGCTGCGCGCGCGGCGGCAGGCTTCCGCGTCGGAGCGCTGGACTGTGCGCCTTGCTTCTTCAGTGGGGCTGCTGCCAGGGGAGCCTGCTTCTTCCGGTCGGGTTGCTGCTTTGGTCTTGGTGCACTCGGCTTTGCCATACCTCCAGTTTAGTTGCTGGGGCAGTTTCCATCGCACCGTTCTCATCGCGTAAAAATCGAAGCAGCCTATAATGAAGTATGGCAACCGCCCGCGAGCCCGTTCCGGCAGTGCCGGGTTCCCCTGCGCATCCCTCCCTGGAGACTGCGAAGGCCTCTGCCGCGCCGCTGAAGGTTGCCGTCAAGCACCTCCCGCTCCTCGATCAGGCTGCCATCGACAAGCGTTTTGACGATCTGCTGCTCCGGGTGCAGAAGAACCGGCCCAACGACGACGTTTCGCTGATCCGCCGCGCATGGGAGTTCTGCGTCAGCCATCATGCGGGCCAGTTGCGCGCCTCCGGCGAACCCTACATCATCCATCCGCTGGAGGTTTCCGAAGTTCTGGCGGAGATGAAGATGGACGCCTCGGCCATTGCCGCGGGCCTGCTGCACGACGCCGTGGAAGATACGCCGGCCACCAGCGAACAGATTGCGGCCAGCTTTGGCGACCAGGTGGCGCACATCGTCGAAGGCGTCACCAAGATCGACAAGATCCAGTTTGCCAATCGTGAAGACCGCCAGGCCGAGAACGTGCGCAAGATGCTGCTGGCTATGGTCTCCGATGTGCGCGTGGTGCTCATCAAGCTGGCCGACCGGCTGCACAACATGCGCACCCTGGAGCATCTGCGGCCCGACCGCCAGGAAGCCATTGCCCGCGAGACCATGGACATCTACGCGCCGCTGGCGCACCGGCTGGGCATGGGCAAGGTGCGCGGGGAGCTGGAGGATCTGGCCTTCCGTTATACCGATCCGGCGGCCTACGAGCAGGTGTCGGCGGCCGTGGAAGCTCGCCGCCTGGACGGCGAGCAGTTCATGCGCACCGTGGAAGACACACTGGTGGAGCAGCTGCGCGAGAACGGCATTGAAGCCCGCGTGGAGTGGCGCATCAAGCGGCTTTACTCCATCTTCCAGAAGCTGCAGCGCTCCAAGATCAGCTTCGATCAGGTGTACGACTTCCTGGCCATCCGCGTCATCACCCAGGATGTGGCTGCCTGCTATGCGGTCTTCGGTCTGGTGCACACCTTCTGGAGGCCGGTGCCGGGTCGCATCAAGGACTTCATCGCCATGCCCCGCGCCAACCGCTATCAGTCGCTGCACACCACGGTGATGGGCGACGGCGGCCACCAGTTTGAAGTGCAGATCCGCACCGAGGAGATGCACCGCATTGCCGAGGAAGGCATTGCCGCGCACTGGAAGTACAAGGCTGGCGAGGGTGCCGTCACGGCCCGCGACGAGGAACGGCTCAACTGGATTCGCCAGCTGGTTGACTGGCAGAAGGAGATGACCGACCCCAACGAGTTCCTCTCCAGCCTGAAGATGGATCTCTATCCCGATGAGGTCTACACCTTCACGCCCAAGGGAAAGGTGGTGGTGGTGCCGGCCGACGGTACCCCGGTCGATTTTGCCTACACCATTCACACCGAAGTGGGCCACACCTGCGTAGGAGCCAAGATCAACGGCCGCATGGTACCGCTCCGCACCAAGCTGCGCACCGGCGACATTGTTGAGATTGTCACCCAGAAGGATCACCGGCCCAGCCGCGACTGGTTGACCTTCGTCAAGAGTCCGCGCGCACGCAACAAGATCAAGCACTGGCTGAACGAGGAGCAGCGCAGCCGCGCCATGGAGTCCGGTCGCAAGCTGCTGGAACGCGAGGCGCGCAAGTTCAAGGTGCCGCTGAGCCAGATTGTGGATCAGGATCTGAGCCGCATTGCCGGCGAGTATGGCCTGGCGACGGCGGCCGATCTGCTGGCCGCGCTTGGCCAGGGCAAGCACAGCGCCCATCAGGTGCTGAGCAAGCTGGCGCCGGGTTCCACCGATACCGGCGAGCCCGAGACGGAGATCAAGCCAGAGAGCCCGCTGGGCATGGATCGCAAGCTGCAGCTGACTGGTACCGATTCGCTGCAGGTGGAGGGGCAGAGCGACCTGCTGGTCTACCGCGCCCGCTGTTGCAACCCGATCCGCGGCGAAGAGATTGTGGGCTATGTGACCCGCGGCAAAGGCGTGGCCGTGCATGCGCGGGGATGCCCGAATGTGCAGAACCTGCTCTACGAGACCGACCGCCGCATTGCCGTGGAGTGGTCGCGCGCGCCGGAAGGTTCCTCGTCGCGGACCGCGCGCTACCCGGTCAAGATTTCCATTGAATGCGACGACCGTACCGGCATGTTGAAGGAGCTGACCGCAGTCATCAGCGACGAGAACACCAACATCCGCAGCGTGGACATCCGCCGTGGCGACCGCGGCGAAGCGGTGATCGAGTTTGTGGTGGAGGCCGAGGATGTGCGCCATCTGGCCCGCATCACGGCCGGGCTGCGGCGCGTGCAGGGCGTGCGCGGCGTGCAGCGCTCGCAGCGGGTGTGAGTTCAGCTCTAAGCTCCTAGCTCCTAGCTATCAGCCGGGTAAGATGTTCATACCATGTATTTCAGAGCTACTGATCTGGCTCTCAAGAATTGCAACGCTGTTTAGGTGCCCCGCCCTCGCGATGCCTTTGTTATTTGTCGCTAGTTCCCTGACCGTTTGATTCTGAATCATCGCTGGGTGCCCCAGGTCTCGATTTTGAGACCTGGGAAGCCGAGATGCCAAGGTACAAATTCATGTGGTCAGAGACCTGGGGTGGGATAGCGCGATGCAAATCTTTGGGGTCGGATCAATAGGATCTGAAAACTGGTCGCTGACGGTTGGTATCTGTTCATGGCACTGAACGAATCTCCTCTCCACGGCATTCGCATCCTCGATGGCGGTCTGGCCAGCGAGCTGGAAGCCTCGGGGGCGCGCATCGACGGACCGCTGTGGTCGGCACATGTGCTGGAAGACGAGCCGGAGAAGCTGGCTGCCGTGCATCGCGCTTACATTGAAGCCGGAGCCCAGTGCCTGGCCACCTGCAGTTATCAGGTCTCGCGCATGGGCTACGCCGAGGTGGGGCTCGCGCCGGAATGTGCCGACCAGGCTTTGCTGCGCTCGGTGAAGATTGCGCGGGCGGTGGTTGCCCAGTTCCCCGCGAAACGCGTTTTAGTGGCAGGCTCGCTGGGACCCTATGGTGCGGCGCTGCACAATGGCGGCGAATATACCGGCGAGTACAGCTGCACCCATGACGAACTGGTCCGCTTCCATCGCGAGCGGATTGAGATCTTTGCCCGCGCTCAGGGCGAAGCAGCCCCCGACCTGCTGGCCTTCGAAACCTTTCCTTCGCTGGACGAGGCGTGCGCGGTGGGTGAAGCACTCGCGCCGTGGCCGGAGCTGCGCGCCTGGTTCAGCTTCAGTTGCCGCGACCAACAGCACGTCTCCCACGGCGAGCCGGTAGCGGAGGTTGCCCGGCTGGTGGCCGGTTTTCCGCAGACCGTGGCCATCGGCGTGAACTGCGTACCCGCGCGCTGGCTGCCCCAGCTGATCTCGGAACTGAAGCAAGGGTCGTTGAAGCCCATCCTTGTCTATCCCAACTCCGGCGAAGGCTGGGACGCCGCCAACCGCTGCTGGACCGGCCAGACCGACCCCATCGACTTTGGCCGCCAGGCTCAGGAGTGGTTCCGGCTGGGCGCATCGATTGTGGGCGGCTGCTGCCGCATCGGTCCCGGGCACATCCGCGCCGCCGCAGAAGCAACAAAGCCAGGGTCCGGAGCCCCTGGCTGCTAGTGTCCTGAGTCTAAAGTTCGCAGCATAAAAAGCGCGGTCATCTCATCCGAGCGAACGGGGCCCTGAACGTGCTCTTCAGCCCCGCGCGCAGCGCGTTTGCTACATGCAATGCTGAAGGCTGAGAGCTGTTCTTACGCCAGCTTCAGGTCGGCCGAGCCCTTGCGCGGGGGCAGAAAGTGGTCGGAGCGCCAGGCGATGGAAAGTTTTTCGCGGCCCAGCAGCTTGCTGATCCGCTCCCGGGCGTGCTCGGCCCAGAGGCCGCAGTTGTCGATGCGCAGGTAGGCCTGCCAGTGGCGCAGCGCAAGGCGGTCCTGGTGGGTGCGCTCGTAGGCCAGGGCCAGATTGTAGTGGGCGTCGGCATAGTCGGGCGAGAGGACCACGGCCTGCTTGTAGGCGTCGATGGATTCCTCGATCCGTTCCAGCTCGTCCAGCACATTGCCCAGATCGAAGAAGGCCAGCACGTAGTTGGGATCGGCAACGGTAGCGTGGCGGTAGAGCTTTTCGGCCCGCTCAAAGTCCTGCTCGTGGAAGTAGAGCGTGCCCAGGTTGATGGAGGCTGGTGCGTAGTCCGGATCGCGTTCCAGAATCTCTGCGTAGACGGCGAAGGCCTTAAGCTTTTCGCCGGCTTCCTCGGCGGCCACGGCCTCCAGGAAGAGCTCTTGCACGCCAGGCTGCTGCACGCTGGGATGGCGGAAGGGCGAGGAGGTCAGGCTGGGGGGCTGGTCGTAGCGCTCAAAGTCGAAGAGCAGCTGGCGGCGGATGGGGTCCACAATGGCTCCTTCGGTGCGGAAGACCAACCGCGTGCCGGTGTGCAGGATGCAGGCCTCCAGCAGCGGGTTGGTCATGCCGGAGACGGCCTTCATGGCATAGACGCAGGCGCGGATGGTAGAAGCCGATACCCGTTCTTCGCGCAGGGCGCGCAGGGTGCGCAACTGGCCCAGGTCCTGGAAGCTGTAGCATCGCTGGGGCGACATCAGTCCCGCGCGCTCCCAGCCGTGCAACTGGCTGGAGCTGATCTCGAGAATGCGTAACACGTCCTGTCGGCTGTAGTTGCTCACTCTTCTGAAGACTCCCGGACGGTGTCCGAATTTGCTGGGCTGAAGCGTCCTGCGGCTGGCTGGCGGGGTCAACCCGGATCCTCCGCAAGCCGCAATGAAGCTGCGGACGCAACCTCTCTTCACAGGATTATGCCAAGAGTTGGAGTGAAAAACCGGTCTGGAATTGCACTTGGACCCCAAAAAGTAGTGGATAACTGGTCCACTACCACAATTTGCGGGCCCAGGGTACAACTTATGGCTCATTCAGGATGAGCACCACGCGGCCCACCAGCAGGTCGCTGGGGGGCTCGCCCGGATCCAGTTCGACCAGTTCGACGGGGTGGGTCAGGTTGTGCGGCCGCAGGACCAGACGGTTGGACAGATAGTCCACATAGCGCAGCATCAGCCGCGCGCCCACGCGGACGGCGTAGAGGTTGGGGCGGTCGGGCCGGTAGGTCATCAGCGAGTTGTAGTGGCGGTCAATGAGCACGATGGCGTTGGGCAGGATGAGCGGATCCATGGGGGGAGCTTCGTCGGCCGGCACACGCACGGCCACAAAGCGTTGCCAGGCGCGGCGCTGGTTGGCGACGCGGGAATGCAGCGTGGCCAGCGAGCCGGGCGGCAACTGCAACATGGCCTGCACGGCCGAAGCGCGGATGTAGGGCTCAAAGAGCGCCGTGGAGTGGGAGACCAGCGGCGCGCTGGAACGGTCTTCTTCCGGGTAGCTCTCCCGCCGGCTGATGGGCAGCAGATCGGCTGCGCTCAGATGCTGGGCGGCCAGGATGCGGTCCAGCGCATCCAGCGATAGCTGCCGGCGTCCATGCAGAAAGTTGGACAGATGCGGCTGTCCGAAGCCCGTCTGCCGGGCCAACAGCGAGACACTCAACGTCCCCCGCTGGATCCGGCGGAGCAGTTCTTGCCGGAGCCGATCATGCATCTGCGAGAAATTCATCTGTGGATCGTTCGCAACCAGCAATGGCCAACAAGTTTGCAAATTTTCTGTCAGAAATCTGCAAATGGGGGATTGGCCAATATTCTCTGCGTTCAGCGACGGGAAGGGAAATCCCGAGCGGTGGAAAAGCCGGTCCGCGATTGACGTTCAGGAAGCAGCAGGGTAGATTTGCTCTACTTCATCTCGCATTGGCCTGTGGGAAACTTTCGGGAAGTGCTTGATTGCCGCTGTCCGGGCGGAGGGAAGTCCTGCCCCCTACGGATCGGCAATGAACATTCTCCGGCTGGAAAAGGAGGGTTGGCCGGGGCCCGTCTCCTTCCTTCCGCGCTTTCTTTTCGGCGTGGGTGGGCAGGCAGAAGCGATCATTCCAGATTCTGCGCGCTATGAGCATGACACACAACAAAGGAGTACAGGTGGCAATCCCCTATCAGAGCATAAGAATTCTGAGTTGTCCCACCTGCTTCCCTTCACCCTGGCGGCAACTTCGATCAGCAGCCGTCCGCCGGGAGAAAAAAGAAAAACGGAGAGACCGTCATGGAATCGCGCGTGCATTTGAAAATTTGCGAAGGGTGCGGCTGTCTTTGGTTCCGCGCTCAAACCGAAGGGCGTGTCTACTGCAAAGGCTGTACGGCGAAATTGAGAGAGTTCCCAACCCCGCAGAGCAGGCGGCGGAGAGGGCGTCCCAGCCGTAAGCCGGTTTCCCTCACCTGGACCGCCGCGGCGGCGCTGGGAGGTGCGGAATGAGTGCCGCTCTCCAAGTACCGTCGCTCTGGTGTGCGGCGCAGGCGCAGATCGCATGGCGTCAACGGCCTGCAGCCGCAGTTCGTCTTCCATCCACTCCGCACCAGGTTCCGGCCGCCCGCAAGGCACCGCTGGAAAGCCTGGCCTTCTACCGCAAGCACACGGAAAGCCTCTTGCGCCGCTATCTGTACGCCTCCATGCAGGTGGGCAGGGCGCCTTCCATCCTGAGCGACCCCATCGCGCGCGGCTGGGTCTCCAGCCGGCCGGTTCGCACCTTCGAGGACGCGGTGATCTTTGTTCTCGACATTGAAAAATGCCTGCAGGAGCTGGGTTCGTTCGATCGCCAGCTGATCAGCCGGGTGGTTCTTCAGGAATATACCCAGGCGGAAGCGGCCACGCTTTTGGGCATGAGCGTCCGCTCCATCTCCTACAAGTTCCCCCAAGCTCTGGACCGGCTGACGGAGAAGTTGCTGGACGCCAGCTTGCTGATCCTGCCCCAGTAGCAAACGGCAGCGCATGGCTCGCACCGGAGAGAGAGGTTCCTCCGGTGCGGGCCAGCATTGCATGCAGTGGATGCGCGCTGCGCACCAGGTCTGGTGCGATTGGCCGGTCAACAGAATGCGTGGAGCACTGCCCCCCCCCCGGGCGCGAGCCTCTTGGCTTGTGCTTATTGATCCGGCCCAAATGTAGGAGATGTTCCTGGGTGCCCCACTCTCGCCGCGCCTTTGTTTTTGCGGATAGGGTGGGATCGGTATGTCCTACCTCAAAGGGCCGGATCAATAGGATCGGGCCGCAGAAACAATCTACCATTGATCCGGCAACCAAATACTGTCGGGGTGTCCCATCCTTTCCCGCGTTTTTTGAGGGAAAGAATGAGAAGACGATGTCACTGTTTTATTGCCGGATCAATAAGGCGGGGCCTTGTAACAGGGCACGACTTCAGTCGTGCCGCAAACGGCCAAAAATATAAGCCGGGGCTTTAGCCCCTGCGGGGTGATTTGAAGAATGCCTTCAACTAGAGGGCGCGAAGCGAGTTGCCGCACCGCAGGTGCCTTTAGCCCCCGAGGGGCGATTTGAAGAATGCCTTCAACTAGAGGGCGCGAAGCGAGTTTGCCGCACCGCAGGTGCCATTAGCCCCCGAGGAACTATCTTGCGAGAATAGCTATAGGCATGCCTTTTACCGCAGCCTACCAAAACCTGCTGTGCATCAAAGATTTTGCGGCCGGCGATGAAGAGCCCGGATTCTGCTGGCCTGAAAGCCAGAACGAAAATCCGCTTGCGGCAGTTATGATGGACCTCAACGCCCTGCGAGGACCCATGGGACGCCGAAGGGCCAATCCCGCATCAGGAGCGGCAGGCAGTTGCGAATTTAAAGAAACCTGGGGGTAAGCCATGGAGAGTCCCACAAGCGGCATCCTGCGGGGCCAGCTGCGGCGCGGCATCGCGGTGCTGGAAGCGGTGGCGGCCGACGACGGCATTCTGTCTGCGCTGGTTGCGGCCGCTGAGGCCACGGCGGCCGCGCTGAAGAGCGGCCGCATGTTCATGGCTGCCGGCAACGGCGGCAGCGCGGCCGACGCCCAGCACATGGTGGCGGAGTTTGTGAGCCGGCTGTGTGTGGACCGGCCACCGATGCGCGCCCTGGCGCTTACGGTGGATACCAGCATCCTGACCGCGGTGGGCAACGACTACGGCTTTGAGCATAGCTTCCGGCGGCAACTGGAGGCCATGGGGCAGGCGGGTGATGTGTTCCTGGGCATCTCCACCTCCGGCAATTCGCCCAATGTGGTGACGGCGCTGGAGCAGGCGCGCAAGCAAGGAATCGTGACCATCGGGCTGACCGGCAAAGGCGGCGGCCGGATGGCAGAGCTCTGCGACTACCTGATTGCGGTGCCTTCGCCCGTGACCATGTACATTCAGCAGGCGCATCTGGCCCTGGAGCACCAGTTCTGCCTGCTGGTGGAACGGGCTTGCTTTGGCGAAGAGATCTCGGCTGCCTCCATTGCCACCACGGAGAGGGTCTAGCGCGCATGGAAGCCATTGTTCTGGCAGGCGGCTTTGGCACCCGGCTGGCCGCGCGGCTTAACAACATTCCCAAGCCCATGGCACCGGTGGCCGGGCGGCCGTTTCTGGAGATTCTGCTCGCGCATCTCCAGCGCAACGGCTGCACCCGCGTGCTGCTTTCCGTGGGCTACCTGCATGAGGTGATCCAGAACCACTTTGGCGCGTCGTTTCGGGGCGTGGAGCTGGAGTACGTTGTGGAGCAGGAGCCGCTGGGAACCGGCGGAGCCATGCGCGCGGCGCTCAGCCAAGTGCGGGCGGAGTCGGCGCTGGTGCTGAACGGCGACACCTTTCTGGCTGCGGATCTGCGCGCGCTGCTGACGGCGCATGAGCAGGCCCAGGCGGTCTTCACCATGGCCGTAGCTCACCAGCCGGAGATCGGCCGCTACGGCGGCGTGGTGGTGTCCGAGGACCGCGTGGTGGGCTTTGAGGAGAAAGGCCGCTCCGGGCCGGGATGGATCAATGCGGGCGTCTATGCATTGCGCCGCGATCTGGCCTGGCCGGCGGAACTCGCCGAAAAGTTCTCCTTTGAGCGGGACTTCATGATGCCGCAGGTGGCCAGCCTCAGTCCCCTGGCATTTCCGGTGCAGGGATTCTTCCTCGACATCGGCATTCCGGAAGATCTGGACCGCGCGCAGACCGAGCTGGCAAAGTTTTAGACATCCTTTCGCAGCTGGCTTTGCGCCATTCCTCCGGGGAGCATTCCACACCGCCACCTGGCCTCTTGTTCCCTCGTTCCCTTGGTTCCTTGTTCCCTGCCTTTACAACACTGCGTTGGCCGCGATTGCGGCCTTGTAGTACTCGGCGCTCAACTTCGGAGTGCGGGTCAGGGTCTTGTAGTCCACATAGTGGATGCCGAAGCGCTTGGAGTAGCCATCGGCCCACTCGAAGTTGTCGAGCAGACTCCACAGGAAGTAGCCCTTGATGGGATAACCCTCGGCGGCGGCGCGCTGCACGTTCGCAATGTGGTTGCGCAGGTACATTACGCGGTCGGTGTCTTCAATGCGGCCCTGGGCATTGGGCACATCGTTGGCCGAGCAACCGTTCTCGGTGATGAAGACGCCCTTGGGCCGCCACAGCTCGCTCACATTGCGGATGGCCCAGTAGACGCACTCCGGCCCCACCGTGAGCCACGGCGAATCCATGTGCGGGAAGGAGCTGGGCTTGGGATCGATGGCGTAGCCGCGAACCGAGCCGTCGGCGCGCACGTAAGTGGGCGTGTAGACGTTCAGGCCCACGAAGTCGAGCTTCGATCCGATGGCTTCCATGTCGCCCGGCTGCACGCGCGGCGCGTTGGCGCCTTCGTGTTCCAGATAGGAGTCAAGGTAGCGGCCTTCCATCAGTGCGGTCAGGAAGGGTGCGTTGTGCTCGCGGAAGGCCTTCTGGGCGGCGGCAATGTGCTCTGGGGTTTCGATGACCGGCACCATCACCGTGGCGTTCTCGGCCAGACCAACCTCGGTGCCGGGCCGGGCATTGGCGCGGATGGCCTGCACGCCGAGTCCATGGGCCAGGATGCCGTGGTGGCGCACCTGGTTGGCTTCCGCCGCCGCGAGCTTCAGCCCCGGCGCAAACCGGCCCTCGCGATAGCCCAGATCGGTGAAGCAGGAGAACTCGTTGGTGGTCATGAAGTGCTGGATGCGGTCGCCCAGATTCCTGGCGATGAAGGCCGCATAGTCGGCAAAGGCCTTGACGGTGTCCCGCGACTGCCAGCCCCCAGACAGCGCCGCGGGCAAATCCCAGTGGAAGAGCGTGACGTAAGGCGTGATGCCGGCGGCATGCAGTTCATCGAGCACGCGCTTGTAGTAGTCCAGGCCAGCCGGGTTCAGCGGGCCACGGCCGGCAGGGAAGATGCGCGACCAGCTAAGCGACATGCGGTAGGTCTGCACGCCCAGATTCTTCAAGAGCTGGATGTCTTCCTTGTAGCGGTGATAGCTGTCGTCGGCCACGTCGCCGGTGTCGCCGTTGAAGGTGGTGCCGGGCTGGTGCGCAAAGATGTCCCACACGGAGGGGCCGCGGCCATCGGCCTGCGCTCCGCCCTCAATCTGGTATGCGGCGGTGGCGCACCCCCACAGAAAGCTCTTGGGGAAGGCGCGCCGGGCCGTTTCCGGCGTGGCAGCCTCTGCGAACCTGGGCAACTCAACACCGGCAAGCGCAGCCGCAGCTGCCGCGCCCACCCCGAACTGACGGCGTGTGAACTTCTCCATGATTGTCTCCACTGATTGACGGCTAAGCCCGGTGCATTTTTCTTTTGGTGTTTCGCGCTCACGGCTCGGCCAATTTAGAGAGGATTATAGCGACGCACAGCACGGCAGGGCAGTATCAACGTGTACCAACGGGGCGGTGATACGGTGCCGGGAAGCCGTAAGATCCGGTTTTCCCCGAGAGTTTCAATGGGAATCCCCACGCGCGCAATCTGCTGGAGATTGTGGCCTACCTTGAGCGGCTGGAGGGGGCGTCGTTCTGGGTTACGATTGCCGCAACTGTGTAGGGCGGCCGGCCCAGCCTTTCGTTGAGTAAAAATAGCTTCGGGTGCCCTATCCATGGCTTAATCGGCCAAGGGTGGGTAACCTCGAGCTGGAATGTACGAATAGAAGTGTTCTTCTGTCCCGGGTCCCCAAGAAGGAGGGTCTAGAGCATTTTCAGTGTTAATATAATGAAGCTCTTGTGACTCCACGGACGATATGCCGCGCCCTTATTCGAATGACCTACGTCGTAAATTTCTGGCCGCATACAGTAGCGGCCAAGGGAGTCAGGCGGAGCTTGCCCGTGTGTTTGGCGTCAGCCTTGGTTGGGCCGAGAAGGTTTGTCGGCAACAACGGCAGAGCGGACAGGCTGATCGAGTTGAGCAGCGGCATGGTCCGCCGAGCCGTTTGGATGAAGCCGCCAAGAAGTGTCTGCTGGAAGCGCTCAAGCAACGCCCGGATCTAACGCTGACCGAGTTGCAAACGATCTTGGCCGAACAGCAAGGCGTTCGGCTGTGTATTGCCCAGCTCTGGAACCGCCTGAAGCGTATGCCTGTGCGGCTGAAAAAAAGTCACTCCACGCTCAAGAGCGCGACTCGGACGAGAACCGCCAGCGCCGCCAGCAGTTCGTTGCCAAGATCCGTTCCACGCCGACTGAGAAGCTGATTTTTCTGGACGAAAGCGGCGTAACGACCTCGATGACCCGTCTTTATGCGTGCTCCTCCGATGGGGGCGTA
>Ga0371490_1001059_pt1 | contig 15446 bp, 18 predicted proteins | sample MB2SIPfraction_FD_207959 | JGI IMG/M metagenome (GOLD analysis project Ga0371490, IMG submission 207959) | Lab enriched peat soil microbial communities from McLean, Ithaca, NY, United States - MB28FN SIP fraction | ecosystem: Environmental > Terrestrial > Soil > Wetlands > Peat | place: USA... | reverse complement strand
CTGGCGCGTCTCTTTGAGACCACCATCGAGGCGCTCTTCAGCGACGAGCACTGATGCGGGCTTTCCAGGTCTAGGAACTGAGAGCCGCGGCGTCCTCGGGGAAATCCGGGCCCGGCGAGTCGATGGTAAGCTGAGGACCGTAAGGCGAATCAAGCAAGAATGCCGGGAGGGTCTTTTTGGCCAGACCAATTTTACGGGCCGTGCTGTTGATTGCCGCGCTGTGCCTTCCAGGGAAAGGACTATTTGCCGCCAGCTGCAGAGTGGCGCAACATCCACCGCCCAGCGAGGCCGACAAGGCGCTGCTCGTGGCCGATTATGCAAAGGCCGTTGGTCTTTATCAGGCGGAGTTAGCCAGCCATCCGGGCGACGCGGAACTGACCATGGGGCTGGTTCATGCATTGCTGCATCAGCAGAAGGTGCAGGAGGCGGCGGATGCCGTGAAGGCGTCGCTGGCCATAGCGCCCAACTCTGCGGCATTGATCACGTTGCGCGGTGAGGTCGAGCTTCGCCAGGGGATGCCGTGGATTGCCGGTCAATCGGCTCTTGAATCCGAAAAGCACGACCTATGCAACCCGCGCAACCATCTGCTGCTGGCCAACCTGGAGCGCCTCAATTCAATGTATGCTTCCAGCCGCAAGCAGCTTGAGATTGCCCATCAACTCGATCCCGAGGACGCGGAGATTCGCGCGGAGTGGATTCGCACGCTTCCGTTGAAGCAGAGAATCGCCGAGATGGAGGCCTACCTGTCGGCTCCCAGGGGCGACGACGAGGAAGATACGCGCCACTGGCGAATGTACCTGGAGAACCTGAAGAAGATGGCGGCCGAGCCGCACAAGGCCTGCCATCTGGTCTCCCCGACGGCAGCCACGGAGATTCCCTTTGTGGGGCTCACGATGGATACTCTGGGCATCCGTGCCTTTGGGCTGGAAGTGAAGTTGGACGGGCGCACATCCCGGTTACAAATCGATACTGGCGCCGACGGGCTTGTGGTCTCACCTTCTGTTGCCAAGCACGCGGGGCTCAAGGCGTTTTCGCAAACGGAGATGTCGGGGGTTGGCGATCAGGGTTACAAGCCCGGCTATACCGCCTATGCCGATTCCATCCGCATTGGGAACCTGGAGTTTCAGGATTGCGCGGTGCGTGTGCTCGACACTCGGCGCGTTCTGCAGGATGTCGATGGCCTGATCGGGATGGATGTGTTCTCGCAGTTTCTGGTTACGCTGGACTACCCCATGCGCAAGCTGCTGCTTGGCCCCCTGCCTCCGCGTCCGGGAGAGACCGCCGCCGTGCCTGCCCTGAAAACGAGCGCCGCGGAAGCGGACGATTCCGGCGCATCCGCGGAGTCCGCCAAGGCGGCGCAGCAAGACAAGCCCGCTGCCCAGGGAACGGAGTCCGGCTTGAAGGCTACTGTTGCCGGCTCCGGCACGCCGGCTCCAGCGCAAAATGCCGCCGTTCAAAAAGCACCCGCTCACGGTCCTTATGACCGCTATATCGCTCCGGAGATGAAGGATTACACGCCTGTCTATCGCGTCGGCCATGAGCTCATCCTGCCCGCGGCGATCAATGGCGCCAAGCTCAAGCTCTTCATTCTGGACACAGGTGCATTTGCCACGACCATCTCGCCGCAGGATGCACGGGAGGTGACCAAGCTCTATTCTGATGATCGCCTCCATGTGAAGGGCCTCAGCGGAAACGTGGATAAGGTCTATATTGCCGACGAAGTCACCTTCAGCTTTGCGAATCTATCCCAGAAGGCGCACGGAGTCATCTCGTACGATACTTCCCACATCTCAAAGAACGTGAAGATGGAGATATCGGGATTCCTGGGGGCGAGTACGCTTTATTTGTTGACCATCCACATCGACTATCGGGATGGGTTGGTGAAGTTCGACTACGATCCCAAGCGTGGTTATTAGGTATTGAAATACAGGGCTTCCGGCAGTTGTCGGCGGATCGCTATTGAAGATGTGCAACTGCCCGTTCCGCAGCCGTAACAGCTCGTTCCTGCTCCTCTTCGCTCATCGCCTTAAGCGAAGTCGAAACGGAGATCATAACTCTGGCGAGGAAATCCTTCTCGGCCCTTTCGGTCGAGTCTTTCTTCGGCCTGGAGGAGCGGGTTGTCTGAATGCGTGGCCGGGCTTGGTTTGCCATATCGGATTGCTCCTAGAATCAATCGTACTCTAAACTTTGTGCTATATCTGCACGGCTGCTTCAAGATGGCGATCGTCGATGTGGAGCGTGAAACGGGCTTTGCAAGAAATTCAAAGTGCACTCAGCAAGACGGCGGTATACTGACGCAATGCTCTTTCCATCTGCGTCGTCCCGTCTGTTTCTGTCAGCCTTGGCCGTGACCGGGCTGGTGTGCGTTCTTGCTCAACCGCCAGCGGCACGCGCGTGGGGCAATGGGGGCCATCGCTTGGTGAACAAGCTCGCGGCCAAATCTCTGCCCGTCAGTGTGCCTTATTTCCTGCGCTCTCCGAGGGCGGTCGCCGAGATCGAGTACTTGGGCCCGGAGCCGGACCGATGGCGCTCGCCCGCCGAGCCGGAGTTGGTGGCCGCGCAGGCCCCGGAACACTTCATCGACATGGAGCTGGCCGACGCGCTGGGCCCCTTGCCGCATCGCCGCTTCGACTTTGAAGCAAGCGTCTACGCCGCACACCAGGACCCGAAGAAGATCGGCCTGCAACCCTGGGAGACCGACGAGGTTTGGGAGCGGCTGAAGTCCGCCATGCGCGAGTACCGCAAGCTGATCGCCAAGCCAGACGCCGTGACAGGCGACAAGCCAGCCGCTAACCCAGACATCCGCGCCGTCGAGCAAGCCATTATCTTTTACGCCGGCTGGCTGGGCCACTACGTGGGCGACGGCTCGCAGCCCCTGCACACCACCGTCCAGTACAACGGCTGGACAGGACCAAACCCCAACGGCTACACCACCGAACACAAGATTCACTGGCAGTTTGAGGGGCCGTTTGTGGAGGCCAACATGCACGAGGCGGAGGTGCGGGCGACGATGACGCCGGTCAAGGCCATCGACGGCGATATGTTCGATGCCTATGTAGCCTACCTGCGCAACACCAAGACCTACGTGGAAAAGGTCTACCAACTGGACAAGGCGGGCGGGTTTGCGGGAGCGGGAACGGCGGAGTCGCGGCAGTTTACCGCCGAGCGGCTGGGAGCCGGCGCCAGCATGCTGCGGGACATGATCTACACCGCCTGGCTGGAGAGCGCCCAGCCGGTGAACGACCCATACGCGCCAAAGTAAGGCCACAGAACAGTTTCTAGTTGCTAACTTCTAGCTTGGTATCGAGTTTGATTTGAACTCCCGTGGACTCATCGTGTTGCGGTGCGTACCCAGGGCAAAAAGCTTGCAGTTAGAAGCTGACTTCCTGGTTCAGTCGCCTGACTCGGCCTGGGCGAAGGCCGGAACTCGGCGCAGCAGCATGGTCAGCATCGCAGTCATCAGCGCCACCATGGGTATGGCGATCAGCAGCCAAGCCAGCAGAGCATGGCCGAAGATGCTGCCCACCTGCGAAATCAACACCAAGGGAGAAGTGTGCAGCAGAGAGCCAATCTCGATGGCGCGGCCTGAGCCGAAGGCAAATAGCCGCCCACCCAGGCGCACAAAGGGAACAAGCAGCACCAACTGCAGCGGCGCGGCGGCCCAATTTGCCGCTTGAATGGCGGGAAAGTTCAGCCGCAGGCCAAGCGCCACGATGACGCACAGAGCGGTGGTCACGCCCAGCACGGGGATGCAGCCGATGGCGAAACCAAGGGCCAGCGTGAGCGCCAGCCTTTGGGGCGAGATGCCCTGCCGCAGCCATGTGGCCGCATTGCGCTTTAACGATTTCACGGACATTCTCATCTTCATTACTAGTTTATCGGAAAGAGGTTGAATAAATGATAGTTTTTCAGTAAAACTTTGGTAAGAAAGCCAAAGGGTCAGGGAAAAAAGCCAAGATTGCTACCAAAAAAGCCAAAGTGGCCGGCAGATAATATGAGTTTTCAATCCGGGAAGTTCAACAGGCCGCGGCGGCTCATCTGGGCCATAACCAGCTCGACCTTCCAGTCGAGCGCGCCGGTACCGTCGACGGAGAGATCGGCGTTGGCGGCGGAGGGGCGCACAAAGGCCAGGCTGGAAGGGCGAACTGTGGCCTCATATTGTAGGCGGACTATCTCGGGTGTGCGGCCACGCTCTGCGATGTCGCGTTGAAGCCGGCGTTGGAAGCAGACCTCGTCGGGTGTGTCCACGTAGATGCGCAACTGGTAGTAGGGCAGCAGTTCGATGAAATGGAGGGCGAAGATGCCCTCGATGAGCAGATAGGCGCTGGGGCGGACGGTCTCCGTCAGGGCGATTCCGGTGGGGCCGAGGATACGGGTATAGGTGGCAAAGTCGTAGAGAGGGCGCTCGATGGCTTCCCCCCTGGCCAGCGCGGCGAGATGGGCTACCAACAGCGGGCTCTCGATCAGCGAGGGGTGGTCGAAGTTCTGGCGGGCGCGCTCCTCCAGCGGCAGGTGGGCCAGATCACGATAGTACGTATCGATATGGAAGTGGATACCGCCAAGGGTGCGGGCCAACTCGGCTGTCAGGGTGGTTTTGCCCGAGCCTGAGCAGCCGGCAATTCCCAGTACCACAGGAGGAAAGGGGAGACGCGCGCTACGCCCGGCTTCTTGGTTCACGGCTGTTTTACTCCTGTTTCCGGTGTTGCGATCAGAGCGGCAATTCTGGGCACGAGCCGCTGGAGTAGCCGGGCGAGCCGGTGCTCGACATGGTGGCCGATCTCGATGACCTCCTGTTGGCTGAGGGGGGTTGCGCCCAGCCCGGCGGCCAGATTGGTAACGCAGGAGAGGCCCAGCACTTCGATTCCCATGTGGCGGGCGACGATGGTCTCCGGCACGGTGGACATGCCGACCAGGGTTGCGCCCAGTGCGCGGAAGGCGCGAATCTCGGCGGGGGTCTCATAGCTGGGGCCGCTGACGGCCAGATAGACGCCCTCGGCCAGCACAAAATCCTCTTCCTTCGCGGCCTCTTGCGCCAGGGCGCGAAGGCGTTTCGAGTAGGCCTCGGTCATCTCCGGAAAACGAAGACCAAATGCGGGGAATCGCAATCCCGCGCCGGGCCGCACAGCGAAGCGCGGCTCGTTTGGGCCGACGAGCGGGTTCCAGCCCATGAAGTTGATGTGGTCGCTGAGCGCCACCAGTTGGCCTACGCGGTAGCCCTCCTGGATGCCGCCGGCGGCATTGGTCAGGATGACAGCCTGGAGGCCGAGCGCGCCCAGCACGCGCATGGGAAAGGTGACCTGCTGCGGCGAGTAGCCTTCGTAAAAATGCACCCGTCCCTGCATCACGACGACCGGAATTCCGCCCAAGAGGCCGGCGACAATGCGGCCCGAGTGGCCCTCGACGGTGGATTGCGGAAAATGCGGAATCTGGGAGTAGGGCATGACGACCGGCTCGGTGACCGCATCAGCTACCGCGCCCAGTCCGGAGCCGAGTACGATGCCGACGTGGGGGTTATACGGGCTCAGTATGGCCCGCAGAAACGCGGTTGCCTCAGAAACTTGGTCGAAGTAGGTCATTTGCTATGCCGGTCGTCGCGCTTTAGACATTCTACAGGCGCGGAGCAGAGTCGGCTTGAGGCTTCCCAGACCGCAAATCCGGAACCCTATTGTTGACGGGACTCACGTTCCGCGCTACGGTGAGAATATGAACCTAACTGTGCAGATTCCCGACGATCTGGCCCGCAGCATGAATGCCGCAAGCGGTGATCTCCCCCGCCGCGTTCTGGAGGCGTTGGCTCTGGATGAATATATGAGCGGGCGGCTGACCAAGCCGGAATTGCGTAGGGCGCTGGGCTTCGCAACCGGCTACGAGCTGGACGGGTTCCTGAAGATGCATCATGTCTGGATTGAATACGACGAACAAGACCTGGCGCGCGAGCGAGCCAGCCTGGAGCGGCTCGGCTTGTGAAACGCGTGGTTGTCGCCGATACCAGCCCTATCCTCTATCTCCACCTGATTGGGGAGATTGAACTTCTTCCAACGCTCTTCAGTGAAATCCACCTACCTGCCGCTGTGTACATCGAGCTTTGCCACCCGCAGGCTCCGCCAGCGGTTTGCACATGGGCGCTTGCGAAGCCGGACTGGCTGTTGATTGCCTCGGCGCCCGGACTCATCGACCCTGAAACTTCCTCGCTGGATGATGGAGAGCGCGCGGCGATAGCGCTGGCGGAGTTTCTTTCGGCCGACCTGGTTTTGATGGATGAAAGAAAGGGCGTTCGTATCTCCTTGCGAAAAGGATTTGCGGTCACAGGAACGCTGGGCATCCTGGATCTTGCCGCGCGGCACGGATTGATCGACCTTGCCGAGTCCTTCGACCGCCTGAAGGCAACCAACTTTCGCTACCGGCCTGAGATGCTGGAGGAAATGCTGACGCGCTTTCGATCTGAGAAGTAACAAGCTCTCAGGCAGCCGGCCAGACCTCCGGCTCCAGTGTGACGACACAGCATCCCAGAGAATAATTGAACCAGAAGTGCTCGGTGGAAGGGGTGGCGAAAAAGCCTTCGAGATGCTGTTGACGGACCATTTCGGTCACAAATTCACGCGGGCCGTAGAAGAGGGTGAAAAAGCTGTCCCAATCGACGGTCAGCAGGAAGGATTCATCCGGAGCCAGCAGAGCGCCACGGGAGGGGAATGCATCTTTGCGGCTCCTGAGCCGGGAGAGATGGAGTAGTTGGATTGGATCGGTATGGGGAAATTCCGGCACGAAGATCAGTTCATCCTGGCCGGCAGTCTGGAACGCATCGAGGAAATCCATTTGCAGCAAGGGTTCGAAGCGGCCCTGTCCGGGCATCCAAACGGATGCGGATTGCAGATAGTTCTGCAGCGCATCGCTGGCTGGGAAGTCGGACAATTCGTCTGCGATCGATCTTGTTGAAGTCAGCAGCGCATGGTTCAGTTTGCAGCAAGTGCTCAGTTCGGTTTGCGCGGCGACGCGGGCCCAGGAGCATTTTGCTCCCAGGCTCAGAATCTGCTCGTCGTTTGGATATTTATTGGTCGCCTTCCAGGCGAGATGATCCGGCATGCTGACGAAGGGGTGAAGAATTACGTAGACGGATTCGAAGAGACCGCCGTAGGCGTCAGCGAGAGGCGCATCATAGGGCGGGTAGATGTAGCGGTCGTACTCCACGCAGACAGGATAGCAAAAGTGCTGGCTGGCTATTTCAGCGCGAAACGCGCCAGTACCAGCCCGCCAACGGCGTCCTGGAGAAAGTGGGCTATTATGCCTGGACGTAGGCTTTTCCGCCAGTAAGCAAACGCTCCATACATACAGCCATAGACGGAGATGACGATTATCATCTTTGAACCCTGATAGGCGTGGGCGACCCCGAAGAGGATGCCCTGCAGTGCGATTCCTGCTGCCGCGTTTCTGGTCCATGCGGTGAGCTGGTGTTGCAGATAGCCGCGAAAAATCATCTCCTCGCAGATGCCGGCGGTAAGCGCCAAAAGCAAAAAGACTGCGTTCTCCAGGCCGGTGTGCGGAAGAAGGTTCTTGAGGGCGGCATTGTCAGTGGCGGGGCCGAAGTGCGCCAGGATGTGTCCGAAGATTCCCAAGACGATGTTTGCCACAAGGAGGTAGGCGGCGGCTAGCCCGAGATCGCGGGCGATGGAACGCCAGCCTAGAGGGATTTTTCCGGCCAGTGTGCGCAGCGATGCGCCGCGCCAAAGCGGACCCAAAGCGATGAATGCCACGATGAGCCATTCCATGATCATGGTCAGGATGTAGCCCGGAAGCAGGCTGTGCGCTTGCCCGATGTGGCTGACAGCCATTCTATGTTTGGTGTACGTGACCATGCCGAGAAGAAACAGGAGAATGCAGGCCGTATGCCAGGCGGGGGCGATGGCATTTGCTTCAGGTTGGGCTGGAGACGGTTCAACGGATGTGACTGGGGTCAATGGCATAGCGATTCCTTTCCTGTTATTCAAACCATGTGCATACGCACGCCGTGAGAGAAAAGTTGCAGGGCGTTCCACCGGCGAACTACCCCAGGAATATCCCCGCAATCGATGCGGAGATGAGGTTGGCCATGGTGCCTGCGAACATGGCGCGGAAGCCGAGCTTGGCCAGGTCGTTGCGGCGCTCGGGGACCAGTGCGCCGATGCCGCCGATCTGCATGCCGATGGAGCCGAGGTTGGCGAATCCGCAGAGGGCAAAGGTGGCGATGGTGAAGGAGCGCGGCATCAACGTGGCCTTCTGCGCGCCCAGCGAGATGTAGGCGAGCAATTCATTGAGAGCCATGCGCGTGCCCAACAAATTACCAATCGCCCCGCAGTCGTGCCAGGGAACGCCGATGAGCCAGGCAACGGGAGCGAAGAGGAAACCGAGAATCTGGCCGAGCGAGCCGGGAACCCAGTGCATGTAAGCCAGTCCGTGCGTCCATCCGAGCACACTGTCGAGCAGGGCGACGAGGGCCAGAAAGCTGATAAGCATGATGGCCACGTTCATGGCCAGCTTGCCACCATCGATGGTGCCGCGGGCGATGGCGCCTATGAAGTTTTCATCCTTATGCAGCTCGTCCTGGGGGATGACGACCTTGCCTTCGGTGGCGGGGGTTCCGGTTTCCGGGACGAGCATCTTGGAGAGCAGGATGGTGCCGGGCGAGGTCATGATGACGGCGGCAAGCAGATGGCGGGCCTCGACGCCATAAGCGATGTAGGCTGCCATGATGCCGCCGGAGACGTGGGCCATGCCGCTGGTCATGATGGTCATCAGCTCGCTGCGCGTGGCCTTGGAGAGGAACGGGCGGATGGTGAGCGGAGCCTCGGTCTGGCCCATGAAGACGGAGGCGGCCACGTTGAGACTTTCCGCGCCGGAGATGCGCATGGTCATGAGCATGACCCAGGCAAATCCGCGGATGATGAGTTGCATCAAGCCGACGTGGTAGAGCACCGCAAAAAAGGCGGAGATGAAGATAATGGTGGGCAGCACCTGGAAGGCGAAGATGGCGCCCGCGTTGGGCGGCAACAGATTGCCGAAGGCTCCGGAGTTGGGCAGGCCTAACTGGCCAAAGAGCATCTTGGTCCCGGCGAAGGTGCAGGCGAGCATGGAGTTGACCACGCTGCCGGCCCAGGTCATGGCACGCTGTCCGTAGTCGAAGCGCAGCACCAGGAAGGCGAAGGTCAGTTGCAGGCCGAGGCCCCAGGCGACGGTGCGCCAGCGGATGCGCTTGCGGTCGGTGGAGAACAAATAGGCCGTCAGCAGGACGGCGAGAATTCCCAGCACTCCGGTATAACGTTCCAAAGCGAACTCCTTAGGAAGAGCTTCTAGCTGCCAGCTTCCAGCAGATAGCTTATGCTTGCAAAACGAAGACACTTCCGAATTCTCAGCAATTTCCAAGCCGGGAGAACGGATGTCAGCATTATATTGTGATTGGGTTCCTGGAGGTTGAGATGGATAGAGCGGCTATTCACTCGTTCATGACGCGATTTCTCTATGGGGTCGTATCCAGCACATCGACGGATGGCACACCGCAGTCCGCACTGATCGGCATCGCGACGACTCCTGAACTGGAGATCATCTTCGATACAGTCAAGTCCTCCAGAAAGTACTCGAATTTGGTCGAGCGCCCATCGTGTTCGTTTGTCGTGGGATGGGGTGGAGAGCAGACGGTTCAGTTCGAGGGTGTTGCTTTCGAGCCTGACGGCGCGGAGTTGAAACGCTACCAAGAGGCGTACTTTTCGGCTTGGCCCGATGGACCGGCACGTATGAGTTGGCCTGGAATCACCTATTTCGTGGTGCGGCCCAAGTGGATTCGCTATAGCGACTTCGACCAGTCGCCACCGCTGATTGTGGAGATCGCATTTCCTGTTGATTCTACTCATGCCAGCGAGTCACACTCACAAGACTGTTGACCGGTAACACGCAAGAATTGGTTTTGCGCAGCTAAGAATGTGTTGGCGCGCGCAGGTGAGCTTCCGCCGATGCGTGGGTGAAGACGCGGCTGACCAAGGGCACCGCCTGCGGTGGGGCCGGAGATAGAACAATCGCCTGATGAAGAATCTCCTCAGGCTCGGCCAGAAGCGCGGGGCTTGTGGCGTAGAGGGTTGCCAGCGGCTGGCCTTTTTCCAGGCGCGCACCGCGGCGAGCATGGAAGTCGATGCCGGCGTGGGGATCGACCGGCTCGCCAGGCTTTTCGCGTCCCGCGCCGGTGCGCTGCACGGCCCAGCCGAGGGCGGTGGTGTCCATGGTGGAGATAAAGCCGCTCTCCCAGGCTGGAACGACCTTTGTCGCGCCGGGCCTGTGGAAGCCGGGATCGCTGAAGACTTTTGTATCGCCGCCCTGGGCCTCGACCATGGCGAAGAAGGTGCGCAGCGCGGAACCGTCAGCGAGAGCTTTCTCGGCACGGGCGTAGCCGGTTTCGGGCGTTGCGGCCCGGCCGCCGAGATGGATCATCCAGCCGGCCAAGATCAGCGACAGTTCGCGCAGGTCTTCGCTTTCGGGTGGGCGCTGACCGTGCAATAGCTCAACCGACTCGACCAGCTCGATCCAGTTGCCTGCGCAGCGGCCGAGCGGCTGGCCCATGTCGGTGAGCAGGGCCACGGTGCGGGTTCCGGCGGCCTCGGCGGTGGCCACCATCAGCGCGGCGAGGTATTCGGAGTCTTCCCTCTTGCGCAGGAATGCGCCGGAGCCAGTTTTTACGTCGAGGACCAGGGCGTCCAGGCCGGCGGCCAATTTTTTACCCAAAATGGAGGCGCAGATGAGCCCTGGACTTTCGACGGTTCCGGTGCGGTCGCGCAGAGCATAGAGGACGCGGTCGGCGGGGACCAGCGACTTGGTCTGGCTGATGATGGAGGCGCCGCACTTCATCAGTACGGCCTCAAACTCCTCAAGTGTGAGGGCGGTGCGGTAGCCCGGGATGGCTTCCAGCTTGTCGAGCGTGCCGCCGGTGTGGCCCAGCGCGCGGCCGCTGATCATGGGCACGGCCACTCCGCAGGCCGCGGCCAGGGGCGCGACGAGGAAGCTGGTCTTGTCGCCCACGCCGCCGGTGGAGTGCTTGTCGACGGCCGTTTTGCCGAGGCGCGCGGGCGAGAACTTCTCTCCGGAGTCGCGCGTGGCGAGAGTCATCGCGCGCGCTTCGTCGAGCGAGAGCCCGCGTATCCATGCGGCCATCAGCCAGGCGGCGAGCTGATCGTGGGGGATGGATTCGTTGGCCGCGCCAGAGACGAGGAAGCCGATCTCGCGGGCATCGAGTGCGCCGCCGTCGCGCTTCTTGCGGATCAGGTCGATCATGTGGAGGGGGGCGGAAGCGGAAGACGACATACCGAAATGTGCCTCGAAGTGGTAGGTTTTTCAGATTATCACAAGGGCGGCGGGGATGGTGGGCAGGCGGGTTTCGATTGAGTTGGTTTAGGGAAAGTTGTCCGCGTGGACTTGCTGATGAGCTTCATCCTTCGCTTCCTGTCTAAAGTCGCGGTATGATGAGAGGAAGTTCGCCAGGGGGTGTAGACCGCATGAAGGAACTCGTCTTTGAAGTGATGCAGGAGGCCGATGGCGGTTACACCGCCGAAGCTCTGGGCGAGAGCATCTTCACCCAGGCCGATAGCTGGGATGAGTTGAAGGCCAACGTCCGCGAGGCCGTGCAAGCCTTCTACTTTGACTCCACCGCGCCTGCCTCCATCCGCCTACATCTGATCCGCGACGAGGTGCTGGCCGTCGCATGAAACTGCCACGCGATTTGAGCGGAGAAGAGCTGGTCAAGCATCTCTCGAAACGCTGGGATTACGTGAAAATTCATCAGGTTGGCAGCCACATCATCCTGCAAACCCAGCACCCCGCGCCCCACCGCATCGCGGTTCCGGAGCATACGCCTCTAAGAATCGGGACTCTGAACGCGATTCTTTCCAGCATTGCCGCCCACAAGAGCGTCTCAAAAGAAGCGATCCTCAAAGATATTTGATTCTCTGCTATTGATTTGCGGCTCCGGTTTGCAATTCCCGTGCCGTTTCGTTATGATTCTAATAACTGTCCGGGGGGAGATCCCTGGACCGTCAATAGCACCACGGTTTCTGGGCTCGACTGCCCGAGGCGCGGCGACGCAAACGTTGCCCCTCCGGCAAAGAGTTCTCCGCAAAGCGGGGCTGGCAGGGGCGGTGGGAGACGAGGGAAGAATGGCCAGTAAATCCAGCAAAAACATTACGAAGGCGCGCGCGGCCGTGGTCAAGCCCGTGTATCCGCTGCCCGAGGCGGTTGGCCTGCTGAAGCAGGTGAAGTACGCCAAGTTTGACGAGACCGTGGACCTGACGATGCGGCTCGGAGTGGACACGCGCCATGCCGACCAGATGGTGCGCGGGACGGTGGTGTTGCCGCATGGGCTGGGCAAGACCAAGACGGTGGCCGTGATTGCCGCCGGCGACCGCCAGAAGGAAGCCAAGGACGCGGGGGCGGACTTTGTGGGCGGCGAGGAGATGGTGGAGAAGATCCAGAAGGAAAACTGGACCGCCTTCGACGCGCTGATCGCCACGCCGGACATGATGAAGGTGGTGGGTCGGCTGGGCAAGGTGCTGGGACCCAAGGGTCTGATGCCCAATCCCAAGACCGGAACCGTGACCATGGACGTGGCCGCGGCGGTCAAGGAGATCAAGGCCGGCAAGGTGGAGTTCCGCGCCGACAAGACCAGCCTGGTGCATGTGCCGGTGGGCAAGCTGAGCTTTGAGCCGAAGAAGCTGGTGGACAACGCGACCACGGTGATAGGCGCGATTGTGCGCGCCAAGCCTTCGGCGGCCAAAGGCAAGTACATCAAGAGCATCACGTTGAGTTCGACGATGGGCCCCGGAGTGCGGCTGGATTCGGCGGTTGCCGACGCGGCGGGAAAACACTAAAGGCAGAGATCAGAGATCAGTTGGTTCAATGATCTGATCGGCGATTGCACCTGACCTAATGAGATTGGAAAAAGGATTTGCGACAGAACGCCCGCAGGTGGGCGAGAAAAGAGATTGGGAAGCAGCGGACAAGGATCGGAGTACTTATGTGCTGATCTCTGATCTCTGACCCCTGATCTCTGTAGCGGAGCGAAGAGATGGCGATTTCTAGGGCGAAGAAGACGGAGAAGGTCCGGTTGCTGGCCAAGGAACTGGAGAATTCGACGACGGCGATTATCGGCACATTTTCCAAGCTGACGGTGGCCAAGGATTATCAACTGCGCAAGGTGATTCGCGAGGCGGGCGGCAAGTATCGCGTGGTGAAGAACAAGCTGGCGGCGGTATCCGGGCAAGGCACCAAGGTGGAGGCCGCGCTGCAGGGACTGCGGGGCGTGAACTCGGTGGCGTTTACGGCGGGCGACCCGGTGGCGCTGGCCAAGGTCTTTGCCAAGTGGGCGAGCGAGAACGCGGAGTTCCAGTTCAAGCTGGGCGTGGTGGACGGCAAGCTGCTGTCGGTGGCCGAGGTGAAGGCTCTGGCGACGATGCCGGGCAAGGATGAGCTGTTCTCCAAGCTGCTGTTCCTGATCAATGCTCCGGCGCAGAGGCTGGCGACGGTGATCAACGCGGCGGGCCATGACCTGGCGGTGGTTCTGGGCCAGGGCGTGGAGAAGGAAAAGTTTGCAAATGCGGCTGCGGCTTAGGGCGCTTTCATTGCTCCCGTAACGCTGGCATTGTGCTATTCCACCCTAGCCGCAAAAAACAAGAACGCGGCGAGGGTGGGGCACCCATAGGGTTTTGATTAAGGGTTTTGGCTGGGAAACAGGCGGAAAGGGCGCGGGTCTGGCGCATCGGAAACTTTCCACTGCGTGGAGCAGCCTTTTGGACGAGAGTTGTTGGCTCGGACAGGAATTTCAAAAACGATTCTGAATGGAGAAGAAAATGGCGGATTTGGCACAGTTGGAAGAGCAAATCGTAGCACTGAGCCTGTTGGAAGCCTCGGCTCTGGTGAAGAAGCTGGAAGAGCGGCTTGGGGTTTCGGCGGCGGCGGCGGCTCCGGTGGCGGTGGCGGCGGCGGGCGCGGCAGCTCCGGCAGCCGAAGAGCAGACGGAGTTTCAGGTGATTCTAAAGGACTTCGGCGCGAACAAGATCAGCACCATCAAGGCGGTACGCGAGGTTACGTCGCTGGGTCTGAAGGAAGCCAAGGACCTGGTGGATGGGGCTCCCAAGGCGATCAAGGAAAGCGCCACCAAGGACGAGGCCGAGGCGATCCGGAAGAAGTTTGAAGGCATCGCGACGATTGAGATCAAGTAGACTCGAACAGGTGGCCCGGCTGCGAGGCAGGGCCGCTTGCAAGGCAAGAAAAGACGCGCTACAATAATAGTAGTGCGTCTTTTCGGCTTATTCCGATATTTTCAGGGAATGAGGCCGGTTTGGTTGGCGCGTTTTGAGAGTTGTGGATGGGCACGCAAGCGTCCGCAGGCCGGGGCAGAGCCAAGCCCTCTGGCGGCGAGGCACGCGTTGTAGTTAAGTGCCCTAGAGTCAGCGGTTTACTTAGGAGTCAGGCTGGGTATCCGTTGACGTTGCGAGTGGCTGGCGAGCGAGCGGCAGAAGCGAGCTTTGGGATCGGCGAGAGCAGCGCAAGAGAATTCGGATGGGAGCACAGGCGATAAGCCGCGCTCGTGAGGCATTGTGCCTTGCGAGCTTTTCGTGTGTTCCGGCAGGGTCAGAGTGACTTTTTCAAGGAATATCTGCCTAGGACGTACCAGGATTGTAAACAGGTTCATTCGTAGCGTTGACTTCCTCAATTGTGCGCATATTAGCGCACTTGCCGGATGTGCGGCAATGCCCACGAAGCGTTTTTTCTGACTTCTCACGGGACAAGCATGGCCCTGGGGGAATTCCCCGGTGTGTTTGCGGCCTGGCTGCAAGGATTTCTTGGAGGGCTTGCAGGGGCGGGGACTGGAGATTGCAGCGGGCCAGTCCGGAATTTTCGACTTACTTACCGTAATTAGCCGGCGCCCAAGAGACTCAGGCGCTGGCCCGGCCCAACACCGGCGCCGGAGCGACGAGGCTCAGGAGTGAAGCATGCCCAACGAGAAGCGCGCGATTCGCAGCCGACTCGATTTTTCAAAGATTCCCACCGCAACCCAGATACCCAACCTGATTGAAGTGCAGCGGCGCTCCTACGAGCGATTCTTGCAGATGGACAAGCTGCCCAATGAGCGCGATGACGCGGGTTTGCAGTCGGTGTTTGTGTCGGTCTTTCCGATCACGGACTTTCGCGGCATCTCGCAGTTGGACTTTGTTGATTTTTCGATTGGCAATTGGGAGTGCAAGTGCGGCCACTTGAAGGGGCTGCATCACCTGCGCACGGCCTGCGTGCATTGCGGGTCGATGGTGATTACGGATCCGTTTCATCCAGGGGACGTGCTTTGCCAGAAGTGCGGCACGTACAACAAGAACACGCCCGACTTTTGCAACAAGTGCGGCGACCCTGTGAGCCTGCAGTTGAAGTACGACCAGCAGGAGTGC
>Ga0371490_1001057_pt1 | contig 15470 bp, 8 predicted proteins | sample MB2SIPfraction_FD_207959 | JGI IMG/M metagenome (GOLD analysis project Ga0371490, IMG submission 207959) | Lab enriched peat soil microbial communities from McLean, Ithaca, NY, United States - MB28FN SIP fraction | ecosystem: Environmental > Terrestrial > Soil > Wetlands > Peat | place: USA... | reverse complement strand
CCTCGCCGCGCCTCTTTCCGCCATCAAAGATGCGCCAGTTCATCTGCAATCCATAGGTGTCGTTATTGTGGGTGATAAACGCAACGCCATCCTGATATGTGTGGCGGACAAAAACGCCAACGTCAGGGATGTACTCATCCCGGGCCGCGTCCACTCCGGCACGTGCCTTTGTTGCTTGCTCCCTTGCGGACTTCAACTCCGGATTCACAGCCAACGCCTGTCGCAGATACTCGTCCTGTGCGCGCGGCTCGGCAAGAAGCCAGGTGGCATCCTCCAGTTGCAGTTCAGTGCTGAGCGGCAGCCCAAGCAGGTCATTCATCTCTGTGGTGAGATCGGAGAGTTGGTTCTCCACCGTCAACAGCTCCTGTTGCGCCGATAAGAGCGCCGCATGAGCGCCGGTCGTTGTCACCTCCAGTGCAACACCGCTCTGCACTGCATCCCGGCTCTCTTTCAGTTTCTGTTCGGCGGCAGTGCATGCGGCTAGCTGAGCCTTCCGCTGGCGCTCAGCGATAAGCAGCCCGTAGTACAACTGATGCGTCGCAAGCGCAATCTCCTCTTCAGCTTTATGCGCATCGGCCCGCGAGGAGCGTGCATCGGCTGCAGCAGCGCGTGCCGCCGCGCGAATCTTGAACAGCTGCGTGAGTGGCTGTGTAACCGTCGTGTTGTTCAAGAAGACAGCATTGGAGCCCTCGCCGAGCTTGGTTGTCTTCGATGGGAATGGCCCTTGCCCCGTCACCGTACCAAGGGATCCACGAGGAACCACGACAAAATCGTTATTGCCCACTCCGAACACATTGGTGTCGTTGCTGAGTTGCGGGTAGAGATCGGCCCGTGTTGTCACCACCTTGCTCTCACTCTCCTTCACCCTGGCTCGCGCAATGCGCAAGGAACGATTCTGCCTGACAGCCAGTTCCACGGCGGACGGCAGTGTCAGCTTCACTTGATGCACAGTAGCGGGCGCCTTTTCCACGGTTGCCGCCGTTGAAATTGCGCCCACCTGCGTCTGCTGCGCGTGGATGCCGGCCGGCATAGCCAGTAAGCCAACCGCCAGCACCAGTGCCACAACCGCCTGCGGCGGAATACTTTGCTTCCGCGAGTTGACGAGAACGAAGATCACAGGCACCACCAGCAGGGTGAAGAACATGGAGAAGATCAGCCCCATGGCAATGACGCTGGCCATCGGACTCCACATGTTGGAGTGGGACAAGATCATCGGCGTCACGCCAACCGCCGCTGCCATCGTCGTCAGGAAGATGGGGCGCAGTCGCCGCTCGCCGGCTTCGGTTGCCGCATCCACCAGCGAGTGTCCTTCGCGCATTTTCTCGTGGATGTAATCGATCAGTACGATTCCGTTGCGCACCACGATGCCGCAGAGGCTGATCATTCCCATGAAGGCCGTGAAGCCGAAGGGATTTTTCGTCATCAACAGTCCAACAACTGCTCCCAGCAGTGTCAGCGGGATCGATGCCATGATCACCAGCGGATCGGAGATGGTGCGGAACTGTATCAGCAGGATCAGGAAGATCACCACCAGGCTGATGCCCAGGGCCCCGACCATCTGGGGAAAAGTCTCGTTCTGGTTGAATATCTCTCCGCCATTGTAGATGCGGTAACCCGGCGGCAGCGGGATGGCGGCGATCTTGGCGGAGGTGGCGTCCAGCACCTCGGATGCATAATGACCGCGCTTTGCAAAGGCGCTGACCGTGATGGTGTACACGCCATTACGCCGGACGATGCGGCTTGTCTGCCACTGCGGCTCCAGCGTTGCCATGGCGTGCACCGGCAGCCGGGCCGATGTGATCCGCGACGGCACATAGGTGTCGGAGACATTCTCGAAGCTCTGGCGATGTGGGGGATCCAGCCGCAGCTTGATGGGTACCGTGCGGTTGCCCTCCCAGTATGTGCTTACTGACGTGCCGTCAAAGCCGCCGGCCAGCACCCGCGCCACGTCATAGTTGGTAAGCCCTGCGCGATTCGCAAGCTCCTCGTTGACCCTCACGTCAACAAAGCAGGAATCGTCGTAGTAGTCGTTGTGGACGTACTCGGCTGCTGGTTGAGCGCGCACGATGTCCTCCACCTGGCGAGCGATTTTCTTGAGCTGGGCCACGTCGTCACCGGCAATGCGCACCTCAATCGGAGCCTCCTGCACTGCCCCCTGCTGGAGTTCCTTGACGATGGAACTCGCTTCCGGAGCGATGCGGGGAAGATCGGCGCGCAGCTGGTTCACCAGTTCGGGCGTCACCTTCGCCGACTTGGTCTGCACCAGGATCTGGCCGTAGGAAGCATCCGGATGCTGCGGATTCACGTTGTAGTAGAAGCGCGGTGCGCTCATTCCTGTGAAGCTTGAGTACTTCACCACATCCGGGCGCGAAGCCAGGTTTTGTTCAATACGTCGCATCACGGCGTCTGTGCCCTCCAGTCGCGTGCCAGGCTGCATCCATACGTCAATGACGCACTGATTGCGCTCTGCCGATGGGAAGAACTGCCTTGGCACAAAGTGAAAGAGAAACAAACCTCCCGCAAATGCCGCCACACCCAGCCCGATGGCAAGCGGCTTGTACCGCATAAAGAAGACGATGGCCCGGTTGTAAACCGTCTGCAGCAAGTCCAGGGCGCTCTTCTTCTCCTTCGTTTGTTCGCCGGGCGTATGCGAGTGCAGCCCCTGCCGGATGAAGAAGCGGCAAAGCAGCGGCGTAAGCATGATGGCGACGATAAACGACACAGATAAGGCGATGGCGACCGTGATCGGCAGCGCGCTGATGAATTCGCCAGCCGTTCCGGAGATGATCAGCAACGGTAAAAACGATCCTATGATGGTCAGCGTGGCGGTCAGCACAGGAATGAACATCTCGGAGGCGCAGCGCCATGCGGCATCCGCCCTCGGCACCCCATGGTCGAGCAGCTCCACATAGTTGTCGGCAATCACGATGGCGTCGTCCACCACTATGCCCAGGACCACGATCAGTGCGGCAATCGACACCTGGTGGAGCTGCATCCCTGCGGCATTCATCATGCCAATGGTGGTGGAGATCGTCACCGGGATCGCGACCGCGGCGATCACCGCGACACGCAGGGGCAGCAGGATGATGGTTACCAGGATGACCGAGACAATGGCCAGCACAAATTCGTGCCCCATGCCTTTCATGCGTTCCTCAACAACTGTCGGCTGGTCGGCTACCACATCAATCTTGAGGTCGGGCGGCAGCACCGTCCGCAGCCGTGTCATGGCTGCTCCGATCTGCTCTCCGAGCTCGACGATGTTCTTCCCGCGCTGCATCTCCACCGAGATCATGACGCTCGGCTCGCCGTTGTAGCGGGCCAGGAAGGTCGGGTCTTCATAACGCCGCTCCACCTGCGCAAAGTCGCGGATATAAACCGGCTGCCCGGTGCGCGAGACATCAACCAGCTGGTTGCGCACCTGGTCAAGCGTGGTGAAAGTGCCCGTGGTGCGTAGCGGGAGTTTGCCCTTGTCAGCTTCCAGCGAACCCGACGGCTGTATGATGTTGCGCGCCTGCAGCGCCTGGATAACACGGTTGGGATCGGCGGAGTATTGCGACAGGCGATCCATGCTGGTGTTGACCAATATTTGCTCACCCTGCTCACCGTAGGTGGCCAGCTTGCCCACGTCGCGAATCGTCCGTATCTCATCCTGGATGCGGTCGCTATAGTCGCGGAGTTCGCGGTAGCCGTATCGTTCGCCGTGCACCGCGATCAGCATGGCCACGGTGTCGCCGAAATCAGAGTTCACCAGCGGACCCATCACCTCGTGGGGCAGGTACTGTGCCTTGGTCTCCGCCATCTCGTGGCGCAGTTTGGCCCAGAAGACATCCGAGTTCTTGACCCGGTCCTCCAGCTCAACGTTCACGATGCAGATTCCTGGGCGGCTGGTGGAATAGGTCTTTTCCTTCCTCACCTCGGAAAATTTGAGAATGTGCTCGTCCAGCGTCCGTGCCACCTGCTTCTCCACCTGCTCGGAGGTGGCTCCCGGATAAATCGCAATCACAATCCCCGTGCGGATGGTGATGTTCGGGTCCTCCATGCGCGGCATCTTCCAGATGGCGTGCAGGCCGAGGAAGACCACAACCGAGGCAAGCAGGAGCGTGACGACGGGATAATGCAGTGAGGCTAAAATTGGCTTCTTCATTTACCGGCCCTCCGCCCCATCGACGGCGATGTGTGGCGATGACGCCGCAACGGCCTCTACTGCAATGCCGTCGCGCAGCGTCTGCTGGCCGCCGGTCACAACCTGCTCGTCTGCCTGAACTCCGCTGCGAATCTCTACCTCTTCTCCCATCGCGCGGCCAACCTCGACGTGCTTGGAGAAGACACGCTTCTGCTCGGGGTAATAAACAAAGACCAGCGACGCACCCTGGGGATCGCGGAGAATTGCACTGGCCGGCACCGTCATCGCCTTAACGACCTGGTTCGACCGGATCTCGGCCTCGGCGATCATGCCGACTCGCAGGTGGTGCAGCGGATTCGGCACGCGAACACGCGTGGTATAGGTACGCGTTGCCGCATCAGCGGCAACATTGATCTCGCGGATCATTCCTGAAAATGACTCCCCGGGCAGAGCGGGGATGTGCACGTTCACCGGCTGTCCGACACGAACCAGGTGGATTCCTGTCTCCGGAACGCCGACAACGACCTCCACCGGATCGAGGGTGACAATCTGGAAGGCCGGTACGCCAGCGGAGGCCATGTTGCCAGGTTCCACTCCACGTCGTGAGATATAACCATCCACCGGCGCCCGCAGGGTTGCATCCGAGAGATGCTTGCGGGCCAGCTTCGCCGACGCCACAGCCTGGTTGAGTTGTTCTTGCGACGCCTTGCTGGCAGCCTCGAATTTATGAAAATCGTTCGGCGGCAGGCTCTTGGATTCAAAGAGCCTCTTCATGCGCTGATACTCGTCTTCGGCTCGCTCCTGTGCGACCTTGGCCGCCGCCGTCTGGGCATCAGATGCATTCACTCCCAGCGAATAATCCGTAGGATCCAGTGCCGCCAGCATCTGTCCCTTGCGCACAAAATCGCCCTCGTGAACAGCAACCCGCACTACCCGGCCATTGACCAGAAAGGGGACATCGGCGGGGGCATCGGGCGAGCTGACACTCCCGCTCACCTCTACAGTCTCCGGCCGCTCCACCTTGAGTGGAGTACGAACCTGAACCGGGGTGGGTTGGCTAACTAGACGCTCTACGGGACGATGGGAGCACCCCGTCATGGCAAGCACAAACAAGGTAAGAACTGCTGATGGTAGACGCACGGTCAATCACTCCTGAAACTCTTGAGAATTAGTCCGTCACATCCGGAACTTACAGAGCCACCGGAAATTGTCCCTGTGAGCTTCTCGACGCATGTGCCGAACAAGGGAGACGGCCTTCGTCATCGAATAGTGCATGAGCAATGCCAAACGCCGCGATACAGGCAATCCTTTCAAAAGACATCGGTTACGCTGATGTTGACGGCCCTGTATTGGAAAAATTGCTGTCGACATATCGACATTTGACAGACACCGCAGCAATTTCGGCAGCCGAAATGACGGCAACTGGTGCAGAATATTGAAATGTAAGCAACACATTCGACACTCTTTGACGGAATCTGAACGAAGGGTTGGGACTTGGCAACGAGCGTGCATCGAGTTAGGAGGTTGAGGTGAAACGAGTGGAACAAGATGCCCAGCGTTTTCATACGCTGCTGGAGATAACGAATGCAATCTCCAACCAGCCAAGCCTGCAGACCGTGCTGCGCGGCCTGCACCACCTGCTTCCACAGATTATCCCCTGTGACTCGGCCGCCATCTTCCTGCTGGCCGGCCACGGGGAATCATTGCGCCTTGCCGCCTTGGAGCGTGGTCCCGCCGGGCCGGAGATTGAGATCGGGGTCGAGGGACCGTATGCCGGTACAGCCGCCGGATGCGCCGTGGAAGAGCAGCGTCCCATCTATGTCCCCGATCTACAGAAAGAGCTGGCGGAGTCTTCCGGGCCCATTTCGCACCCGGCCGCAAATTCACTTTGCAGCGGTTACATGTTTCCGCTTTCCACCCCGAGAAAGCGTATCGGCGTGCTCTGCCTGGCCAGTGAAACAGTAGGTGAGTTTGCCGACGAGGACCTTGCGCTGTTGACCTCCGTGGCCACGCATGTGGCAACCACGGTGGAGAGCGTACTGGCCACCGACATGGCCGATCGCTATCAAAAGCAATTACTGGAAGAACGCGACCGCTGGAAGCTCCTGCTGGAGATCAACAACCATGTGGTATCACACCTAAGCATCCCGGATCTGTTCCGGGCGGCGTCAGTCTCGCTGCGCAAGTACTTTGCCATCGACTTTGCCGGCATATGGGTCCTCGCCAAGAAGCCGAACCAACTGGAATGCGCGGTGCTGGATTTTCCCAACAGTAAGGGAATGTTAGATCTTTCGTCCGCTTCACTCTCCAAAGAGAGTGTGGACAGATTAAGGGCGCATCGCTCCGATCTGTTCACACGGGATGAGATGCTACGCCTTGAGCCGGAGATTGCCGGACATTTGCTCTCCGAAGGGATCGAGGCCTTGGCGATAGTGCCGCTTGCCACCTCCAATGGGCCACTGGGCATTATCACCGTGGGAAGCAGAAGGCCCGGACACTTCCGCGCCGATGACCTCGACCTGCTCGGTCAGATTGGCACGCAGATCTCGCTCGCACTGGACAACGCACTGGCGTACGGAAAGCTGAACGAGTCGAAAGACAAACTGGAGGAAGAACGCCTCTACCTGGAAACAGAGCTGCGGGCGGAGTACAACTTCGAAGACATTGTCGGAAAGAGTGCGGCACTCCGTGAGGTGTTGCGTCAGGTTGGCATCGTCTCCCCAACCGATTCCACGGTTCTGCTGCATGGAGAAACCGGAACTGGAAAAGAACTGGTGGCACGGGCCATTCATAACCTCAGCGCGAGGAAGACGAAGACATTCGTACGCCTGAACTGTGCTGCGATTCCCTCTGGACTGGTGGAAAGCGAGCTATTTGGCCACGAGAAGGGAGCCTTTACAGGAGCCCTGATGCAAAAGAAGGGGCGTTTTGAGATTGCCGATCGTGGAACGCTCTTCATGGACGAGATCGGAGACATCTCACTCGAACTCCAACCCAAGCTGCTCCGTGCGCTGCAGGAAAGAGAATTCGAGCGGCTGGGCAGTTCGCGGACGATCAGCGTGGATGTTCGTGTCATCGCCGCCACGCACCGTGATCTGCCGACCATGATTCGTGAAAACCAGTTTCGCGAAGATCTCTTCTACCGGCTCAATGTCTTTCCCATCGAGATTCCACCCTTGCGTGACCGCCGGGAAGACATCCCGTTGCTGGTGCATCACTTCGTCGCCAACTTGTCACGACGCATGCAGAAGAACATCCAGTCGATTCCCAAGTCGGCTATGGAGGCTCTGGTACACGCTCCCTGGCCCGGAAACATCCGCGAACTGGAGAACTTCATCGAGCGGGCTGTGATTCTTTCTCCCGGCGAAGAACTGATGATACCGGCCATGGAACTCAAGGCCAGCGCCCCACAAGTCACTGTTCCTGAGATGAGCTTCCAGGCAACCGAGCGCCAGGCGATCCTGGACGCATTGAAGGCTTCATTCGGACGAATCTCAGGGCCCGGAGGGGCTGCCGAACGGCTGGGCCTGAAACGTACGACCTTGCAGAGCAAGATGAGCAAGTTGGGCATTCAACGCAGCTTTCGCTCGGATTCGTACTCCGAGAACTGAAGTCGCCGGACCATATACCGAGCTGCGCGACGCCAACGCCTACGAAATTGGTCGCAACGCGGCGTACTCCAAACAGGCTATCTACCAACTGCTGCAATTGCTCTAACTGCACGCCGTTTGTCACCAGACTTGCCAGGTTGCTGGGCGACCAGATTGCGTACGCAAACTTTCGTTCCGTTCCGCTCTTTGCTGACTGGTTGCAGAGCGGGAATACCTCGGAAAGTGTTGATGGCTCGACATTTGAAGCACCCTGGCCAGCCATCTTCCTCCCGCCGAAGAGCGCACGCGGTTGCGAAACAAGCAACGAAAAGAGCGGAGCCCTTTGGACTCCGCTCTGTGGGGTTTTACGGCTTTTGCAATCGCTAAGTGCAGCCCCAGCGGTTTGCATCTGATTGCAGCAATATAACTTATCCCTGCCTGTTCAGGGCGTTATTCAAGTACATGGATGTTGTGCTTGTGGCCGATTTCCTTGAGGATCTTCGGCCATACGCTGACCGTGACCTCGCCGAGATGGGCCTTGCGCAGCAACAACATCATGGTGCGGGCCTGCCCGATGCCGCCGCCGATAGAGAGCGGAATTTCTCCGTTCATAATCGCTTTATGGTAGGGGAAGTCCAGGAAATTCAACTGGTTAGAGATGGTAAGCTGCTGCCGCAGGGTTTGCGCGTTGACGCGGATGCCCATGCTGGAGAGCTCGTGGCGGCGCTTGGTGACGGGATTCCAGACCAGGATGTCGCCATTCAGGCCATGGCCCTCTTCGCCGTTGGGCAAGGTTGTCGGGGTCACCCAGTCGTCGTAGTCGGCGGCGCGATTCTCATGCGGCAGTCCGTCCTTGAGCGGCCAGCCGATGCCGATGATGAAGACCGCCGGATACTTCTGCAGGATGGCCGTTTCGCGCTGCTTGCGCGGCAGATCGGGATACATCTCCAGCAGCTCTTCGGCGTGCAGGAAGTGGATATGCTCGGGCAGGTTCGGATAGCGCGGATCGACCAGCGCGGGGAACATCTTCTGCGCAAAGTGCTCGGCGCCGACGAGAACCTTCCAGATACCGCCGACGATCATCTTGAGGAAGTGCAGGTTGCGCTCACCGGGACGCATGACGCGCTCCCAATCCCACTGATCCACATAGCAGCTGTGGTCGTGGTCGAGGAAGTAGTCCTTGCGCACGGCGCGCATATCGGTGCAGATACCCTCTTCCACCTGGCAATCGAACTGCTTGAGTGCCATCCTCTTCCACTTGGTGGCGGCCTGCACCACCTGGGCCTCAATGGGATGCTCGTTGCGGTCATTGTTGATGTGGAACTGGATGGGAGTGCGCGAGCCGTCGCGGTCCAGGAAGTCGTTGACGCCAGTCTCGCAGTCCACGATGAGCGGCACGGCGGTCATGATGAGGTTGAGTTCGTTGCAGAGATGATCTTCGATATAGCGTTTCACCGCGTAGAGCGCCTTTTGCGTTTCGCGGGGCGAGAGTAATGAGTGATAGTCGTTGGGCAGGATGCGATCCACGTCGGCGTAGTTGCCAATGCCGGGGCCGGCGAGGTCCGCACGCTTGTCCGCAAGTGTTGTTGCCATGGGTATCTCCTTCGCGTAAAACACTTCCGCGGGAACCAGGAACACAGTCAACGGAGCACTAAAAGTGCGCCAGTATGGGAACACGGCGGGCAAAAGGCTGTCTGTATCCGGGGTCACCTTACGCTGTGCAATGTTGGCGCCGTTGAGTTTGCCGCAAGGAGCCGCTTTGGGCCGAGGCACCCCTTTTTATTACGTCCGCGGCCGACGAAGCTCTCTTTGCGTCGGCCAATGCGCTCAAGCAGATACGAGGCGCAGGACGTCTGTCACAGACGGGCGGTGACTCGGCTCACTGCGCCGGATGCTCTAAGCGAATAGAGTTACGCGGTTCTGGGGATTTCAGAACCCCGTCCGTCCGGATGCGTTCCGCCGGCGGCGGTGACCTTCGCCTGCGCAATGCGCGATGCGTCCGCAAACGCCCCAGCCGAGGTAAAAAGTGGCGATTCTTGACTCCTCCTCCCTGCGCCCGATCAAGCAATATTCCATTGACGAACTGAAGAAAGAAGCTGCCTTGATGCGCGGCTATAACCTGGCAGCCCTGCACTGCGCCGGCAGCGGACACAGCGGCGGCACGCTGAGCGTGATGGATCTGGTGGCGGCGCTCTACCTGCACGTGGCCGATCACGATCCGAAGAATCCGCATTGGGTGGCGCGCGACCGCATCATCTGGTCGGCGGGGCACAAGGCTCCCGCGCTGTATGTGAGCCTGGCCTTCAGCGGCTATTGCAAAAAGCTGGACCTGGCGCTGCTGCGGCGGCTGAGCTCGCCCTTCCAGGGGCATCCACACTGGCTCAAGCTGCCGGGCGTCGAAGTATCGAGCGGATCGCTGGGGCAGGGGCTGAGCGTGGCCGTGGGTAACGCACTGGCCGCCCATCTGGACCACAAGGGCTACACGGTGTACTGCATCATGGGCGACGGCGAACAGCAGGAGGGCCAGGTGTGGGAGGCCGCCATGGAGGCGGCGCATCACAAGCTGGATAACCTGGTGGCCATCATCGACAACAACCACCTGCAGATTGACGGCAAGACCAAAGAGGTGATGAACGTCGAATCCATCGCCGAAAAATACAAGGCCTTTGGTTGGAACGTGCTGGAGATTAACGGCCACGACATGGCGCAGATCGTGGAGGCCCTGGAGAAGGCCAAGCGCAATCACGACGGGCGTCCGACGCTGGTGCTGGCCGAGACCGTCAAGGGCAAGGGTGTCAGCTTTATGGAGAACGTAGCGGGCTGGCACGGCAAGGCTCCCAACCGCGAGGAGCTGAACAAGGCGCTGGCCGAGCTTGGCGTAGCCGATGCCATTGACGTGGAGAAGATGCTGGCACACGCCGCCGAATACCAGAAGATGGTGGACGCAAAGCTCGACGCCAAGATGCCAAAGTTCAAGGCCGACTACTGGTGGAACCGTGGCGAGACGATGAAGGTCAAGATGGAGCCGACGCGCATGGGCTTTGGCAAGGCTCTGGCCGAGGAGGGCGGCGACGAGCGCGTGGTCTGCCTGGGCCTGGACATCTCCGGCTCCATCACCATCAGCGAGTTCTACGCCAAGAATCCCGAGCGCAAGTCGCGCTGGCTGAGCATGGGTATCGCCGAGCAGTCGGCCACGGCGGTTGCCGTGGGGCTGGCTAAGGAGGGTAAACTGCCCGTCTTCGGCACCTACGCCACGTTTGCAGCGGCGCGCAATTTGGACCAGATTCGCGTCTCCATCTGCTACGGCAACTTCAACGTCTTCATCGCCGGAGCGCATGGCGGCGTCAGCGTGGGTCCGGATGGCGCAACGCACCAGGCGCTGGAAGATTTGTTCGCCATGTGCGGGCTGCCCAACATGAGCGTCGTCGTACCGGCTGACGCCGTTGAGACGCGCAAGGCGACACGCTACATGCTGCTGGAGCACAAGGGTCCCAAGTACGTGCGCTTTGCCCGCGAGGCGACGCCTATCATCAGCACCGAGGAGACGCCGTTTGTCTTTGGCAAGGCCAACGTCATTCGTCTGCGCGGCGAGCAGCCCAACATGGTGGACGCCTTTGAGCACACGCTGGCCAGCGACTACAAGGACGAGCACGAGGCGCTGACCATCATCGCCTGCGGGCCGATGGTTCCGGAGGCGATGCGCGCGGCGTGGATACTGAAGAAGGACTTCGGCTACGAGACACGCATCCTGAACATGCACACCCTGAAGCCTCTTGACCGCGAGGCGATTCTGCGCGCGGCCCGCGAGACCGGCGCAATCGTTACGGCCGAGGAGCACCAGGTAGGCGCCTTGGGCTGGCAGGTGGCGGGAGTCATTCTGGAAGACCCGTCGCTGATGCACCATCCCGTGCTGGCCGGCTACATCGGCGTGCTGGATCGCTTTGGCGACAGCGGCGCGCCGTGGGAGCTGGTCAAGGAGTTCGAGGTCAGCGCTGAACACATCGCCCATAAGGCGGCCAAGCTGATGAAGGAGCGGGCTCAGCATTCGGAGCCGGCGCTGGCCGTGCATCGGTAGGCGTTATTCGCAAGCTACGCGCGCGGGTCGAAATGGCCCGCGCGTTTTTTGTTAGAAGGGAATTGAAAGGCTTCGTGAGTCCTTGGCGATTTATTCAGCTACAGGCCTGAATGCACCAGCCTCATCAGTTCACTCTTCGCACTTGGGACAGAAGGCTGTAGAAATCAGGCAGGAGTTTACGGCTTCCCATATACGTGGCGGAGAAACTCCGCTTATCCGCTAGAGGAAAGCAGTTAACGGTTACAGCGTCACCAACGTACCATGCTGGAAGTTTGTTGCGCCCCGTAGTTCGCTCAAAACAATAAAAATCTTGTCCTGCCACACGGATTGGGGCTACTTCAGTGGTTATCATTCCGACTTTTTCTCTCAATATTGGTGCAGACTTTCGAACTTCTTCCGCAGTCGAATAGGCGGGGCTAACAGAGAGTGTAATGCTGCCCCAGTTAGGGCGATTGGCACCTATGAACGGTCGATAGAAAAGGAAAAGATTCCATCCGCCTTCATCGAGGCGAGCCGCCATCAACATTGGCACACTCACATCATATTGAGGTCCGAAGGAACTCTTGAGGTGTGCTGTCCTGCCGTGGATAACGTGCCATCCTAGCGCGAGAATCTCAACCGAAAACATATGAACAGCCACGTAGCACATCGCCAGTATCAGCAGGAAGACCGCACACGTTAGTAGCGTTTTCTTGGACATGGAATCAGAGCCATATTGTACATGGGGTACGATTTCTCCCCCGCCCCGCAAAATTCACAATCCTTTACCGAGAATTTGCCGCAAGTTCATTAACATGGAAAAGCACCTCATTTTCCCGTGGAGTGACCCTTTGTCTTTGAAGTCTTTTTCCTGGCCGGTGCGGCTGGCCTGTGCGGCACTCTTTTTGTTTCTGCTGGCGCCCGCGGCCGTGGTGGCGCAGGGCGGACCTCCGCTGCTGACCGACGATCCCGGCACTCCGGGGCGCAACAACTGGGAGATCAACGCCGGGTACACGCTGGATCGCGCCCGCGGCGACAACGAGTACGAGACGCCGATCCTGGACATCAATTACGGATGGGGCGACCGCGTGCAGCTCAAGTACGAGACACCGTACATCTTCAACAGCGTGGACAACCATAAGCTGCAAGGCGGCCCGGGCGACAGCAAGGCGGGCGTGAAGATTCGCTTCTACCAGAACGAGAAAATCGACCTGAACATCGGCAGCTATCCGCAGTACCAGTTCAACAACACGCAGAACTCGGTGAACCGTGGACTGGTCTTCAAGGGGCCGCAGTTCCTGCTGCCGATTGAGGTGACGAAGAAGGTCGGCCCGGTGGACTTGGACCTGGAGGTGGGCCACTGGTTCACCCAGCAGAAGGATTACTGGATCAGCGGGCTGGCCCTGGGTCACCAGGCGACCAAGCGGCTGGAGGTGCTGACCGAGGTCTATCACGGAGGCGACCCTTCGGGCTTCCGTGACACGACCTTTGACTTTGGCGGACGCTACCGCCTGAGCCGTAACGCACTGTTTATCTTTATGGCCGGGCGCAGCTTCCTTGGACCGTCGAGCGGGCAATCACAGTTCATCGGCTACTTCGGCATGCAGTTCCAGCTGGGGCGGCACTTGCGCGACGACGAGGATGCCGCGAAGGAAAAAGAAGGCCGCGCGATGACGCGCCCCGGAGCCATGAGCCGTCCGATGAACGCGGCGGCGATGCGGTAAACCTGTGCGGCGGCGGCGAGGGTAGGCTTGGGCAATTTCAATCTAACCGTCGTGGCTGTTACTTTTTTCCTTCGGGATCGTCTTTTTTACCGCGCGGCCGCTCCTGGCCGAGCCCTTCCACCAGCAGCACGGCTTCGGCCACCTCGCGGATGGAGCGGCGCAGCCGGCGGCTCTCCTCACGCAGCCGCTGGTAGGCTTCGTCTTCGCTGAGGCTGAAGCGCTGCTGCAGAATTCCCTTGGCGCGCTCCACCAGCTTGCGCTCTTCCAGTTGCTGGCGAACGAGCAGCGCCTCTTTCTTCAGCTTGACGTTGTGGTCGGCAAGCATGGAGTAGGCCAAGGCTCCGCCCATCTGCTCGCCAAGAAAGCAGAGAACACTGATCTCTTCCGGTGTGTGGACGTGGGGCTCGCGATGGTGGACGTTGAGCACGCCGATCACCTCTCCGCCGCGCACCAGTGGAACGGAGAGCAGCGCCTCGTAAGTGTCTTCAATCAGGGTGGTAAAGAGCTTGAAGCGCGAATCGGCAAAGGCATGGCTGCTGAGCGCCACGGCGGACTTATGCTGCGCCACCCATCCGGCAATGCCCTCGCCCAGGTTCAGGCGAACCGAGCCGATCTCGGCATCATGGGGAAGCTGCGAGGCGCGCAGCACAATGTCTCCCGTCTCATGGTCGGGCAAATAGACAAGACAGGCGTCACAGGCACTGACCTCCACGGTGATGGCGATCAACTCCTGCAGCATGTCGCCAATAGCCAGCCCGGAGCTGACAATGCGGCTTGTCCGGTGCAGGATGGCAACCTGCCACTCTGCGGCGTCGTTCTCCCTGTGCATAGCTGCTCACAACTCTCCCCCGTCCCCACGCGGGATTCTTCCAGTTATAGCGAGGGTAACGGCTGGCTGAGCCGTATAGCCAATCGAAACTTCTTATCATGGCCATAAGTCTGACGCGACGGTGACAAATTTTGTGCGCATAGCCGCCTTATACCGGCCATAACGAAAATGAATTGGACGGCCGCCAGGAGCTGCCCTACTATCGAATCCTACCCAAGAGGAGCAGCCCCCTCCGACCCCGGCGTCAGGCAGGGCGGGTGCTTCTTACAAGATCGACGCGGCGATGCAGCTCGCGTGCTAAGTCCCAGCTCCCTGATCGAGCCCATGTACGAGCCCCGTTTTGCGGGCCGGAACTATTTCCCAGACAGATCTTCATTGCGGCCCTGTGCCGCTCGATACAACACATCCATCCCCTGGATGCCGAGTAGAAGCCTATCCGCTTCCCGGCAACAGTCACTTTTGATAAAGGAGCACGGACATGGCGAGACGCAGCATCGCAATCTATGGCAAAGGCGGTATCGGAAAGTCCACTACGACCCAGAACACGGTAGCGGCGCTGGCGGAGGCCGGCAAGAAGGTCATGGTCGTCGGTTGCGATCCCAAGGCCGACTCGACCCGCCTGCTGCTGGGCGGCCTGGCACAGAAGACGGTTCTGGACACGCTGCGCGACGAGGGCGGCGACGAAGTGGACCTGAACGAAATTCTCCGCCCCGGATACGGCAACGTGCAGTGCACGGAGTCCGGTGGTCCGGAGCCGGGCGTGGGCTGCGCCGGCCGCGGCATCATCACCTCAATCAACCTGCTCGAACAGCTCGGCGCCTATGAGACCGAGCTCGACTACGTCTTCTACGACGTGCTCGGCGACGTGGTCTGCGGCGGTTTCGCCATGCCGATCCGCGAGGGCAAGGCTAAAGAAATTTACATCGTCTGTTCCGGCGAGATGATGGCCATGTATGCGGCCAACAACATCAGCAAGGGCGTGGTGAAGTTTGCGCAGGCCGGCGGCGTGCGCCTGGGCGGCATCATCTGCAACAGCCGCAAGGTGGATAACGAACGCGAGATGATCGAAGAATTTGCCAAGCGGCTGGGCACACAGATGATTCACTTCGTCCCCCGCAACAACGACGTGCAGCGCGCTGAGATCAACCGC
>Ga0371490_1001051_pt1 | contig 15536 bp, 13 predicted proteins | sample MB2SIPfraction_FD_207959 | JGI IMG/M metagenome (GOLD analysis project Ga0371490, IMG submission 207959) | Lab enriched peat soil microbial communities from McLean, Ithaca, NY, United States - MB28FN SIP fraction | ecosystem: Environmental > Terrestrial > Soil > Wetlands > Peat | place: USA... | reverse complement strand
TGCAGGTGCCCCATCTCTGGCCCGCCTTTGGCCAGAGGTGGGAAACAGAATGTAGATGTCGCAAGAAACGGGGGGCTGGTCTATCCTTTCCAACCCAAGTCACCGGGGATGCCCCACCCTTCCGCCCTCTTTTGGTGGAGGGTGGGGTAGTTGACTTTGATTTGGTTTTACTCTTGTTTTTGCTTTTGCTTTTGCACTTGTACTTGTTTTGAAGTGTCATCCTGAGCGCAGGAGGCGCGGCACGCGCCTCCGGAGTCGAAGGACCCCTTGTCCCAGAGTGAAGCGCAGGTTCCACATATTAAGCTGCGAGTCGGGAGCTATAATTTCCGCGATGGGATTGTTGGATACTTAGAGTGTTATCGTCCACTCCCCAGATTACTGGTACACTGGCGGGCCGGGTGCCCCACCTTCGCGCCGCGCATCTCGGCGCTAAGGTGGGAATCATTCATCTCCACACACCAGCCGGGTGCCCCATCCTGGCCGTTGTTGCTAGGGTGGGGTAGTTGACGGTGTACTAACTTTGGAGTCGAGTACGCCCGAACCGCCTGAAGACGATGTGCCCAAAGTACAGCCATCCAAACAAGAACAGACACACAGCGGCCAGTATCCACCAGCGCAAATGCGTAAAGGCCTGTGAATAAGGGCTCAATTGGTTGAAGGTCGTCCACTCATCCACAATGCGGCCGTCAACAATGCGGAAGATGGTAATGCCTCGGAACTCCATGAAGGTGCCCGTCGGGGGAAAGCTGCCGTACCCGCTCCGCGCGTGTGTACCGCGGAAGATCCAGAGGATGGTGACGAGGTCGCCCTCGGCGACGGTTTTTACCACAGTCATGTGAAGATCGGGGAAAGCCTGCAGTTCGCCGCGCGCCCAGCCCTGGTCAACTTCAAGCGAGGCATCGCTGTGCAGGCCGTGGTTGCGGAAATTAGGCGAGTAAATCTCTGTGGCCACCTCGGGGCGGCGCTGGTTGAATATCTCATCAAACACACGCAACGCGACCGCACGATTCCGTTCCGCAAGTGGCTGGGTTGTTACTGGTGGTGTGATCGTGGCTTTCGCCGCAGCAGATGTCAGGGCTGAGGCAAACGTTGTACAGGCGAGAAGTATCAGGAAAGAAGTAACCAGGACAGACTTCCGTTGCGACATCTTCATCTCCATCATCGGCGATGACCCAGAGTTTGCTCTTTTTCAACTTCAGCGACAAGAGTAAAAAAATAGCGGAGCCGCAAGGCTCCGCCATCTCTCTTTCGCATAACTCAATTAGAAATTTCTACCATACGTCAGCCGTACCCGCTCGGACTTCTTGAAGTAGACGGTCCAAATCAGGGGGAAGGGAAGAATCGTCAGGCTGTCAGCAATCTTTTCCGCGCTCGCAATTGTCGGTGCCTTATGCACGTCCATCATCAATGTCAGCAAGAATATCAGGCAGCCGAATACAATCAGTCCGTACAGGTAATACTTCGTCATTTCCAGCGCGCGCTCACTGCGTATCCACAGCAAAATACCCACCAGGCAGGATGTGCCCGCCAGGATGGTTGCAATCAATATCTCCATCGGCTTCTGCTTACCATTGGCGATTGCCGCCACTACTTGCAGAGGATGTACGATGCTTGTCAATACGCAGAAGAACAGCAGCCATCCACGCACGCCACACAGTGGATTTCCCGTCAGTTCATCAACCTCTGGAATGAATTCCTTCTTGGCAACTACCGCAGCATCTTTCTGTTCATCCATGTCGTTCTCGCTCGGTAATGCTTAGTGGAATGCTGCCCCACTCAGCCGCTTCCGGCCAGAGTGGGGCATGAACCTACCTCTTCGCCTTCTCTATCTGCACAATCTTTGCCTGCCACTCCGCGGGACCCGTCTGATGCACGCTCGTTCCCTTGCTGTCCACCGCCACGGTCACCGGCATTTCCTCCACCGTAAACTCGTAGATGGCTTCCATCCCCAGGTCCTCAAAGGCCAGAACCTTGCTCTTCTTGATCGCCTTTGCCACCAGGTATGCTGCGCCGCCCACGGCCATCAGGTACACTGCCTTGTTGTCTTTGATCGCCTCAATGGCCACCGGACCGCGCTCGGCCTTGCCCACCATGCCCAGCAGTCCTGTCTGCTCCAGCATCTGACGCGTAAATTTATCCATGCGTGTCGCTGTCGTCGGACCTGCCGGCCCCATCACCTCGTCGCGCACCGGGTCCACCGGCCCAACGTAGTAGATGAACCTGTTCGTAAAGTCCACCGGAAGCTTCTCGCCCTTGTTCAGCATGTCGGTCAGTCGCTTGTGAGCCGCATCGCGTCCCGTCAGCAGCTTTCCGTTCAGCAGGATCACCTCGCCCGGCTTCCACGCCAGCACGTCTTCGCGCTTCACGGTGTCCAGGTTCACCCGCCGAGCGTTCTGCGGACTGTACGTCAGCTTCGGCCAGTCACTCAGGCTCGGTGGTTTCAGCTCCGCCGTCCCCGTGCCATCCAGCACAAAGTGAGCGTGCCGGGTCGCCGCGCAATTCGGAATCATCGCCACCGGCAGATTCGCTGCGTGCGTCGGATAGTCCTTCACCTTCACGTCCAGCACCGTCGTCAGTCCGCCAAGCCCCTGCGCGCCAATGCCCAGCGCGTTCACTTTTTCGTACAGCTCCAGACGCAGCTTCTCGGCCGTCGTCTTCGCCCCCCGCGCCTGCAACTCCTGAATATCGATCGGGTCCATCAGCGATTCCTTCGCCATCAGCATCGCTTTTTCCGCCGTCCCGCCAATGCCAATGCCCAGCATCCCTGGCGGACACCATCCTGCGCCCATCGTCGGCACGGTCTTCAGCACCCACTCCACCACGTTGTCGCTCGGGTTCAGCATGGCGAACTTGCTCTTGGCCTCGCTGCCGCCGCCCTTTGCCGCCACCGTCACGTCCAGCTTGTCGCCCTCCACAATCTGCACATTCAGCACCGCGGGAGTGTTGTCCTTGGTATTCTTCCGCGCTCCCGCCGGATCGCTCAGAATGCTTGCCCGCAGCTTGTTTTCCGGCAGCAGATACGCGCGCCGCACGCCCTCGTTGATCATCTCTTCCAGCGGCAACGGACCCTCAAAGTGCACATCGCGCCCGATCTTCAGAAACACCGAAACAATGCCCGTGTCCTGGCAAATGGGACGATGCCCCTCGGCGCACATGCGGCTGTTGATCAGCAACTGCGCAATGGCATCGCGCGCCGCCGGACTCTGCTCGCGCTCGTAGGCCGCCGCCAGGCTCTTGATGAAGTCCACCGGATGGTAGTAGCTGATGAACTGCAACGCGTCGGCAATGCTCTGTATGAGGTCTTCCTGCTTAATAATCGTCATGAGTGCCTTTTCCCTCTCAGGAGTCAAAACAACTGACCATTATCCTGCAAATCGCCACCCGCAGGCCACAGCTTTCGCCCACAACGGCTTTCCCCGCAGGAAAGAGGGCAGTGCTTAGATAGGATGGATGCGAGGATAGGATAGATGCGAGGACAGGATGGATGCTTAGATAGGATGGATGCGAGTGCTTTTCGGTGCCCCATATCTGCCTTTCGTTGGCAGATGTGGGGCCTTTGCTCTTGCTTTTGTTGATGACTATTGTTCTTGCGGGTGCCCCATCCTTCCGCCTTCTTTTGGTGGAGGAAGGGGTAGTGGAACTTGTTCTTGATTTTGTCTTTGCTGTTAGTGTGTCATCCTGAGGCGTAGCCGAAGGACCCCTATACAATCTGTCATGCCGTTTCCGCTCAGGGTCACCTAAGAAGAAACGCACGGGTGCCCCACCTTCGCCGCCTCTGTTGCGGCTAAGGTGGGAACCAGTAAGCCCCACATGGGTGCCCCATCCTAGCCGTTGTTGCTAGGGTGGGGTAGTTGTCTTTGCTCTTGCCTTTGTTTTTGTTTTTGCTTTTGTTTTTGCTCTTGTTCTTGCTTTTGAAGTGTCATCCTGAGCGGAGCGAAGGACCCCCGTGCGGCTGACACCATCCGTACCGTCCCAGGTCACCAACCAAGAAGCTACACACTGTCATCCTGAGCGCAGGAGGCGCGCCGAGCGCCTCCGCAGTCGAAGGACCTCTACCTAATCAGTGAGGATGGGTGCCCCACCTTCGCCGCCTCGGTTGCGGCTAAGGTGGGAATCAGTAAGCCCCACATGGGTGCCCCATCCTAGCCGTTGTTGGGGGCTGGCCCATCCTTTCCAACTCAACTGACAGGGGATGCCCCACCCTTGTCGCGGACTCTTGCGACAGGGTGGGAAACTGGCGACCGCCCATACAAGCCATCTTCTGGCCTGTGTGGGGCAGTTGAATTTGATCTTGTTTCTATGCTGTCATCCTGAGCGAAGCGCAGCGAAGTCGAAGGACCTCTACCTAATCAGTGAGGACGGGTGCCTCACCTTCGCCGCTGCTGTTGCGGCTAAGGTGGGAATCGTGTGGACGGGCTGGTGGCCCACGTTTCAAAAGAATAGATAAGATTGGTGCCCCATGTCTGGCCTGCCGTTGGCCAGACGTGGGAAGCGAGACACTCCACCTCAGAATCCCCCTCCAAACCCTGCACCAATTTCCACTTTTCGCAGTGAATCTCCCCTCTGCCCCCTTCAACGCGCCGACTTCAGATTTTCCCTGTCTTCCGCGCAGGTTTTCCCGCCGCCAAAGCCAACGAAGCCCCGACTCACGCCAATCGCCTTCAAACCCTGTCGCGGCCCACAGGCTTTGACGCAATAATCGCCCGCGCGCGCGCAATTTGCACCCTCGGCGGCAGCTTCGTTCTCACCACCATGCAAAAAACTCACGTAAAAAACCCACAAAACCCTCCGCGCGCGCGCAAATTCACCATCATCGAATTCAGCGCACAAAAAACCGCGCATCCCATTGGGAATGCGCGGCTTATCTTGTTTCTGCTTGAAAGGCTTTACTTCTTTACCGTGCTCTTGGTTGCGTCGGGAAGCCAGTCCATCATGCTGCGCAGCTCCTTGCCAACCTTCTCAATCTGGTGAGCGTTCTCCTTGTCCCTCAATGCGTTAAAGCGCTTGTTGCCGCTCTTGTGCTCGGCAATCCACTCGCGGGCAAAGTCGCCGTCCTGGATCTGCTTCAGCACTTTCTTCATCGCCTGCTTCGTCTCGTCGCCCACAACTACTTCCGCACGAGTAAGATCGCCGTACTCGGCCGTGTTGGAAATCGAGTAGCGCATGCGCTCCAACCCGCCTTCGTAGATCAAATCCACGATTAATTTCACTTCATGGCAGCACTCGAAGTAGGCGATTTCCGGCTGGTAGCCGGCTTCCACCAGTGTCTCAAAGCCTTTCTTAATCAGCGAGCTGAGACCGCCGCACAGCACCGACTGTTCACCGAACAGATCGCTCTCGGCCTCTTCCTTAAACGTGGTTTGCAGCACGCCGGCCCGCGTGGCTCCAATGCCATAGGCATATGCCATACCCAGCTCGTGAGCCTTGCCGCTGGCGTCCTGGTGGATGGCGATAAGTGCTGGCACACCACGGCCTTCCAGGTACTGGCGGCGCACCAGGTGACCGGGTCCCTTGGGGGCAATCATGATCACATCCACGTCCGGCGGAGGCACGATGGTTTTGAAGGTGATGGCGAAGCCGTGCGAGAAGGCAAGTGCTTTGCCCTTCGTCAGATGCGGCTTGATCAGCTCCTCGTACATATCGCCCTGGGTCTCATCCGGGGTGAGAATCTGCAAATAGTCGGCGCGCTTCGCCGCCTCCGCGACCGCCACTACCTCAAAGCCCTCTTCCTTGGCGCGCTTGGCCGTGGGACGCGTGGGATCCAGACCGATGATGACTTTGAATCCGCTCTCGCGCAGGTTCAAGGCCTGGGCCTGGCCCTGGCTGCCGTATCCGAAGACGGCGATGGTCTTACCCTGCAACGCCTCGGGATGAGCGTCTTTCGCGTAATAAATAGTGGCCAAAGGGGGCTCCTTCTGTGGTTCTAACCTTGATTGGGATATGAAAACCGGCCGGCACGACCGCTTTTTTCTACCTTCGATGCTCTGCCATCGGCGGCGAAATTGTCAATGCCAATCGTAAAAACTAATGCCCGCAGAAAGGTGAACACTGTAAGCGGCGTGGCGCTTTCCGCAGGGGCGCAAGTGTGCAATCTGCGTGCGATGTGATGCGGAGTGAGACGAGGGAGGCGCAGGGATGTTGCGCGCTCCCTCGCAAAGCAGCAGTGGCAGACTCCGGGGATGGACTCCGCAGGCTACTTCTTCTCGGGGGCTTTTTCCGCGGGCTTTTCGGCCTTCGCCGCACCGCGGGTGTAAACGATCTTGCTGGCTCCGCCGCCGCAGGTGCCAACGACCTTGCCTTCGGCTTCCTTGTCCTTGGCGACGACCTCAAGGGTGTAGGCCTTCACGCCGTTGGCCTCAATCTTCTTGGCAATATCGGCCTTCACGTCCTCGCAGGAAACTCCGGCGAAGGCCAGACCAGTGAACGAAATCATTCCCAACAACAGTAGTGCAGCCAATTTTTTCATTGTGCTCTCTCCCGGCCTGCACGGCAGGCTCGGCGGAGAGGATAGCAAAACAGGCGTGGCTTGCACAGAGAAGTTCGCGGGAAAATTCGCACGACAAATGGCGCGGAGATGGCTGTCGCAGGGGACGCTTAGTTCTTTGCCGCCTTCTTTGCCAATTCGATGGCTGCCTGGTTGCGGTCCGCACGGCTTTTGCTGGTGGCGGCCTTGGGCGGTTTGGCGGACTCTTTCTGCTTGGTGGCCCACTGTTTTTGAAGATCGCGCAGATTCTTGTTTTTCATGCAGCCATTGTGCCACGGATGCAGCCGCCAGCGCACTCCTGCCAAGTGCGGTTGGGCCAACAGCGGTGAAAGCACTTGGAGGCCATGGCAGGTGCGGTGTATGGTTTGGCCATCATGAACAATGGGAAAGTTATGCCAACGAAATCCACTAAGATGCCCAGCAGCGAGGAGCGGCGCGCGCTGGGACAGGCGCAGCGCAAAAAAGTAAAACGCCAGCAGCACGCGCTGTGGGACGTGAAGCTGCGCAAACACGATCCGCTGCAACTGATGGCCGCGAGCATGCAGGGGAGAGTTTCGGAACTGGTGCCCATCAAGTACGAGCGCATGATGGCCTCGCCCTTTGGATACTTTCGCGGCGCGGTTCCGGTGATGGCCGCCGACCTTTCTCTGCTGCGCAACACGGGCATCCTGAACCAGATCTGCGGCGATGCGCATGTGCGCAACCTGGGAGCCTATGCCGCACCAGACGGGCGGCTGGTCTTCGACATCAACGACTTTGACGAGACGGTGCGGGCTCCGTTTGAGTGGGATTTGAAGCGGCTGGCGACGAGCCTGATACTGGCGGCACGCGAGGCCGGTGAGCGGGAGGCGTTGGCGCGGAGCGCGGTGGAGGTTTTTCTTGCGTTCTACCACAAGTGGGTGCGGAGCTTTTCCACCATGCCGGTACTGGATGTGGCGCGCTACCAGGTGCATCGGCTGGTGAAGGTGCAGCCGGTGGACGGCGTGCTGCGCAAGGCCGAGCGGGCGACTCCACTGCACACGCTGGAGGCGTTGACGGTGGCGTCGGGCGCGGCAAGAAAGTTCAAAGAGAACAAGCCTGTCTTGTGGCGGTTGAGCGAGCAGGATGCGCAGCCGGTGCTGGCTTCGCTGGCGAAGTATCGCAAGAGCCTGCTGCCGGAGCGGCAGCACGTGCTGGACCAGTACCGCGCAGTGGATGTGTGCTTCAAGGTGGTGGGCACGGGCAGCGTGGGCACGCGCGATTACTGCGTCTACATGGAGGGCAACGGCGCGCAGGATCCCTTGTTCCTGCAAATCAAGGAGGAGCCGGGCTCGGCGTATTTACCGTACGTGGCGAAGGCCGCGAAAGTGCACTGCGGGCGGGCGGTGGCCGAAGGACAACGCAAAATGCAGATGCAGAGCGATCCCTTGCTGGGCTGGACGACCATTGACGGACGCGAGTACCTGGTGCGCCAGCTCAACGACCACAAGGGTTCGATTGAGGTGGCCGACCTGAAGGACGAGGGGCTGATTGCCTACGCCGAGTTGTGCGGCGAACTGCTGGCGCGAGGCCACGCGCGCAGCGGAGACGTGCAGATGATTGTGGGCTACATGGGCGCGGGCGATGGCTTTCTGCTGGCGCTGAAGAAGTTTGCCGTGTCTTATGCAGACCAGATGGAAAAGGACTGGGAGAGCCTGAAGAAGGCGCGAGTGGTGAAGGCGAAGCCCGCAACGAAGCCAGTGGCCACGAAGCAAGCAGCGAAGATGGTCGCGAAGTAATCGGCAAAGATCAAAAAAAGCCCCAACTCCGCAAGCGCGGGGCTGGGGCTGTTTGCTGCACAGGAGGAAAACGTTTAGCGGGCGGCGGATTCCATCTGGATGGCGCGCGGGTGCAGGATGTTGTTCTCCAGGTGAATGTGCTGGTGGAGATCGGCTTCGAACTCTTTGATGGCCTGATAGAAGGCGTGCCAGGTGGGACAGGAGTCGGCGGGCGGCGTGAGGTTGTGGCTGAGCTTGCGGATTTCAGCGAGTGCCCGGCCGGCGGAATCGTGCTCATGCTCCATCATGGAGATGGGGTTGGCGACCGTGCCGAAGCAGCTGTGCGGAAGGCCGTGCTTGCCCGCCTGCTGCTCCATCTGCGTGATGTAGGGGAAGAGAACGAGCTCCTCCTTGCCGAGGTGCTGAGTGAGTTCGGCGGCAAGGGCCTGGACGATCTGCTGGATGGTAAGCAGTTCAGGATGCGCGGCGCCATGGCGCGCGACGACCTTATCGGCAAGCTCCTGCAGGCGGGGCAGCTCGCGGGTCACGTAAGCGTGGTGCGTGGCGATGATGTGCGCGATCAGCTCGGCGAGCGGAGTGCTGGCCCAGTTGTGCTGCGGCTGGGAAGGATCGTAGGTCGCCAGCTCGAGGGCTTGCAGGACGACGTCGACGGCGACGGAGCGCTCGGCGCAGGCTTCGGCGAGGGGCTTGCGTCCTCCACAACAGTAGTCAATGCCATAGCGCTCAAAGATGCGGATGGAAGCGGGCTGGGCAAGGGCGATCTCGCGTACGGTCTGGTTGTGCAGGGAGTGGGTGGCGGTGGTCATCGGGTTCTCCTTTACACAACCAACATAGCTGCGGGAGGAAATGCGGGCAGCGACCAAAGTCACTGGGACGGGGAGAGATTTACAATGATCGCTGGCCGAGGCGAAGGTGGCAGCGCGGGGTGAAGATGGCAAGCGAAAAGAAAAGCGGGATGCGAGAGCTGCTGGAAAAGACATCGCTGTTTGCGAATCTATCGCCCGCGGAGCGTGAGCTGCTGGTGGCCCGTGTGACGCGAAGGGTGTTCGCCGCCGGGGAAAACCTCTTTCATGAGGGCGGCCAGTGCGATGCGCTGCATATCATCGTCAGCGGCCGGGTGCGGATTTATAAGAGCTCGGCGGGCGGGCGCGAGCAGGTGCTGGCAGTGAACGGCGCGGGAGACACGCTGGCCGAAGTGCCGGTTTTTGACGGTGGGCCTTATCCGGCGTCGGCCGTAGCGGTGGACGAGGTGGAGGTGGCACGCATCCTGCGGCGCGACCTGCACGCGGTGTGCATGGAGCATCCGATGGTGGCGCTGAAGGTGCTGGAGACGGTGGGCGCGCGGCTGCGTGCACTGGTGGGCATCATCGAGGAGCTGTCGTTTACCACCATTCGGCAGAGGCTGGTGAGCAGCCTGCTGCGGCTGGCGCAAAGCAGTGGTCGTAAGACGGCACGAGGCATCGAAGTGACACTGCCGGGTAGCCACCAGGAGCTGGCCGCAGAGCTGGGCACGGTGCGCGAGCTGGTGAGCCGCAACCTGATGCGTCTGCAAGCCGAGGGCTTGATTGAAGTGGATGCGCGGCAGGTGGTCATCAAGAACGTGAAGGCCCTGGCGGCAGTGCTGGATGGGCAGGGCTGAGCCGGAGTCTCCAGCGTAAAGAATCTCAATTCATCTATATTGTGCGGAAAGCGCGCCAGCCATGGCTCGCGGAGCTGTGTGCAGTGTGCACGCAGGCAAGAAGCGGCGCGACCCGTAGGCCGCGCCGTAAGGAGAGAATGCGACTGGGTTACTGCTGTGCTATCCAGGCCCAGCTGGTGCGCTGCTGCGTGGGACTGACGGAGGGCGTGGCGGGCGTGTATGTACCGCTGTTGCTGATTCCGGGGAACCACGGCGGAGCGAATCCGCTACCCCAGGCAGTAAAGCGGCGGTCGTAGTAAGTGTTCTGCGTGTTCATGTTGGCGCCGAAGATGTTGGTCTGCGACTGTCCGCCGACGTTGGTGAAGGTGTTGATGCTGCCGTTGACGGTGAATCCGCAGGTGCTGCTGGTGCACTGTCCGCCGTTGCTGGTGGAGGCGCCGATGGCAGCCAGCGAGCCATCCACCTCCAGGTTTTTGTCGCTGTATGAGCTGCTGAGCACGATGTTGCCGGCGCTGGTGAATGCTCCGAAGACGTTGACGGCGCTGGCATTGTAATTGGGATAGATGATGGTGTCGGCGGTGTTCACCGTGACCGGCTCAACCGTGTAGAGGATGTTGCCGGTGATGTCGATGTCATGCGCCGCGGCGACGGTGACCATGGTGTTGTACTGAATGGCAGGCGCGGTTTCACTGGGGCCGCTGAGGCCGGTGACGGTGCCGTCAACGTAAATCATAGTAGCTGGTGTGGTCGAGCCAGGGACGGTGACCAGGTTGGTTGGAATGCCGGCAAGAGTCTTGGTGGTGCCGCCCTGGACGATCTTGGTGGTGTTGGCCGCGATGTCGGTGGTGATGGTGGTGATGGTAGCGCCCTGGGTGATGGTGTAGATCTGCGTGGGATTGCCCGAGCCGTCAGTGCCGGGAGTGAGCAGGATGCTGGCGTTGCCCTCCACGTAGAATCCGCCGCCATAGCCGGTGGTGCCAGAGCCGTCGGCGACCGTGTTGCCGTAGGTATTGGTTCCGGGCGTCCATGGGAAGTAGACGCCGCTGGTGGCTGTAGCGTTGTAGGCGTTGCCGTTAATGTCCTTCAGATAGGTGGCGAGGTTGGGCGCAGAGCCGCTGCTGGAACCGCTGCACGTGGGACCGCCGGTTTCACCGCAGCCGTAGCCATCCACAATCGCCCACTTTTGCGAGAAGGTGTTTGTGGGCAACGGAACCGCGTTCTGGCCGACGGAGACACCCTGTTCCCAGGTGACGTTGACACCAGAATAAGAGGGGGAAGCGGACTGGTTGCAATGTCCGTTCACCCAGTAATCAATATATGGATTGGCCTGGCCGACGTGGTCGGTGAAGATGAACTGTCCGCTGTTGGAGACCTGCCACGCGCCGTTGGTGAAGGCCGGGCCGCTGAAGATGCCAGGGATCAGCGGGGCGGAGCAGGGACTGTAGTTGTCGATGAAGGCGCCATAACCGGCAAAGGTCGCGGGAGGAACGTCCACGCTCTTGACGGAGAGCATGATGGTTCCCATCTCACGAATGGCGGAGTGCTGCAGGGCCGTGTTGGCATTGGCCGTGGCCGTGCCAGTAGCGCAGAGAGTGTAGTTAAAGGTGAAGGTGTATTGCGTGTTCAGCGAGACTCCGTTGACCACCGTGTTGCTGATGGTAGGGCTGCCGGCGGCGGCGGCGAAGCTGTTGGTGCAGTTGGCGGTGTTGGCAATGAGGAACGAACTGGGCCAACTGGCGCTGGCGTTGCCGCTGTTCACCTGGCCGCCGCTGAGCGAGCTGTAGGTTGACAGAAGATAGCTGAGCGCAGTGGACGGGGCAGCGACCTGGTCAAGAGGCGCGGGAATGCAGGCCGAATCGCTGGCGTTGGCTCCCCAGCCGAGGCAGGGATGCATGTTGACACTGAGCTTGAGTTCGTTGACCAGATTCTGGCGCGCGACGTTCATGCCGCTGTCGGCGGCGTAGTAGGCGGCGCGAGTGTTGCCGTAGTAGCCGTTGATGAACATGTCGGAGTTGACCGACACCATCATGGTCAGGGCCAGGATGCTCATCAGGATGGTAAGAAAGAGCACGGTAATCAGGGCGATGCCGCTGGAACGTGGCAGCGCGCGGCTGCGACCGCGAGGCAAACGGACGAATCGGGTTGGCATTATGTTTCTCATGGCAGTGTCTGGTCATCACCCATACTGAGGTTGCGTGGGTTCACTACAATCGCCATGCCCTGCACCTGGTACGGACCACCATCAAATGTGTTGCGGAAGGTGTAGGCGGCGCTGTTGTTAGGTGTGGTGCGCGCGATGATGGAGACACGCACCGAACGGATAAGACTGTAGTTCCACCCGGCGGCCGTGGCGCCGATGGTGTAGGCAGATGCCTGGTAGTTGTAGAAGGTTGAACTGTAACCGCTGACCAGGTCGGAGTCCCATGTGGCGGCACCGGCCTTGAAACCGATGATCTGATCCATGACAACCGTGGTGTTGCCGTTCTGTTGGCGGACGAGTTGCCAGGGGTTGTTGGGATCGGAGTTGGCCTGCACCGAATAAATGATGGGCGAGAGCTTGATGATGTATCCGCTGGGGCAGAAGTTGGTGCCAAAGGTGACGCTGGGCGGCGTGGCGGGTACGGTGACCGGCGGCGGCGGCGGGCAGGGAGTGGTGTTGTCGCAGGCGGTGATGTCCAACGGGTCGGTGGTGGTGGTGTTGCTGCCATCGCTCTTGGTCTGGTAGATGGGCAGGGCAACGACCGTAGTGCTATAGGCAGTGCCGGGACCGCTCATGACGGCCGTTGTCATGATCTTGCCGTTGTTGCTGAGGAAGAGCAACTGGTCTCCGGTAAAGTACTTGGCCGCCGTCTGCGCTGCCGTGAAGCCGGCGGCGGGCAGGGCGTATACGGTGGTGCTGCTGCCGGGGCTGCCGTTATAGGTACCGGGGCAACTGGCGGGCGCGGCGTCTCCGGCCGTGTCGGTGATGGTGAGTGCCGGGTAGAGCACAGGGTCGGAGGTGATGATGTTGATCTGGTCAAAACAGTTGGCCGAGTATCCCGTGCCGGCGCTGTAACAGGAATTGCCGGGGGCGACCCAGTTGTTGACGATGGTGACGCCGACGGGCCAGGAGGGGACGTAAGAGTTCGGGTAGTATCCGTTGCCGGCGTTGGCCAGATCGATTTGCAGCTGCGAGGTGGCGTTGCGCAGGGCAAGGCTGAGGCCGACCTGCCCCTGGAGGATCGTGTTCGTGCTCTGCTGTTTGCCAAAGAGCGTGAAGGCCACTCCGCCGACGACGAGGAAGACGGCGAGCGCGACCATCATCTCAATCAGGCTGGTGCCGCGCTGGCGGCGCTTTGCCGCAGGAACCGGATTGGAGCAGGAGATGATCATTGGCGCACCAGGCTCATCTGTGCCGAAACGCTGGGCTTCACCGACTGATCGGTGAGCGTGACGCGCACGGTGATGCGCCGCACGTTGGTGACCGGCGTATTGGCCTCAATCAGCCATGTACGGTGGAAGACCAGGTTGGTGGGCGCCGTGGTTGTGAAGACAGGCGTTCCGTCGCTATTGCCAGGAATGACGCCATCGGGCGAGTGATAGGTGGTAAAGAAGCCCGAGGTGCCACTGCTGCTGCCGCTGACCGTCTCTGAGAAGCAGCCATAGCTTGCGTTGGCGCAGTTGCTGCCACTGGTGAAGTCGATGCTGATGTCGTCAAAGTAAGAGACGGTGCCGGTGGAGACTCCGTTGGGGCAGGTGATACTGGAGGTGACAGGGGTGGTCAGGCTGCCCTCACTGGTGTCACCGGTCTGCACACAGATGGCGGGCGCGTTCATGTTCCAGCGGTTCAAGTCCTCGAGTTTTTCGCTGGCCAGCGTCTCGGCCACGTTGATGTAACGCGACTGGCGTCCGCGGGTGAGCATGATGGCCGCAAGGGCCGCCATGGCGCTGACGGCGATGATGAGGATCGCCGTGGCGATCAGCACCTCGATAATGGTGAAGCCGCGCATGCGGCGACCGCTACGGCGTGGTGATCGTGACATTTCCGACTCCATTGACCGTGACGGTCTTGCTGGTGCTTCCGTTTGTGAGATGCATGCTGAAGCTGGCCGGCGCGGTGACCACGCTGGTGCTGGTGACGGTTCCGCCGGGATTGAGCAGGAATGTCACCGATGGCACGAGCACATCCGAGCTGGCAAAGGGTACCGGGTTGCCAACGTTGGTATAAGTGCTGGCGCAGGCCGGAGGCGAGCCAGTAACGACCTCAGTGGCAAGCTGATAGGAGTTCGACGCTGGAATGGTGGTGAACTGCACAGGGCAACCGGTGCTGATGGCCTGGTAACGCGCGGTCTGGACGGCTCCTGAAAGCGACGAAGCCGCCGAGGCAACGTGCATATTGATCAGGGTGGTGTTGATGATGGGCAGGGAAATGGCCATCATGATGCCGACGACGGAGATCACGACCAGCATTTCGAGCAGGGTAAAGCCACCCTCGCCGGGACGGCGGGGTGACGGGGTGCTCGACTTCGGGGCCTTGTAGTAAATGTGTATCATAACGCCACCTGCCAACCTTGCCAGCGTGGTGCGCTACTACTAGCGGCTGATGAATAAGAACATAGCTTGCACCCGTTAGAGGGGTGCTGAGCCCCATAATGGTTGCGTTCATTGTACATATAATGCAGTTTCACCCATGGCACAATCAGGGAATGGTACCGCCAACTCATTAGCCATATCTTTAGTAATCAAGAACGGTAATGCAAGGGAGTTACCGCTAAGGGAATCAAAGATATACATGCAGTCTGCGCATGGGTCAAAGAACTGACGGTATACACCGCAAGAGGGCGGGAAATGCACTACCTTTATCCCGCCGGCGGCTTTTCTGGATTCGCTGCCGTTAAGATGCTTGGACGGGGAGCGGCAGACCGGTGCGTTGATTGGCCGGGAAACGAGGGTGAGAGCATGGCGGATAAGATCACCATTGGCAACTACCTGCTGACTCGGCTGCAGGAGCTGGGCATCAGCCATCTGCATGGCGTTCCGGGAGACTTCAACCTGGCGTTTCTGGAGCAGGTGATGGCCTGCGACGGCATACGCTGGGTGGGCTGCTGCAACGAGCTGAACGCCGCCTACGCCGCCGACGGCTACGCCCGCATCCGGGGCGTGGGCGCACTGCTGCTGACCTACGGCGTGGGCGACCTGAGCGCGCTGAACGGCATTGCCGGAGCTAACGCCGAACACGTCCCGGTGGTCTGCATCAGCGGCGTGCCTCCGCTGAACTCCATCCTGCGGCGCGAGGTGCTGCACCACACCAGCGGCACCGGCGACTTTGAGGATGTGATGACCTGCCTGGCGCAGTTCACGGCGGCGCAGTCAAGACTGACTCCGGCCAACGCCAGGATTGAAATTGACCGCCTGCTGCTGACCTGCCTGCGCGAGCGGCGCCCGGTATATCTGCAACTGCCGAGCGACATTACTCACCTGGAGATCGATCCGCCGGGCGAGGCGCTGGCCAATGTATTGCCCACGGGAGACGCGGTGCAGACCACGAGGCTGGTGGAATTGCTATATGCACGCCTGCTGGCGGCAAAAAAGCCCGCCCTGCTGGTGGATGCCGACGCCCAGCGCTTTGGGCTGCGCAAGCTGATCTGCACACTGGGCGAGCGCGCCGGGCTGCCCT
>Ga0371490_1001050_pt1 | contig 15550 bp, 9 predicted proteins | sample MB2SIPfraction_FD_207959 | JGI IMG/M metagenome (GOLD analysis project Ga0371490, IMG submission 207959) | Lab enriched peat soil microbial communities from McLean, Ithaca, NY, United States - MB28FN SIP fraction | ecosystem: Environmental > Terrestrial > Soil > Wetlands > Peat | place: USA... | reverse complement strand
TGGGTCACCAATTCCTTCATCCCGCTCTCCGGATGCGTGATCAATTTGAATTCGCCTGACGCGTGGCTGTTTCTGCCCGGCGTCAAACCTTCAATGGTGGTGGCATCCACTTATCTGCACCAGGTGCGGGTGAACGGCGTGGCCGCCGAGGCCGACAGCAATGTGCGGGTTGTGCAGTACGGCCAGAACGGCGCCGTCGTGATTCCTCAATCTGCAACTTTCCAGCCGCTCACCACTTTCAGTCAGCCGCAGTTCGGCGGGGCGCCCACTTCGTACAACCCATGGACTTATTACACGGGGAACGGAATCACCAACCTCAGCTCGTTCAAATTGAAACGCGGCTATCAGGCGGTTTTCGCGCAATCAGCCGATGGAGTGAATTACAGCAAATGCTACGTCGCGCAGGACGGCGACCTCGAGGTCGGCGTGCTTCCGGCGACGCTGGACAAGCAGGTACGGTTCATTTACGTCGCGCCGTGGCGGTGGACGCCGAAGAAAGGAACTGCCGGCGACCCGGGAATCAGCCTGCTGAACCTGAGCTGGTGGTATAACTGGAACATCAGTTCAAGTTCCTCTCGCGATCTGGAATACGTGGCGATTCGTCAGAATCAGTATTGGCCGGGGCTGGGACAGAACTGGCAGGCACTCGGCATAAACACTCTGCTTGGTTATAACGAGCCGGATAAGTCCGACCAGGCCAACCTGTCCGTGAGCACGGCGATTTCCGCCTGGGGCGATTTGCTTGCCACCGGCTTGCGCGCTGGCTCGCCCGCCACCTCCGACGGTGGACGCAACAACTGGCTGTATCCATTCGTCCAACAAGCGGACGCAGCCGGGTTGCGAGTGGATTTTGTTGCGGTGCATTATTATTGGGCGTGGAACCCGGCCGATCCGAACGGCGCGGCAAACCAGATGTATAACTACCTGCTGGATGTCTGGAATAATACGCACCGGCCAATCTGGATCACGGAGTGGAACAACGGGGCTAACTGGACGGACAATAATCCCTATCCACCGCCGACCTACGCCCAACAGCAGGCCTGCATTTCGGCCATGATGGACATGCTGGAAAACGCGCCGTTCGTGGAACGTTACGCGATTTACAACTGGGTGGAGGATGTCCGTGCCGTGACGACTAATGGCGTCCTGACAGGCGCCGGCGTGACCTATCGCGACAAGGTTTCGGCGCTCTCCCACCGGCAGGCCTTGCCCGACAACGGCACGCGCGGCATCGCGCAATACCTTTTTGCCACCAACACCTATGACGCCTCCGGCTACTACAACAACGCCATGGCCGTGGGTGCGCCGGCCTACACCGCCGGACACAACAGCCAGAGGCAGGCGATTGCCCTGGATGGCGCGAACACTTACGTTCAGCTCCCGGCCAACATCGCCCGGGGCAGCGCCTTCACATTCGCGGCATGGGTTTATTGGAATGGCGGCGGGGACTGGCAGCGCCTCTTTGATTTCGGCAACGACACTTCGCATTATCTTTTCGTGACGCCGAGTTCCGGCAGCGGCACGCTGCGGTTTGCCATCAATAACGGCGGTGGCGAACAAATCGTCGAACGTGCCGGTGCACTGGCCTCGGGCTCGTGGCAGCACGTCGCCATTACCCTCAACGGCAACGCCGCCGCTCTTTACGTAAACGGCGCGCAAGCAGCGTCCTCAACGAGCTTTTCGATTACGCCTTCGGCGTTCGGTCCGGTTTGGAATTATCTCGGGAAGAGCCAGTTCCCGGCCGACCCGCTATTCAATGGCAGACTCGATGAAGTGGAGATTGCGGATTACGCCATGACTGCTGCTCAGATCGCGGTGCTTTACAGCAGCGCGCTGTATCCGACCTACACCAGCGGCGTGTGGACGAATGACGCCAACGGCACGTGGGGCAGCAGCAACAACTGGAGCAGTGGCTTGATTGCCAACGGTGTCAGTCGCATGGCGGATTTCAGCACGATCGCCATCACCTCGGATCGAATGGTGACACTCGACAGTGCACGCACGGTTGGCGGATTAAGATTTGGCAACACGTCCGGCACGCACAATTGGACTTTGGCCGGTGTCAACACCCTGACGCTGGACGGTGGTTCCCCCAACGTGCCCAGGGTCGCGGTCAATCAAAACACGGCGACGATTTCCACTCCCTTGGCAGGTGGCAGCGGTTTTGCCAAGACCGGCAATGGCACGCTGGTGCTGACCGGGGCCAATTCTGTTGGCGGCAGTTTGACCGTTAATGCGGGCACCGTGAACATCACCGGCGGCTCCACGACCTTTGGGAGCGGCACCTCTACCGTTGGCTACCTCACCGGAAGCGGCAATCTCACCATGAGCGGTGGCAGTCTCGCAATTGGCGGCGAACTTCAGGTGGGCGGGTCGGATCGAAGCGGAACGCAATACAATGCCAGGGGCACAGCCACCCTGGCCAACGCGACTATGAGGGTTGGGGCGCTCACCGTGGCTCGCGGGAACTATCTCGACAATTCCGTTTCGGGTACGCTCACATTGAATAACGGCAGCGCACTTGTCTCCACGAACGACGTGATCCTCCAGTTTGCGGGCAGTGGTCTCGGCAAGCTGGTCTTGAACGGGGGCACTTTTATCGTCGGCCCCACCGCCACCAAGTGGTTTACGGTCGGCTATTGGGACGCCGGTGCGGGCGAGCTGGACATCACCCAAGGCAATCTTCTGCTGGAAAATGGCACGTCCATTAAAATGTGCCGCGGCAACAACCACACGGGAGCCAACGTGGTTAACCAGTTGGGCGGCGCGTTGACGTTTTACAGCGATGCGGGTGTGACCGTCGGCGGCGGCGGGAATCTGGATTTGAATTATGCAGGCGGGACGAACAGCAGCAACACCTACAATCTAAGCGGAGGCACGTTGACGGTGCCGCAGATCGTAGCCTCATCGGCCAGCGGCGCCCGGATTTTCAATTTTGACGGAGGCACCCTTAAAGCCGCCGGCAACACCGTCACCTTCATGGCCCCCGGCGTGGCCAGCGCCGCTAACGTGCGCAATGGCGGGGCTATCATTGATACTGCTGGACTCAACGTAACTATTGGCCAGACGCTGCAACATTCTGCGATCGGCGGCGATAGCACCCTTGACGGGGGGTTGACCAAAATGGGAAACGGCACGCTGACATTGAGCGGCGCGAACACCTACACCGGCCCTACCGCAATCACCGGGGGCGCACTGACATTGAGCGGCGGCGGCTCCATTGGCAATTCCACGAGCATCAATCTCTCGGTTGGAACAACCTTTGATGTCTCGAGGGTCAGTTACAGTCTGGGCGCCTCTCAATTGCTCACAGGCAATGGCACGGTGAACGGCACGGCAACCATCAACGGCACGGTGGCCCCGGGGCCATCCATAGGCATGCTGACTTTTTCCGTCGCACCTCTTCTGAATGGAACCACACTGATGGAACTCAACCGCACCAATACGCCCAACTCGGACCGAATCGTGATCAGGAGCGGCACGCTCAATTACGGGAGCGTCCTCATTGTGACCAATACCGGTCCCGCCTTGCAGGGCGGCGACAGTTTCCAGTTGTTCCAAGCCGGGAGCATCGCCGGGGCGTTCGGCTTACTTAGCTTGCCGGCGTTGGGTTCAAACTTAGTTTGGAACACGGGCAAGTTGAGCAACGGAGTCTTGAGCGTGGTTCAGACTATCCCGACCAACCTGGTGTGGAGTGTGGCAGACGCAAACCTGAATTTGTCCTGGCCATCGGGCTATACAGGCTGGCGGCTGCAGATTCAAACGAACGCACTGACGGTCGGGCTGAGCACCAATTGGGTGGATGTGCCTGGTTCGGACCTGACCAATGCCCTCACGCTGCCAATGGATGCCACCAAGGGCAGTGTGTTCTATCGTCTGGTTTATCAATGAGCTAAAGGTTCGGTTTGCGGCTGTGAAGTGTCGCTCTGGTGTTTCAGGCCGCGAGATTGGCCGCGGACTCGAAGTTATGCGGTCTGACAAAACCAGCGCCTCGCTTTACCGCCAAGTCTTTCCAGTAGCCAAGAATATTTGGCGAACATTCCAACCTTTTCAACGCATTACGGGATGAATGGACACATGTTTTCGAGCATTGGACGCAAACCTAAGCGAAGACCTACTTCAAATGTGGGTGTCTTCTACTAATCGAACGTTCGAAATATCGAGCCTTGCCGCGCAAGCGGCCTCAGCGCGTAAATGCCTGTATCCCAGCGGTTTGTGCATTGATGACATGGTTGGCGTGGCACCTGCATGATGGCGCTTTGTGTGTGAAATGCGTTCAACAATACAAACCAAGTCGAGCCTTAAGTGCTAAGGCAACCGCTGGTACACAGGCGTAAGACCGCCTACCTGTTATGAGAACAATGTTGCAGAGCAAAGACGCGGATTGGCAGGCCACCCAATCGAGAGCCCAGGGCCACATCGTGAGTACTGTCTGCGGGCGAGCACAGGCAGCCCTGGCGAGCTGGCGAATCGTCGGTCTGGTTATGTTTTGCCTGCTCGGCGGTTGCATTTCGCGGCCTCCCCTGGACGTGCGGACCTTCGCGTTCGCTACCCCGCCCGCTGCCAAGCCGGACCCTGGTTTCCGGAGCCACCGCGTCGTCGCTATTCGATCTTTGCGCGTCGCGGCACCGTTCGATGGCCGTTCCTTTGTTTACCGCATGGGCGAGTATTCCTTCGAATCCGATCCTTACGCTGAGTTCTTTGCCTCCGCCTCCGAAAGCCTGCTCATTCCCATCCGGGGCAGCCTGCGCCAGTCCGGCGCTTTCGAGGCTGTCGTCGAGCCCGGCAGCGCCTACAAACCAAACACGGTGGCGGAGATCAACGTGCTTGAGCTCTACGGGGATTTCCGGCGGCCCCGGGAGGCCGCGGCGCTCCTGACGCTAAGGATTCTGGTGTTCGATGCTCCGAACGGTGTTCCGGGGAGGCTTATTATGGAACGAGAATATTCCCGCCGCATCCCTTTGAAGGGACGAAATGCTGAGGCTCTTGTGGGAGGCTGGAATGAAGCTCTGGCCAAAATCCTCGCCCAATTCGACTCGGACGTTCGATCTCTGCCAACCGCTCCCGATGCGTGAAACACAGCCATCTTGCAGAGAAGCATTGAGCCGCATGCGCCATGTCTGGAATTGACACCAACACAACCGGAGCTCAGGCCGAGGTTCAAGCGCAAGAACATGGTCTGGTGACGGCGGCGCTCCGCGGGGCGCTGGACGTGAATACCATGGGCGGACTGTGGCGGGAGCTTGAGGCGCGACTGCGACCGCTGAAGGTGGTCACGCTTGAGGTGGATGCCAGCGCCCTGCAGCTTTGCGGCAGCGGCGGACTGGCCTTGCTGCGTTACTTGAAAACGGGCGGGTTTACGCCACTGGCAACCGTCACTGTGCGCGGCCTTGCTGAGAATTTGGACCAACTCCTCTTGTTGTTCGCAGACGAGGACCCGGAGCCCCCTCGGCCGGCGCCGCCCGGGTTGCCCGAGGAGATCGGGGCTGCGGCGCGCAGTTTCGCGCGGGATTTGCGCGAGCAAGTGTGCTTTTTAGGCACCATGGCCGCCGAGCTGGCAGGCGCCTGTGTTCATGTCGGACGATTCCGCTGGAAGGAAGTGAAGCGCTTGTGCATTGCCGCAGGGGCAAACGCGCTGCCGATCGTGTCGTTGCTGAGTTTTCTGATAGGCCTGGTGATCGCCTTCGACAGTGCCGCTCCCCTCGCGAAATTCGGCGCGCAGATCTTCATCGCCAACACGATCGGTTACAGCGCGGTGCGCGAATTGGGGCCGCTGATGACGGCGGTGATGCTGGCCGGACGCTCGGGCGCCGCGTTTGCGGCGGAGATCGGCACGATGAAGGTGAACGAAGAGCTGGCGGCGCTGACCACGATGGGCCTCGACCCGATCCGTTTTCTCGCCCTGCAGCGCGTGACCGCCGGCATTATCCTGACGCCGGTGTTGACGCTCTACAGCATGTTCGCCAGCGTGCTGGGCGGCATGCTGGTCATGCTGTCGCTGGGGTTCTCGATGCCCGAGATCTATGTCCAAATGGCGACACAGGTGCATTTGGGGGACATTGGGATGGGGTTGGGCAAGAGCGTGGCGTTCGGCATCATCTTCTCAGCCGTGGGCTGTCTGCGCGGGTTTCAGACCGGGCAGGGACCGATTGCAGTTGGGGTCTCGGCCACGCGCGCGGTGGTTACAAGTATTCTGCTTGTGATCATTGCCGATGCAGTGTTCTCGGGAGCGGGCTTTATCCTGGACAAATGAACACCGCGAACAACATTGCCATCGCAGTCAGACACCTGGCGGCAGGCTACGACGGCCGCCAGATCCTGCGGGACATCAGCTTTGATGTACGCCGGGGCGAAGTCTTCATGATCATCGGCGGCTCCGGCTGCGGCAAAACGACGCTGCTCAAGCACATGATCGGCTTGTTTCCTCCGATCCAGGGAGAGGTGTGGATCGAAGGCGAGAACCTTGTCTCCACTCAGGGGGAGTCGCGTGAGAGGCTGCTGCGACGGTTTGGCGTGGTGTATCAACGCGACGCGCTGTTCGGTTCGATGACCGTCGCCGAGAATGTGCGGCTGCCGCTCGACGAGTTCACCGATCTTCCCGAGGCGGCCAAAGAACACGTCGTCCTGTCCAAGCTGAAGGTGGTCGGGTTAAGTGGCACAGCCAACCGGATGCCCGCGGAGTTGAGCGGCGGGATGCAAAAGCGCGCAGCCATCGCGCGGGCCATGGCGCTCGATCCGCGCATCCTCTTTCTGGACGAGCCCTCGGCGGGACTGGATCCCATCACCTCGGCGGGACTGGATGCGCTCATCCAGCAACTGGCCCACTACTTCGGCATCACCTTCGTCATCGTGACGCACGAATTGGCCAGCATCAATGCGATTGCCGATCGGCTCGTGATGCTCGATGCGCAGAGCGGGACCATTATCGCCGAGGGCAGCCCCGCCGAGCTGCGAGCTCAGTCGCCGAAGCCTTCGGTGCGGCAGTTTTTGACCCGCCAGGCAACCCCTGGCCAAATGATAAAAGGAGTGAAAGTCTATGAGTGCGAAGAGCAGTAATTTTAAGCTGGGCATGTTTGTCCTTGCCGGCATCGGCGTGTTGTGCGCCGGGCTGTTTGCCTTCGGAGCAGCGAGTTATTTCCAGAAGATGCACTTGCTGGAAACGTACCTGACCGGGAACGTCCATGGCCTTTCGGTGGGGTCGCCCGTAACCCTGCGCGGCGTGAAGGTCGGCCAGGTTACGCGGCTTGACCTCAGTTGGAACGTGTACGGGCCGACGGGGCCGCAATACGTCATTGTCGAGTTCGAGTTGCGCAGCAGCATTGCGCCGGCCATCTCGGCAAAGGGAATGCCCGAGCGGGTGCGCGAACAGGTTGAAAAGGGGTTGCGCGCACGCCTTAAGGCCGAAGGCTTCACGGGCGCAAACCTGCTGTCCTTGGAATACATGGACCCTGCGGAATACCCTCCGCCGCCGATTCCCTGGACACCGCGCCACCCCTGCATACCGCCGGCTCCCAGCGAGTTTGACGAGCTCTTGGGCTCGGTTCAGAAAACGTTGCACAACGTCGGGCAGCTCGACATCCGCGCCCTCAACAGTTCGATAGAGCGCACCCTCGCCACGGCAGAGAGACTGATCGCACACCTTGACGAGGTGAACTTCCGCGGCATCGCCACTAACGCCGACGGGCTGATCACCCAGTTGCGCAGCGATTTGAAGGACATGCAGTTGGCCAAGGTGGCAAACGATGCCGACGAGACGCTAAAGGGTGTAAAAGCCACCTTAGGCCGCGTGGACATGGTGCTCGATAATGTGGACACCGCCTCGCTGAACGACTCCCTCGCCAACATGCGGCTTGCGACCAAAGACCTGGATGACACGCTGCGCAAGCTTCAGAAATACCCGGCGGGCTTCCTGCTGGGAAGGCCGCCGCCACCTGCCAAGAGTGTGGAAAAGGCCAGGAAGTGATCCTCAACACGGCTCTGACCCAAACCCCTTCCGATTCTGCCCGCCTCCAATCATCCCCGGATGACTCTGCGTTCCACATCGGCGGCTGGCAGTTTCCTGCTGCTTATTCCGTTTGTCGTGGCGCGCATCCTGGACCACAAAAGGAAGTGATTTCAGATTAGGACACTACCTGGGGAGCGGTCCCCATGCACTGGGTTGGGGAATAGGCGCTTGCGGTATCAAGCCGTCTTTGCGGCCATTGATGACCTACCGCCGCGAGGAAGGGCCCTTGGTTCGAGTCAACTGTGCCTCCCTGGGAGCTATTTGAAAGCAAGGCCTTTGGCAACCAAAGCGGCTTTCACTTGGCGCCCGAAGGCTCCGGTTTTTTCACCCCCCACTTCTTCATGCGTGCAAGCAGGGTTGTGGGCTTAATGCCCAGGAGCTCCGCCGCGCCGGCCGGCCCCCTGATCTTCCCTTTCGCAGCCTGGAGTGCTGCCCGGAGATTATCCCGTTCGAGGCTCCGGAGTTCCACCTCGGCCAGCACCCTTGGTGCGGCGTTTGATCCTTCCTGGGCTTTTGCCTGGGGCTCCAGGCGAGGACTTTCTTTCGCCGGAACCGCGGTTATAGGAAGGTCGAAGCGCAAGGGACCGCCGCGGGCCAGGATGACAGCCCGTTCGATTACGTTCCGCAACTCCCGGACGTTCCCAGGCCAATCGTAGCTGAGCAATTCGGCCACTGCGGCGCGCGTCAGGCGGGGCCGGGCGCATTTGAGATTGCGGACGGAGAGATCCAGAAAATGATTGGCCAGAAGTGGGATGTCCTCCTTCCGCTCCCGCAGCGGCATAACGTGTATGGGAAAGACATGCAGCCGATAATAGAGGTCCTCGCGAAAGCGGCGGGCCGCAATGGCCTCCTTCAGGTCCCGGTTGGTGGCGCCAATAACGCGCACATCCGCGTGCCGCGTACGATCATCGCCGATGCGCTCATACCTCTTTTCTTGCAGAAAGTGCAGTAGCTTGCTCTGCATGTCCAAGGGGAGATCCCCGATCTCATCCAGGAACAAGGTTCCCCCTTCCGCGGTCTCAATCCGGCCGGCGCGATCCTTGATGGCCCCCGTGAAGGACCCATGCACGTGGCCGAATAACTCGCTCTCAAACAGCTCCCGCGGGATCGAGGCGCAGTTAACCCGGACCAGCGGCCCTTGCTTGCGCTGGCTGCGCCGGTGGATTTCGTGCGCGACCAATTCCTTGCCCGTCCCGGTCTCTCCCAGGATGAGGACTGACGCTTCGGTTGGCGCCACGACCTCAATCTGGCTGATGAGCTGGCGCAGGGGTTCGCTTTGGCCCACCAGATCGCCGAAAGCCTTAGCCTCCACGACCTCCTCCTGGAGATAGGTATTTTGGAGTTCCAGTTGCGTCTTGAGATGCTGAATTTCCTCAAACGCCCGGGCATTGGCCATCACGGCGGCAATATGGTCGGCAAGGATAGAACTCCACGGCCAGGCGTCCTCTCCGAGGTCCTGACGAGTGTACCCTGCCAGCACACCGAGAGTTTCTCCTTTGAACACAATTGGCGCAATACCGAGCGCTCGAATCCGCTCTGGCTGGGTCCACTCCACGCCGACTGCTTCATGATCGGCAGCGGCCATGTTGGGCAGGATGATTGTCTCCCGGTCGCTGGCTGCTTTGCCCAGCAGACCGTACCCCAGCGGAATCCTCGCGTTGGAATCTCCAAAGTAAGAAGCAGCTTCCGCCGCTCCAACCACTGACACGCCTCGACCGGCGTTCAAATGAAGGCAACGCCGGTGGTCGGCACACCTCTCCTGGAGAGGACAGCGCAAACACCGGTCTCCAGCCTCGATACGCCAAATCTGCAGACAGGCCATGTCCGGTCTCTCTCCGGTCATGGCGAAGATCTTTTGCAGGGCGCCCTGAAGCGAGTGCTCGTTAGCCAACTCGAGGAAGATTCTCGCAGCTACGTTGGGATCCAACCGCGAGCCAGTGGCCGATTCCATAACTACGGCATCCTGCCACTCGCCGACATAGTTTGCAACAAAAACCGTCAAAACTTTGCACGTGCAATATGTTGACGGTGCTTAACTGCCGTCATGTAACGCGTAAATGCCTTACAATAAGCATTTTGCGTTTCCAATTGCCATCTGGCACAGCCATTGCAATAACCAGCTATTGAATGCGACTCACGTCAAAAGAATGAACGCAATGCCTGATGAAGGATTTGGGCTCGAGGTTGGCAAGGCCAACTTCGACTCGGAGGTGCTTCGTTCCCAGCGGCCTGTCCTGGTCGTGTTCTGGACGCCCTGGAGCTCGGCGTGCCGAGCGGCTGAACCTGCGCTGAACGAGGTGAGGAGGGAGATATCGGGGCGCGTCAGGCTGGTCAAAATCAACGCTGACAAGAATCCGCACCTGAGCCTGTGGTACGGGATCCAGTCCCTTCCGACACTGCTCTATTTCGGCAATGGCGTTGTGCTGGCGCGGATTGTTGGGGCCGCCAGCAAGGAAGCCATTCTCGCCCAGTTGGAATCCTCGACTCCGAACAAGGGTGACTCACTGATTTCCGGATCTTCCAATGAACACAAATGACAACAACGGTGAAAACAAAACACAAGTGACCTCTATGGACCGTGACGAAACGACGACAATCGAGGAAGTGCCGCAGGCCAGCAGTCATCAGCACCGGATGGGAGCTGACTCGCAGAACCCAATTCAAGGTGATGGCAAAGAAACTCGGAACCCTCAGGCAATCCGGAGCCCGTCCAAGACCAAAGGGCGCATTGCGACGCTGGTTTTCGCGCTGGTGGTTGGTGCGGCCTCGGCGGCTTACTACTTCCGGTTCGTCGTGCCCTTCGAGTCCACCGACAACGCGTTCATTGAAGGTTACGTCATACCGATGGCGTCGCAAGTGCCGGGACGAGTCGCGGAATTGCTGGTGAAAGACAACCAGGCGGTTAAACAGGGCGATGTGGTTCTGAAGATTGATCCGCGCGATTACGAGGCAAGCCTGGCACAGGCGCACGCCGATCTGGCGGCAGCCCGCAGTCGCTTGGATCAAGCCAAAGCACAGGTGAGAGCCAGCGAAGCCAAATTCGAGCAGGCGCTGGCGACAATCACTGCGGCCGAGGCGGAGAACCGGCGCGCGGCGGACGATCTTAAGCGTTATGAATCCGTGGAAAGCCGGGCGGTTTCGAAGAGCGCGTCTGACCTGGCGCGGTCCCAGGCGCAGGCAGCCAAAGCCAATTTGGAAGCCGTGCGCAGTCAGGCCAAAGCCGCCGAAGCGGAAGTGGGTCTGAGCGAGGCGGGCGTTGAAACCGCGAGCGCCGCGGTGCAACAGGCCGAAGCCAGGCTCCGGCAGGCCGATCTGAATCTCTCCTACACAGAACTCATCGCTCCCGAAGACGGCCGGGTCACGCGGCGCGTCGTGGAAAAAGGCGCGTATATTCAGCCGGGCCAGGCGCTCATGGCGATTGTGCCGCGCCGATATTGGGTCATCGCCAACTTCAAGGAAACGCAATTGACTCACATGCGCGTCGGCCAGCCGGTCGAGGTCGTGGTGGACGCCTATCCGGGCCGTAAAATCAAGGGCCATGTCGAGAGCATGCAAAGCGGCGCAGGGGCCCGCTTCAGCCTGTTCCCGCCGGAGAACGCCACCGGCAACTACATCAAGGTGGTGCAGCGCGTGCCGGTGAAAATCGTTTTGGATGACCTGCCCGAAAACGACCTTGCGCTTGGCCCCGGCATGTCCGCGGTTCCCAAAGTGCGCGTGAAGTAATCCCTGGTCCCTCCGCGTATGAATGGCGGTTCCAACCACCCTGGAGTCAATCCGTGGCTCGTCGCGGTCGCGGTGATTCTGCCGACCTTTATCGAGGTGCTCGACACTACGGTCGTCAGCGTTGCGCTGGCTAACATTGCGGGCAATCTCGGCGCCACGATTTCGCAGGCCACGTGGATCCAGACGGGCTATCTCATCTCCAATGCCATCGTCCTGCCCGCCAGCGCGTGGTTTTCCGCTTTGTTTGGGCGCAAGCGGTTTCTTTTGGTCTGCATCGGCATCTTCACGCTGGCTTCCTTCGCTTGCGGCGCCGCGCCGAATCTGCCCTTCCTGATCTTCGCTTCCATTGTGCAGGGCGCCGGCGGCGGCGCGCTGCAACCCATCTCACAAGCCGTCTTAATGGAGAGTTTTCCTCCCGAGAAGCGGGGCGCCGCCATGGCCGCTTATGTCCTGGGGGTGGTCCTGGCGCCCGTGCTGGGACCGGTCGTGGGCGGCTGGCTCACCGAAAATTACTCCTGGCGCTGGATCTTCTACATCAACATCCCTTGCGGTTTGGCCGCCCTGTGGATGATCCAGCAATTCGTCTTTGACCCTGAATACATCCGCAATGCCAAACGAGGGCGCCTGGACGCCCTTGGGTTCCTGGTCCTGGCGATTTGGCTTGGGACGCTGCAAACGGTCCTGAACCAGGGACAGGATGAAGACTGGTTTAACTCCAATTACATTTGCTGGCTCTCGGTCATTTCCGTGATCGCCTTGGTTGCGTTTATCGCGAGGGAATTTTGGACCCGTGAACCGCTCGCAAACTTGAGGGTCTTTGCCGACCGGAACTTTGTGTGCAGCACCATTCTGATCTCCATGGTCTTCTTTCTCTTGTATGGGATCATGAACCTGCAACCGATCATGTCGGGGGGCCTCATGGGATACACCGCTTACATCAGCGGGTTGGCGCAAGCTCCGCGCGGCTTGGGCATGTTGACCCTGACGCCGCTGGTGGGACTGCTGGTCGGGAAAGTGGATAACCGTCTGTTGATTGGCCCCGGAATGTTGCTCATTGCGGGTGCCTCCTTGCTGATGGGGAATTTCAATCTCGACATGTCCAGCTACGCATTTTTCTGGCCCAACTTTATTCAAGGCATGGGAATGGCGCTGACCACCGTGCCGCTGATGACCGTGGCCTTGGCCACCATACGCAACGAACAAATGGGCAATGCCACCGGCCTGTTCGCGCTGGCGCGCAACCTGGCTGGCAGCATTGGCATTGCCGTGGCCATTGCCATGGTCTCGCGCGGCGCATTGCGACATCAGGCCTATCTGGCAGCTCATCTGACTCCCTATGACTTGCCTTATCAGACAGCGGTGCAAACCGGACAAGCCCTTCTGGCACCCGCGATGGGCGCCGCCCAGGCGCAACCCGGGGCCTTGGGCGCGATCTACAAATCGCTGCTGCTGCACTCCAACATGCTGGCCTTCGTTGACGAATTCCGCTGGCTGGCGCTGATCTGCTTTTTGTCCGTGCCGCTGGTCCTTGTTTTCAAAAAGACCCAAGCCAGGAAAGGCGTGATGATGCACTAGACTCTATGAAATACTGTTCTCAAATCCTCCTCCCGGGCGCCGTCCTTGCGCTCGTTCTGCTCCAGGGCTGCGCGGTCGGCCCCAATTACCAGCAACCGAAGACCGCCGCTCCGCCGCAATGGAACGCGCCTATGGCTGGCGGTGAAACCAACCTCGGGCCTTCCATCGCCTCGTGGTGGAAGAGCTTTAAGGACCCGCAACTGGACTCGCTCATCGAGCGGGCCGCGAAGGCCAACCATGATCTGCGAATCGCCGGGGCGCGCGTGCGCGAAGCCCGCGGGCTCTACCGCATTGCCGCCTCGCGACTCGGCCCCACCATAGATGCCGGCGGCTCCTATGCGCGCCAAAACCAAAGCAAAAACCAGCCGATTATTCGCGATCTCAATCTGCCCTCGAGCGTTCCCTTTGAAAACAATGTTTATCAGGCGGGGTTTGACGCCTCTTGGGAAATTGATGTGTTCGGCGGGACCCGCCGTTCGGTCGAGGCGGGCAAGGCCGAAGTTACTGCCGCGGAATTCGATCGGCGGAACGTGCTGGTGACGCTGCTGGGCGAGGTGGCGCGCAATTACGTCGAGGTTCGTGGCTTCCAGCGGCGCCTGGAGATCGCAAAAAAGAACCTCAAAACCCAGGAAGAGGCTCTAGCGATTACACAGGACCGGTTCAAGAACGGACTAACCAGCGATCTTGATGTGCAGCAAGCCGCCACGCTGCTGGCGGCCACCCGGTCGGTTATTCCATTGCTGGAGACCAGCATTGAAGCTTCTATTCACCGCCTGGACGTGCTCCTGGGCCAGACCCCCGGCACCCTCAAGGCCGAGCTGTCTCAGCCGGCGCCCATTCCCGCCCTTCCGCCAGCGGTGCCGGTCGGACTACCCTCCGACCTGCTGCGCCGCCGGCCGGACATTCAACAAGCGGAACGGCAATTGGCAGCCGCGACGGCGCGCATTGGCGTGGCCACGGCGGACCTGTTTCCGAAATTCTCGCTGACCGGGCTTGCCGGATTCCAAAGCACCAGCGCCAGTGATTGGTTCAATGCGGATAGCCGGTTTTGGTCGGTCGGGCCGACGGTGCAGTGGAGGATCTTCGATGCCGGACGCATCCGGGCCAACATTCGGGTGCAAAACGCCCGCCAGGAGCAGGCCCTGGCGGTTTATGAGAAGACCGTGCTGACTTCGTTCGAAGAGGTCGAAAACTCGCTGATTGCCTATGCCAAGGAACAGATCCGTCGGCGCTCGCTCGAGGACGCGGTGAAGTCCAGCCAGGATTCCCTGCACCTGGCCAACCAGCTCTACTCCAACGGCCTCGTCAGCTTCATCAATGTCCTGGACGCCGAGCGATCCGTCTATCTGGCCGAGGACGCCCTGGCGGACAGCGACAGATTCGTGACCGAGAACCTGATTAGTCTCTATAAAGCGCTGGGCGGCGGATGGGAAACGCTCGAGCGGCCGTCTCAGCTCGCCCAGGCTGGGACATCCAGGCGCTCAACTACCGATTCGGCGCGCTAGAGAAGCGGGCTCAAAAGCAGGCAACGTTATGAAAACACGAATACGACCAACTCAGCAAAAAAGGAACGATTCGAGGAGGACGACTCACAGCGTTCCCCCAACCGTGGAGGAGATTCGGCAACGCGCTCACGAAATCTTCCTGGCTCGGGGCAGCACGCCAGGAAAGGAATTGGATGACTGGCTGCGCGCAGAACAGGAACTCAAACAAGAACGCCCCGGACCCAACACCGACACTACCCAAAGATAGGCGGGAGGCGTGTATGACTGAACACCATCGCCCCAACCGGTGGCCTCCGACAGCAGACCTGTTCTTGGAGACCCGCCGCGTGCCGGACGATGCTGAACTACCTGCCGCCGAGGAGGAGAATGTGACTGCTCCGCGACCGGACCCATCTAATTGCCTGAATTGGAGCATGCTTGCGCTATGGCTTTTTGTAGCCATCTGTTTCGCCGCGCTCGCTTTCTTCCTTTACGTCATTTGGGCCAAATGTGGAGGCACATGATCCGCGTCTGAAGTTTCCACAGCGACCAGCAACGCAACGACACGAGTCTCTCAAGAGCCGTTTGGCATGTTACCATTTATGCAACCAGCGAGCGAAAGCAGGTTTGATCCCAGTTTCGCCGCGCAAGTACTGGTGGATATTGCGCACGAGCAGTCGCTGGAAAAGCTCCTGCATAGACTCATCGAGCGCGCGATGGAGCCGCCCTACATTGTATGTGCTCAAGTTTGGCTGATGGAAAA
>Ga0371490_1001048_pt1 | contig 15600 bp, 15 predicted proteins | sample MB2SIPfraction_FD_207959 | JGI IMG/M metagenome (GOLD analysis project Ga0371490, IMG submission 207959) | Lab enriched peat soil microbial communities from McLean, Ithaca, NY, United States - MB28FN SIP fraction | ecosystem: Environmental > Terrestrial > Soil > Wetlands > Peat | place: USA... | reverse complement strand
GATGAGTTCCTAGCTCTCTCACGTTGCTCTATCCCCCTGGAGGACGGCCGTGAAAATGATCACTTGGCCCTTCAGTAAGTTTGTCCCATACAGTCGCAATCCGCGGAGAAACGATCGCACGCTAGAACGGATGGCGGCTTCTTTTCAAAAGTACGGTTCCCAGATTCCCGTTCTGGCACGCGGCGGCGGAACAGTCGTTGACGGCCACCAGCGCCTGAAATCCGCGCAGGAACTTGGGATCGCTGAAGTCTCTGTGATCCTGTATGACGACCTGGAAGGCGATGGCCGCAGTCGCGCCGACATTGCGGCCGAGCGTTGCCCGGCCGGGGCGGAGGTGTAGCCCGATGCCACGTCCCAGACTTAATCCGACCGACGAGCAGCGCAAGATAGTGAAGACGATGTCGGCGGTCGGTATCCCGCAGGACGAGATTGCCCGCCTGATTGGTATCCGGTCCCCCAAGACGCTTCGAAAGCACTTTTGGGGAGAACTTGATCGCGGCGCGACGGATGCCAACGCCAGCGTCGCAGGGGCGCTCTTCAAGCAAGCGATGGGTGGGAACGTCGCTGCCCAAAAGTTCTGGCTGCAGTCCCGGGCCGGCTGGCGCACCAAGCCGGCTTTTGAGCCAGGAACAACCCAGGCTCCGCCGTTTGTTGTGGCGATGGACACGGGAGGCCAGCCATGACTCGGCTGAAACCGCCGCAGTGGAACGTCTTCCGCAGCAATGCCCGTTTCCGAGTGTTGGTGGCGGGACGCCGATTTGGAAAGACGTTTCTCGCTACCGTGGAACTCTGCCGGGCGGCCTGGCATCTGGGCCGCCTGGTCTGGTACGTAGGCCCCACCTACAGACAGGCGAAGCGCATCGTCTGGAGGCCACTCAAGGAAATGACTCAGCCATATTGGAAGTCCAGGCCCAATGAAACCGACCTCCGGATTGAGCTCACTACGGGAGGCGCAATCTGCCTGCGCGGCGCCGATAACTACGACTCGCTACGCGGCGACGGCCTGGACTTTCTGGTGCTCGATGAATATGCATCGATCGCCGCGGAGGCGTGGCCTCAGGTCCTGCGTCCCGCACTGGCCGACAAGCGGGGGCGAGCTCTCTTCATTGGAACGCCAAATGGCTATAACCATTTCTACGATCTGCACCAGGAGGCGCAGAATAGACCCGACTGGGCGGTGTTCCAGTTCGCCACGGAGGAGGGTGGCAACGTTTCCCGAGAGGAAATCGAGCAGGCTAGCCATGAGCTGGACGAGCGCACCTACCGGCAGGAGTTCCAAGCCAGTTTTGAAAATCTCACTGCTGGGATGGTCTATTACGCGTTCGACCGTTCGCAAAATGTCAAGCCGCGCCGTTATGATCCCCGCTTACCGATCTTCTGGTCACTGGATTTCAACATCGATCCCATGTGCTCGGTGATCGGGCAGCGGGATGGAGATCAAGTGAACATTTTGGCTGAACTGGTGTTGCCGGAATCCAATACGTACGCGGCTTGCCAGGCGTTTGTGGACCGGGCTGGGCCGTGGCTGACGACACGCCGTCTCGGCGCGCAGATCGACGTCTATGGCGATGCAACGGGAGATAGTCGAAGGACCTCTGCCTCACGCACGGATTGGCAGATTGTCAAAGAGTTTTTTGAGCGATTCCCGTCTCCCGTCGCATACCATCGAACCAAATCGAATCCGCCGGTGAAAGACAGGGTCAACTGCGTCAACGCGCTGCTGCGCAATCACTCGGGTGAGCGGCGACTGTTGGTGGACCCGGGATGCAAGGAGTTAATCCAGGACTTTGAACGGGTGCACTGGAAGAGCGACCCGCACGGAAACGCACTGGCCGACATTGACAAGTCCGACGTGAAGCGCAGCCACCTCAGCGACGCATTGGGCTACACGATCGCCAAGGAATTCGGTATGCGGCCGAAGGTGGGTGCTATGCCCGGTATCATGCAGTAATTCCGCCCGACATTGGCCGGAGACGGACTGCTTCGCCTCGAACCGCCCTACCTTGCCCATCTGCGCCAAAGATGCGTCGGTGGTACCTGATCGTCAGCGGGCGCTTGTCCGCATCTAACTAACAATTTCGATTTAGCAAAAAGGAAGATATCAACATGAATTTTTCGACAGATCCTATCCGAATGGAAACCTGGCCCATCGACCGCTTCATTCCTTACGCGCGGAATCCGCGCAAGAACGATGCGGCCGTGGACCGCATGTGTGCCTCGATTCGTGAGTTCGGCTTCAAGATTCCGTGCCTGGTGCGCAGTGACGGCGAGGTGGTGGACGGCCACCTGCGCCTGAAAGCCGCGCGCCAGTTGGGGATCACGGCGGTGCCGGTGATTCTCTGCGACGAATGGACCCCGGCGCAAGTCAAGGCTTTCCGTCTGCTGGTGAACCGCTCGGCGACGTGGGCGGATTGGGACCAGGAACTGCTGACGATCGAGTTGCTGGAACTCCAGACGTCAGACTTCGATCTCAGCCTGACGGGGTTCGATACGAAGGAGCTCGATGACTTCCTTCGGAAGGACACCCCGGGCGAGGATGCCACGCCGCCGCTGCCCGCGGTTCCAGTCACGAAGCTCGGCGATCTGTGGCTTTGCGGTTCGCACCGGGTACTCTGCGGGGACGCGACCGACGCGGCAGTCGTGTCGCGGCTTCTGGGCGAACGCCAGCCGTTCTTGATGGTGTCCGATCCTCCCTACGGGATTGAACTGGATTCCGAGTGGCGGGACAGGGCGGGGCTGAACGGCTGCGGATCTGCCGAGCCCAGCTATTTGAAACATCGGACCAAGGGGCATCGGGAAACCAGTATCTCCGGCGACACGCGCGCCGACTGGTCTGAGGCATTTGCGCTGGTTCCCAGTTTGCAAGTCGGTTATGTCTGGCACGCATCGAAGTTCACCCGCGAGGTCCTCGATGGCCTGCTGCGGATCGGCTTCCTGCACCATCAGCAGATCATCTGGGACAAGGGGCGCACGGTGCTCACCAGAACGCATTACTGGTTCCAGCATGAGCCGTGCTGGTACGTGCGCAAGAAGAACGCTCCCTGGTACGGGAAGGCCGGCGAGAACTCGACGATCTGGGCTTCGCCCTCGCCGAAGTTCATCATGGGTGGATCGGAGGAGGAGAAATTCGATCATCCTACCCAGAAGCCGGTCGAGCTGATGCGGCGGCCGATCCTGAACCACACCAAGCCTGGCGAATTAGTATATGAGCCGTTTCTGGGCAGCGGCACCACACTCGCCGCGGCGGAAGTAACGCAGCGGGTCTGTCACGGACTGGAGCTCGAGCCCCAATATGCCGACGTCGTAGTCGAGCGCTGGCAAGGGTTGACCGGCAAGCAAGCCACGCTGGAAGGTGACGGCCGTACGTTTGACGCCGTGGCGTCGGATCGGGTGAGGATGGCCGCATGAAGAGCCTGGGAAAAAGCCGCTGGAGTTGAAGCCGGCTGTTCTGGAGGAAATGGGGAATCTGTAGCCGGCGCGGAGCGCTTCGCGACCGCCGCCGCATTTGTCGGACCCTTCCTTAACCTCCTTATAAGTCTGGCCCCGCCCGGCCGCTTCAGGCCGAGTCACCGATTCTGCCCATAGGGGCAGTGATCGTCTGAAACATGCGGCGCTGCTCTTCCCAGTCGATTCGGTTAGCGATGGGCCGCAGGTTTCGCTCGTTGAGACCCTGGATGAGCGGCAGAAACAGGATCTGCTCCTGAATATCTGGAGCCAGGTCGAGCAGCTTCATGATCTGGGTCATGCGGGCTCGCGTCACGCGACCCATGCGGGCTAGTTCCGCATAATCCCGAATCGTTCCATCCCGCAACAGTCCCTCCAACCGGATCGCCAGTGCCATCAGCCGGGCGATCCGGGGAATGGGGACGCCAGCCGCATCGCCATCGGGCACCTGTCGGTCGGAGCGGGCTTTGTGGTCCCGCCGGTTCTGTCTGCCAGCGCCAAAATCCAGTGTGTATGTGACTTCCCGGTGGCCGCTCACGCCCGCGTCTCCTCTCCCGCCGCCGTAATCGCGGGCTGATGGAACCGGATGGAGATTTGCCGCGCGGTCCCGTCGTAGCCGATCCGCTCGACGATGGCTTGGATCGCCTCCACCTGCCGGGTGCGATCCATTTGTTCCCACTCGGTGGGGTCCAGGGTTCCGTGCTGCGCCTCCCTGATCCTCCCCAGGACCGATTCCTCAATAGCGCCCGCGGAAAGCGATTTACCGGGACACACTGCCCAACCCTTGCGCTGCGCGTTCAGGCACACATAATAGGGGTACTTGCGATGGTTCTTTCCCGAATACGAGTACACCATCCGCGTCCCGCAGGATTCGCAATAGAGCAGCCCGCTCAGCAGGGCCAGGTGTTTGTTCCGCGATTTGCCGCGCGCCCATGCGGCACGATGAGTGATCAGATTCTGCACGCGTTCCCAGGTGCCAGGCGTGAGAATGGCGGCGTGTTCGCCCGCGTACAACTGGCCTTTATGCCGGACTGCTCCCGTGTACAGAATGTTGGTCAACAGTCGCCGCAGCGAATTCAGCGCAAACGGCCCGCCCGCGCGGAACTGACCCGTCTTGCGCGTCCAGCTTTTGAGCCGCCAGCCCCGCCGCTCGATCTCCGCCAGTGTCAGCCGGGCCGAACCATACTCCTCGAACAGCGCAAAGATGGCCCGCACGCGTTCGGCCTCTTCCTCGTTCACCACCAGCCGTCCACCGCTCGGGTCCACATCGTAGCCCAGCACCGGGCACCCGCCCACCCATTTCCCCTTCTTCCGCGCCGCCGACATCTTGTCGCGCGTGCGCTCCCCGATCAACTCCCGCTCGAATTGCGCGAACGAGAGCAGGATGTTGAGCGTCAGCCGTCCGAGCGACGTGCTGGTGTTGAACTGCTGGGTGACCGCCACGAAGCTGACCCGGTGCTTCTCGAACTGGCTCAGGATGCGCGTGAAGTCCAACAACGAGCGGCTCAGACGGTCGACCTTATACACCACCACACAATCCAACTCGCCGGCTTCCACCGCCGCCAGCAGCCGCTGTAGCGCGGGCCGGTCCATGTTGGCGCCGGTGAAGCCGCCGTCGTCATAGCGCTCCGGCAAGGCGATCCATCCTTCGCGCCGCTGGCTCTGTATGAAGGCTTCCGCCGCTTCCCGCTGCGCATCGAGCGAGTTAAATTCCTGGTCGAGGCCCTCTTCCGTCGACTTCCGCGTATAGATCGCGCAACGCAAGCGAGAGGGCGATGGCTTCGGAACGTCCGGATTACTTTTTGGCACGGGGCCGCTCCTTCCGCTGCCCGCCTGCGGGGCGCGTAAGCCCAAAGAATGCCAGCCCGTTCCAGCGGGTGCCCGTGACCGCCACCGCGATCGCGCTGAGCGAGGTGTAACGCCGGTTCTCAAACCGGAACCCATCCGAGAGAACCTCGACCAGAAGGGTCCGCCCTTTGCACTGCCGGCTGAGCAAGGTGCCCGGCAAGGGCAAGCGGCAATCCGCTGGCCGCTGGTTCCCCTCGCCGCGCGTGGTTCGGACTGGATCGCCCTCCACCGTGAAGAAGCCTCGCGGCGCGACCATGCGCAAGTCGGCATCCCGTGCGATCTGGTGCGCCCGTTCGCGAGCGCGTTCGGAAAGATCTCCTTCGGCCAAGGCCTGCAGCCGCCAGGCGATGCGCCGGAACAGATGCTCGCGGTGCTGGCATCGCGTGTCTTCCGCAAACACCTCCCGGTACTTCTGACGCAGGACTACAAGGCTCACCCGGCGCAGCTCTTCGATTTCCATCAATACCGCATTGTCCAAGTTGTTCTCCTCTCTGTGGACCACAGTCAGATGAACGCCATCTAGCTGGCGATCGCCTTCCGAGGGCGCTCGACCGGGGACGCCTGGGACGTCAGTTGGGCGACCTCGACTGGCCTCTTCGCCCGGGCCAGACTGGCCTTGAGAGCTTCCAGGATATCGGTCACCGGGGGCGGCACAGGGGTCGGCGCGCCCGGCTTCAGCTCTTCGCCCCGGATCTTGGCGTCGATCAAGGCCCGCACGTTTTCGCGGTAGGTATCCTTATATTTGGCCGGCTCGAAGTGAGCACCCAACACTCTACCAGCAGACGGGCCAATTTCAATTCCTGGGGGGTGACCCACTCCGTATCGGTGCGGAATTCCTCCAGCGCCCGGATTTCGTCGCGGTAGAACAGCGTATGGAGCAGCAATCCGAGGCGACCTGGCCGAAGCAGAACCAGGTGTTCGCGATTATGCATGGTGAGCTGTGCGAGGGCGGCTTGCCCGGTGCGCCGCAGAGCTTCGTAGAGCAGCGTGTAGGGCTTCTCGCCGGCCCGTTCCGGCGCTACATAATAGGATGCGTCCAGGTACACCGGATCGACCTCCGCCTCGGGCACGAACTCTAGCACCTCCATCACGCTGGAACTGCGCGGAGAAATCTGGGTCGTTTCGTTCTCCTCGACGACCACGTAGCGGTCCTTTTCGTATTCGTAGCCTTTGACCAGTTCGTGGCGCGGGACCGGCTGGTCTTCGGCCTGGCAGTACAGGACCTGTTTGACGCGCGAGTGGTCGCACTGGTGGAGCTGATGGAAACTGACCGCTTGGGAGCGGGCGGCGGCGTGGAGATTTACGGGAAACGCGACCAGGTCGAAGGCGATGTGACCCTTCCAGATACTGTTCCCCATGACTAGGCCTCCCCTCCGGCGATGCTGTACACGCGGGCGCCGTCTTCACGCTTGGTGGAAGTCACGGTAAGCTGCATCTTCTTGCCGAGGGTGCCACTGATGAAACCCCTGACGCTGTGGGCCTGCCAGCCGGTGGCCTTCCTGAGCTCAGCCAGCGTGGCGCCGCCCTTTCTTTCCAGCAGGGCCAGGACGGCGGCCGTCTTGCTGCCCGGGCGAACGCCCTTAGCCTTCGCCTTGGTGGCTTTCTGGGGTGCTTGGGCGGCCTTCTTCGCGCGGGTCGTCTTCTGGGTCGACTGGGGCCTGGAGGGCGCAACACGGCGCGCCGGTTTGGCAGACGGGGCCTTCGTGGGGGCCTTCGGCTCGGGGTTTTCGCCCAGGTTCTGGATGCGACCCCAGATCCGACCGGCCGCCGCCTTGGCGCTCTGGAAACCCTGTACCGGCTCCACTCCCGGCAGACTGTTCCAGATTTCCACCAATCGCTCGGCCGGCCACACGGCGGCCAGTTCGGCCAGTTGTTTCTGGCTGGTAAAGCACTGGGACCCAGCGCCCACGGCCGCTTCGGCGTGGTCCGGTGTCGGAAACGCGGTGATGTTGTTGTCGTAGTCGATAGTGAACGTTTTCATGTAAGTTCTCTCTTTCTCACGGTTTACCGTGACGCTCACATTCATTGCTCGGTTCGCCGACGGATGCAAGAGAAATCTTCTGGGAAATCGCGGGGCGATGGGCTGCGTCTCTCAGAGTCTCCCGCCGGGGCGCGCGTTTGGTTAGCTGGTGAGGTCGTCGCACCTGCGGTTCCTGAGCGGGCGCCAACCCAAGGAGTCGAGGGCCAACGTTCGATGATCGGTGGGCTAACGACACCGAGTGCCATACCAGCACGGGCGCAGCGTGGAACGAAGCGTGACATCCTCTCTCTCTGGTCTCTCCGGCGGTCTCTCTCCGAGCGCGTCAGTTGCGAGGACTGTAGGAGATAGCCGTCAACCAAAAGGTGCCCGACGCTAACCAAGAGGTCCTTGGTTCGAGTTCCATCCGGGGAGCCAGACCTCCCGACCACGAACTCTCTGTCCTTCCCGTTAACGGCTTGACGCCATGGACTTGCGGGAAATGGCCAATACTGCGGGGAAAGCCGTTCTCTCAGAGACTGCCCGGAGTGCCCGCCATCTTGCCCAAGGCCCCTCTCCCGGGCCTTTTCGGGTGCGCGTCTCAGAGTCTCCGATGAGGGCGCGCGTTTGGTTGACTGGCGGTCATGCGCGAGTTTAGATGTAGCTGCCGTGACGCGGCAAGGCGGGCGGGAATCGAGGCCAGAAGTCGGATTCTGTCTCACGGGCCACTGCGGCGTTCACGCACTTCACGCGGTTCATGCGGTTGTTCCTTACTTGTTTCCGGATTATTCCAACACTTGAACCCCAACCTCGCGCGTTAGAAACAAGATAGGGCGAACTGCGTGAACCGCGTGAACCGCATGGCCTCCACAGCGTCCGAATAGGTCTCCGCAGTTAGCCCATGCCGAGCGGCCCGGACTGGGTGCGACGGAGCTCCGGGGTGCATTTAGCGGACTCGCTGGCCCTGCAGCGGTTGACACTGCCCCCTACGCGGAACCGCGGCCTACTACAGAGCGGGTGGCTCGTCCCGCTTGAAGTGCGCGTCGAACCCGCCAAAAGAACAAACTCTCCAGCCGATCTGCCTCGAACAGGACTCTGCCCGGTGCGGGTTTTTCGCTGCAAGCGAAGATTTTTCCGCCAGGCTGCTCATCGCGTTGGCAACATCTCTACGTACGAGTTGAACTGCGTCGCTACCTGTGCGAAATAGCCTCTGCTGTCGGTATCTGCACACGCATCGTGCCGCACCAGTTTCGCCACACATATGCCACCGAGATGCTTCTTGCCGGTGTGACCATGCCGAACCTGATGAAGTTGCTTGGGCATAGCTCGGCGGACATGACGATGCGCTATCTCAAAATCACCTTGCCCGATGTGCAGCGTGAGTTTCATCTGGCACGATCGCAACCTCGGCACCTCGCACCGCAGCCGAAGTCACCGGCCGCCACCGTAAGTGGCGACCTGCCGGGAGTAGTTGAATCGTTACGCGCGTCCCAACATGTCCTGGGGATGTTTCGTCGGACGCTGCCGGACGGTCTTCCCCGCCGTCGCCTGGAGCGCCTCGGCAATCGCCTTACCAAGATCATCGCAGCAGCACGCAAACTCGCGCCACCTGCGAAATAGGCAGAGATTGGCCGGTTAAGTCGGCCACTCGGAGACTGGAAATTGCCCAAACGGCGTTCGCGGAGATGAGGATCATTGAAGGTGTAGAGAATCTCTACAGCGCCGGCCGTCTCCTACAAGGGGACTTCCTGGGCCTTTGGTGGTTGGGATTTCGCAACAGGAATCGGCCAGGCGATTTCCGGCTCCCAAAGAACATGGTTTTCCAACCGGCTCCCCGCGCGAATTCGTGTTGGATACCTTAAGATTGCGGCTTTTGGTTCACCGCGCCTCCAGCGGCTTACGTTCCCCTAAAATCCTCACAGGAACGTCCTCCGCTCCGGGACCTGCCAACGGAGGGCTCCTCTGCTTCAGATTGTCGCCATGAGTTGATACTTCGCAGCACGAGGCTCGACAACTCTCCTGCGGCCGTGGCCGCCCATGAAATGCCCGTGATGGTGACTGTGGCTGTTGTCGGCGATCTGAATCAACAGGGGAAGTGAGCCTGGGAAAGGAACCACACTGGAGCGCCGCGTAGGTTCCCGGACGGCTGCTACGCGGCTTCCCAGCGACTCTCTAACTGGAAGCAGCCTACTTGCCGCCTTATTTCTTGGGTACCTCTGCCTTCTTCTTGCCACCCTTTTTCTTGCTGGCCTTCTTGCCTTCTTCCTTCTTCGGGGTGTCCTGAGCGAACGTCACGGCCACGGCGCTGAATACCAGGAACAGGCCCAGAATCACCGAGATCAGTTTCTTCATCGTTTTTCTCCGTTCGACTGGGGGGACGAACAATTGTCGTCTGCCATTTATCATAACCCAGGTCGTGTAACATTGTTGAATGCGGCTCGCTCTGGCATCCCTGGGGGTTGTGGCGGCGGCAATTGCCGTGATGCTGGCAGGCAACCCGGGGCGGGGCACGCCGCTGTGGCCGGGCGCGCGCCACACGGTCGAAGAGCGAGACCGGGCCGTGATGCGCGGGGTCGAGGTCATGTACCGATTCGCCCGCCAGCCCGACACCTTTCGCGATTGGGGACACGATCTTCTCAGCGCGTTTTATAACATCGCGGTCACTTCCGGCAATGCGGAACTTCGGCGAACCGCCTGGAGCATGGGGCGCGAACGGGCGCTCGAATGGCGGCGCCTGCATCGCAGCATTCCTCCCGACAGCGACCCTAGCGAAGTGACCGACCTCATCTTTGGCGCCGACACCGCCGAGCGGCTCGGTGTGCCCGACCCGCGCCTGCGCGAGGAGCTTCGGCGGGCGGCGGCGCGATTCACGGTGGTGGACTACCTGGGGTTTGATCCCGCCGTGGAGCCGCCACCCAGCGATCTGCCCAAGCCCTGCGGGAAATGCGGGCGCCAGAACGCCCGCGGCGCGACGGTGTGCACGCGGTGCGGATCCAAACTCGAGATCTACAATCGCTACGACCTTTTCCAGGATGCCCTGATCGATACTTTCTCCTGCGATCAGGCCGGCATATCCCTGGGCGCGCGCTACCGGGATGTGCTCCGGTGGCTGCCCGCGATGCGGCCCTGGCCGGTCCGCAAGCCGGGCAACGGCGAGGATTACTACGGCGGCGTGTACTCCATCACGCACGTGATCTACACCTACAACGGATACAGCCAGTTTCGCGTGTCGCGCGCCTGCTTCCCGGATGAGTTCGAGCATCTGAGAGACAACCTCCAACAGGCTGTTGTGGAGCAGGACCCGGAAACCATGGGCGAGTACCTGGACACGCTGCGATCGTTTGGGTTGACCTTCGGAGACGACCTGATTCGCAAAGGATTCGATTATCTGCTGTCGGTGCAGAATCCCGACGGCAGCTGGGGCGATCTCGACGAATCGGATACTTACGCACGCTATCATCCGACGTGGACCTCCGTGGACGGCCTGAGGGATTACCGCTGGACGCGAGTGCTGCCGTGCCCGGTGTTCTAGGCCGCAAGATACAATGGCCGAACGCCGCATGGAAAACGCGAGCTTCCGCTGGATCTACCTGCTGTTCTTCGTCTCCGGCTTTCCTGCCCTGATTTATCAGATAGTGTGGCAGCGCGCACTGTTCGCGATCTACGGCGTGAATATCGAATCGGTGACGGTGGTGGTGAGCGCGTTCATGCTGGGGCTGGGACTGGGGAGCCTGATCGGAGGGCGCATTTCGAAGCAGCCGGCCGCTCCGTTGCTGCTGTTGTTCGGCGGGGCGGAGCTGGGAATCGCGGCCTATGGCGTGGGCTCGCTGGCGCTGTTCCACCGGGTGGCGGCATTCACGGCGGGTGCTCCCGCGGCCGAGACCGGCCTGCTTTCCTTCCTCCTGGTGTTGGTTCCCACCATCCTGATGGGCGCCACGCTGCCGCTGCTGGTGGCGCAACTGGTGAGGCTTTCGGGCAACGTGGGTCGGTCGGTCGGGATGCTGTATTTCGCCAACACGCTGGGCTCGGCGGCGGCCTGCTTCGCCGCGGCGCTGGCGACCATGCGCTACCTGGGGATGTCGGGTTCGGTGGCAGTGGCCGTGGGGTTGAATCTCCTGGTGGGCTTCACTGTGGTGGTGCTGCATTTCCGCTGGCGCGGGCTGGCGCGGGAAAGGGCTGATGCTCCCGAAGCCGCCCTGGAGCGAGCGACGGCCATGCCTTTCGGTGTGGCCATGGCGCTGGCCGCGGTGGCCGGGTTCCTCTCGCTGTGCTACGAAATCGTCTGGTACCGGCTGTATGCCTTCGCCACCGGAGGCACCCCGCAGAGCTTTGCATTTGTGCTGGGCGCGTTTCTGGCGGGAATCGCGTTTGGCTCGCTGTTCAGCCGCCCGTTGTGCCGCCGCGCCGGCGGCGACCTGCCGCGATTCGCGCGCTGGATCGCGGCACTGGTGCTGGGGGCCAACCTGCTCGGCTTTGCCATCGCGCCGCTGGTGGCGCTCGTGGCGAGGCACGTGGATTATGGGTGGACGCTGCCCCTGGTGGCGGCGGCGGCGGGCCTGCTGGGCGCAACTTTCCCGCTGATCTGCCATCTCTCGGTGGGGCCGGATGACCGGGCAGGGTCACGCCTGAGCTACCTGTACCTCGCCAACATCATCGGTTCGGCCGGGGGAAGCTGGCTGGTGGGCTTCATCCTGATGGACCTTTGGCCGTTGCGCGGCATTGCGGTTTTCCTGGCGGTGCTGGGAGTCGCGCTGGCGGCGGCAATGTTCGCCGCGGGCCGGCTCCGGGCCGCGGAGAAGGCCGCCGCGGCCTTGCTGTGCGCGGGCGTGTGCGCGGCCGTGGTGTTCTCTGCGCGACCTCTATTCGCCACAGTCTACGGGCAGCTCGAATACCTTCGGGACTACCGCGATCCGGGAGCGCAGCTCGCCGACGTGGTCGAGACACGAAGCGGCGTGGTGACGGTGGACGCCGACGGCGCCATCTTCGGCGGCGGCGTGTACGACGGCTGGATGTTCACCGACATTCACGAGACCGATACCGTGCGGCGCCCGCTGTCCCTCAGCTTCATCCATCCCGATCCTAAGGAAGTGCTGATCGTGGGGATGTCCGGCGGAGCATGGTCGCAGTTGATCGCCAATCATCCGCAGGTGGAGAAGGTGACCATCATCGAGATCAATCCGGGCTACGTTCAAGTGGTGCGCCGTTACCCCGAAGTGGCGCCGCTGCTGCGCAACCCGAAGGTCGAACTATTCTTCGATGACGGCCGGCGCTGGATGTTCCGCAACCGGCGGCGTAAGTTCGACATGATCGTGATGGACACCACCTATCACTGGCGCGCCCACGCCACCAACCTGCTGAGTGCGGAATTCCTGGGCCTGGCCCGCGGGATGCTGAAGCCGGGCGGCATTCTCTACTACAACACCACGTTTTCGTACGAGGCGCAGCGGACCGGCGCCACACAATTTCCCTATGCCTTTCGCTTCGGACCCCTGCTGGCTGTGAGCGACAGTCCGATCCAGCTCGACCGGGAACGCTGGCGGCGCGTCCTGCTGGACTATCGGCTGGAAGGCAAGCCCATCCTGGATCCGTCGGTTCCCGAAGATGTGGGGATTCTGAATGACCTCCTAAGCTGCGCCGATACCCTGCCGGGCGACACCTACGTCTCGGAAGGGATGGAAACACGCGAGAACATCCTGCGCCGCACAGCCGGAATGCCCCTGGTCACGGACGACAACATGATCGTGGAGTGGCGGGCCAGTGGGTGGCGCTGACCAGTAAGCGGCGCAGACCCTACCCCAGTTGTAGACCGGCCGGCCCTGGGGATCTTTTTGGTAAACACCCACATCCTCATCAAAGATTCCGTGGAAGCGGATGTAACGAAAGCTGGTAATCTCACGCACCATGCGGAGGTCGCGCCGGTAATCGTCGCGCAACGACAGGACCGCCCGGCCACTGCCGAACATCTGCTCCCAAAAATGCGGAAACGACCGCGCTTCAGCCTGCGTGTTTACGGTGGCGAAGAGGTCTCCAGAGGCGGGGGACTGCTGGCTGCGAAGCGCACCCGCCAACAGGCCGAACGACAGGATTACAGCAATGACGCCATATCTTCTCATCATGGATACGTCCATTGAGATTCTATCGCCAAGCGGGCCGGGACTAATTCGAGGCCGCGAAGGCAATCCAGAATATCTGTCTTGGCATCCTGGACAATAGCGATTATACGTCCAGATTCAAAATTCGGCGGGAAGTCGCATTGGGATTTTCTTTCCGGCCCGAACACTCCTGTGCGAACCGGTCTCTCTCGAAGAAATTCCGCGACATGCTGACCTTCCGACCTTGGGTACCGAACGCTCCAAGACGCATTGATGTGATATGCTGGTGCCGGCCGCAAAGCGAGGAAAGGATTGTGGCCAGACGGGCCTCTGAAAAGTCAAGATCGGATCACGTTTTTGGCCGGCGACGAACCCAATGGAAAATGTTCCGGCGTCCGCTCTACCTCCTGCCGCAGAATGAACGGCGCGACGATATCGGGAGTCCGGCAAGCAAGGTTGCTCGACAGGTCGGGTCGGCTGATTCGGTCAATGATGAAAGGGGCTGAGATAATCGATCCAGCACTGTGGATATCCGAAATCGCAAGACTGTCATCCTGATCTGGCTGTTCAACCTCGTGGTAGGCCTGGTTGTCCTGCCGCTATTGATCAGTCCGCGGTCGATTGTCGCTTGGTGGGTTTTAGTAGCAAAGGGGCTTCTCCTCCTTGCGATTGCGATCGTGGCTGCCGCCACAATCCATTGGGCCACTGGCTACATCCTGCTCCGTCTTTCATGGCGCGCACTTCGCCGCGCCGACTACGATCAGGCTTTGCTGCTGATGCACAGAATGAAGGCGCTCGCGAAGCACGAGTTTCATAGCGCAATATTGATCATGGCTGGGCGTCCGGACGAAGCTGGGGAGATCATCGGCAAACTGGCATCGGAGGCATGTGCCCCGATGGTGCGCGCCAGAAGGCTGACCATTCTCGCGGAGGTCCTGATGGACCAAGGTCATTGGGCGCAGGCAAAGGAGATGCTGGAGGAAGCGATCCGATCAGATATCGGCATCGGTAATCCTTGCAGCGCGCTGGCCGAGTGGTACCTGCTACAGGGAATAGAACCGCAACTAGCGTTGGACCGTGTCGAACATGCTAATGCGGCTCGTTCGTTCGCTGCATTGAAGTCCTCAGTGAGAAACGGCATCCTTGCTCCCCGTTTCGCGACGAAGGCCTTGGCGCTCGCCCGGTTGGGCCGGCATCGCGAAGCCGAATCGGCGATCGAGGAGGCATTTCGAACGGCCGATGCCAAACACGTTCCGGGCATGGCCTTTTTGCACTGGTACGCCGGTCTGGCATTCGCTGCGATGGGCCAGCTCGGCCAAGCCAGGGACCATTTCCAAGAAGCTGCCGCGATCGATAAGCAGGGGAAATATGGGAAGCTCGCCGTCCACCGGCTTAAGGATGATGAGCGCAACTCGACCGCTTCATAGCCCGGGAAAGACGGCAGGGTAAACTCGCTGCAGTTTCCGCGTGAAGACCGCCAGGACCACCCCTGCTGGGAGGGCCTTTCGGCTGGAGCTTGATGATCGCCCCTTAATGCCGTCTCCGCTGAGCTCTCTCGACGGCCTGGCTTACGCACCGCTGCCGAAAACTCACCAACCTTCCACGATTGGCGATCCCGGCGATCTGAGTCGGCGATTGGGCGTCAAGCCCATCACCAAGATTCCCGTCGATCCCGGGTTTGCTGAGAAAGCTTAGACGCGCTACCCGGCTCAGAAAAGCATTCTATCAACCCTTCATTCCCATCCCGCGGCGGAAATGAGCGCGCCTGTGCGAAGGTAGTGGTTGATGGCTGCTTCCCAGCCTTGCATCTTCTTTTGAAACCATTCTGGGGTGTAGCGCGCTAGCACCATGTTCCCGGCTGCGGATAAGCCGGTGTACTGATAACAAATGTGTGCGGCCAGCTCGGGCTGGCAGACGCGAGTTCAAATGCACGCCCTCAGCGGAGACTCTGAGACGCGCACCCGAATAGGCCCGGAAGAGGGGTCTTGGGCAAGATGGCGGGCGCTCCGGGCAATCTCTGAGAGAACGGCTTTCCCCGCAGTGGCCATTACCCGCAAGTCCACGCCGGCGGCGCCGCGCCCGCGCGGCCCGCGGGCTGGCGACAATGTTAGAATAGTGTTCTGCCGCGTCCGCTGGCCTTCGGAGCCTCTTTTATGCAACGGACCTGGCTTCTTCTCCTCTTAACGTCGGCCCTGTATGCGAGTCCTCACGTGTCTCTGCCGGTGTGGATCGAAGCTGCGGATGGTGGTGGTTTTGTCG
>Ga0371490_1001047_pt1 | contig 15616 bp, 10 predicted proteins | sample MB2SIPfraction_FD_207959 | JGI IMG/M metagenome (GOLD analysis project Ga0371490, IMG submission 207959) | Lab enriched peat soil microbial communities from McLean, Ithaca, NY, United States - MB28FN SIP fraction | ecosystem: Environmental > Terrestrial > Soil > Wetlands > Peat | place: USA... | reverse complement strand
AACCCACGCGCTGGTCGGATGCTCGGTCACATTGCAATGAAGGACGCGACGCCGGTCGTGCGCAATGACGAAGAAGCAGAAGAGAACGCCAAAAGTGAGCGTCGGCACGGTGAAGAAGTCCATCGCGGCGATGGCCTCACGATGATTACTCAGAAACGCCGCCCATCGTTTTGCCGGCTCCGGATTTCGCGGCGCTTTTCTCATCCACCGCAACACGGTTCGCTCCGAAAGATCGAAGCCAAGTATCCGCATTTCACCGTGGATGCGCGGCGCACCCCAGGTCGGGTTCTCGGCAACCATTCGGAAGATTAGCTCGCGTAGCTCCTTACTAACACACTTCCGGCCCACGCGGGCCCGATGTCGGGAGATCCAAGTCCAGAACAACTTGAACCCTCTGCGATGCCAGTGCACGACAGTCTCCGGTTGGACGAGAATCAATGCGCGTCTCCAGCCCGCCCAAAGCCGGCGCAGCATCATCCAAAACAATCTGTCAGAAGGTGCAAGTCTCGGGTGAGGATGCTTCTGTTTCAAAACAGTGAGTTGTTGCCGCAGTGCCAGGTTTTCCAAGACGAGATCGCTGCGAGAGTGAAAACACCGCGTTAAGAGAACAACCAGGAGCCTTAGCAGCCGGAGCATGAAACCAGTTTTACACGCCGACAGATTCGATCGGCACAATCCTTTATCCACATGATTCGACGGCAGATCGGTATTTTGGCGAGGCACAGGACGCATCTCGGTTTGAATAAGCAAACTCCTGCAAGCCGGAGAGCAGCAAAAGGCCCGATCGCGAATGCGAAAGTGGTTTCCATGCCGCGGCTCGGTGGCTTGCATCATCGCTACCATCTCGCAGCCTGAATCTCAGCGAGAAGCAATCGAGGAAGAGGCTAAGTCGGTTCAAGGAGCGGTGTGCTCGCCAACGCCTTCCTATTCTCTTCTGGGGCCCGTGCGATTTGGCTTCGTCGTCGAATGCCTTCGCCAAAACCATCTGTGTTCGCTCTTCATTGTCGGTCTTAACCGTTAAAGGCCTTTACCTACGCGTGCAGATGGAATTCTTGCGAGGCACAGCTGGATCAGATCCCAATGTTCCTGCCTATCGCGTGTTATGTATTGCGCTGCCAGTGAATGCGCCACGGACGATTCCGCCTATTTGTCACTCTGCCCATACCGTTTTCCGGCCGCATTTCGCAGGTTCCACTTCTGCCGGGCATCCTCAATGACCGATCATTGAGTCACCGGCAACACTTGACGGCCTCGTGTGCTTAAACGGTGAGGATGCACCCCATGTTCGGGCGAGGGAAGACGATGCGCACAACCTTGCCGTTGGCCTCGACCTGAATTCCGAGATTGGCTGGATAAACGAGCGCTGCGCTGCTCGAAGCGACCGGCAGATCCACGCTCGCATCGCCACTAAGTCGCCACACGGCGATCAGAGTTTGTTGGGGCGATTTCATCCCGAGCGCAATCGGATGCTGATGATCCGTTAAATCCGGTAGCCCGAGCGGATAGAAGGGCTCCGCTCGGACGATATGTTTGCGAAGAACCTCTTTGTAAATTCGAATGCCCTCGGCAACCTGGGCCGAGACGGGCGCTGCAACCTTGTCCATGCGCCCGCTTTGGTGCATGCGGCATGTCATTGCCGTCACCATGTTGAAGCTGGCCTGGTCAGGATTGCTGTTCTCCAAAGGATAGGACCAGATTGCCAATTGCTCAGGTAACACTGCGGCAGATGCGCCGACAAGGATCGCTGGCAGCTTAAGATAATCCTCCTGGTCTGTCATCGACTGAATCTGGAACCGGGACAGCATGGCGTAGTCCATTCGCCCGCCGCCGCTGCCGCAATTTTCAAGGATCAATTCGGGGTAACGGTCCAGCGTCTGATCCACCCACGCAAGGTAGGCGCGATTATGCTCCAACAGGCCCTGTCCAAAGCTGTCCGCATTGAGCTCGGTGCCTTGCAGAGAATCCACATTGTAGTCCATTTTAATGTAACCAACGCCATAGTCGCTTACTAGGCGATGGATCACCTGATCGAGATACGCGCGGACCTCCGAATTGCGAAAATCGAGAAGATACCGTGAGTTTTTCAGCACACGTTTCCCATGGCGCATGAAAAACCAGTTGTCAGGCTTCGCGGCCAAAAGGGATTGAACCCCTGCAACTTCCGGCTCAAGCCAGAGACCGGATATCATCCCGGCATCCTTGATTCTATCGAGTACAAACTTCAGTCCGTGTGGCCATCGAGTCGCTGAAGGTTCCCAGGAGCCGATGGTTGAACTCCAATCCTCGTTCAACCCCGCATACCAACCCGCGTCGATCACAAAGTATTCGCAGCCGGCTCCAGCCGCAGCCTCGATCAGTGGCAACTCCTTGTCTTCGTTCGGGTCGCCCCAAAGGCAGTTCATGTAGTCGTTGAAGATGACCGGACACCTGGAGTTCCTTGGACTCGAGTGCTCACACACCGACCGCCGATAGCGAATTAGCGCATCCACAGCCTCGTTGAATCCACCACGCAGGCATCCGACGGCGACGGGAACCGTTTCATAGGTCTGTCCAGGCTGGAGGTTCTTCCAGGCCGCGGCATGGAGATCGTCAGGCCCGCCGAGATAGGCGTAGACATCGCCCGCATAATTGCTTTGCGCGGACACATTGGATACTTCCCAGTACCAGGAACCATTGTGCTCGATCTGCCAGAACCAAATCAGGCCAAGCCTGGTGTTTTCCACCATTGCCATGGGCAGATACTTCTCAGTGGACCAACTTCCCACGCTGCCAGCTGAGGCTTCAGACCAGCTTGTTCGCTCGTTCTCAACAAAACCCAACTCGGATGGCCTAAGCGTATGCCACTGCCCTTCAGCCATCCAGCTGTTTAATGCAAGATGAATCCGCAGATCCTCATCGTAACTCTCCGGATCTGCGAGCCCGTGCAGCATGGCCGAACTTAGAAAGTCGATTCCGACAGCAGAGCTGCCATTGTTGGTAATGCGCGTCCACCGCCGCACCATCGGCGCATTGTCAAACGCCTCATAGATCGATTCCACCTGGAGAGAAAGTACAGGATCAACATGGGAGCAGACGAGACGCTGACCATTTGGGGCAGGCTCGACCCTCTTCCCGCTGAAGAGCAATCGAGCGCCCGGCTGGCCTACGGCCGATTTCAGGCCCTGGTCGGGCGAATTCTCACCGCTGCATTGAAGGGCAACCTCCACACCGGCCGAGTTGCTCCCACCAGATGGAATAGGCAGTCCGAGCGGGACAAGACACCGTTGGCGTAGTCGCCCCGCTGCCCCTGCGAAGGTGAACGCCAAGTCTTGGGTTGACCACTCGAAAGAATCGGAAACCGCAGGCTGCGCATTGAGCACAACGCCTGTAAGCTTGGGAATAAAGGCACTAAGTGTAGCTGCCCCAGTAGAATGCAGGAACGCGCGACGATCCATTAATCCGCTCCAAATGATTCATCGGGCTGCGAAGGGGCCCCGCATTGCTGCGAGGCCCCTCCTTGCCTCAAAAGGGCTTTCAGTTAGAACTCCAGACGGCCTGCGAATTGAATCGTGCGCGGCGAGCTGACGCTGCCATTCCACATTCCGAAGCTGGTGGGTTTTGAAACGTCTGTGTTGAAGGCCGCCGAGGGGCCGCCGTATTCGCTGGCCTGCGTAGCGATCAGGGAGTGGTTGTTTAAAGAGTTGAAGAAGTTGGCGCTGAACTTGAAGTTTACCCTTTCGAAGATCTGCGTGTTCTTGCTCAACGACACATCCAGGTTCTGGTAGCTCGGGCCGTAGACCCCGGTGACGGCTTTACCGGTTCCCGTGTAGCCAAATTGGGTGAATGCGGACGAAGGCTCGAACGCATACGGGTTCAAATAAGGGCTTCCGCTATAGGGGTTGTAGCCGTTGCGTCCGTGCAACTGGGCGAGCTGGCCAGGGAGAATGCCCGGTACGCAACCTTCGCGAAGCTGCGGCGCGATTGTTGAAGTCGCGCAGTTGCTGGCGTAGAACGAGATCGGCGTGCCGTAGTCGTAGTGGAAGAGCGGCGTTACCTGCCAGCCTCCCAGGACCGCGTTGGACGGGCCGGCAGTGTTGAGGAACTGCTTGCCAACGCCGAAGGGCAGATCGTAAACAGCCGATACCTGAGCCGTGACCGGAACATTGTCCGGCGTGATCGTCCATGCCCGCGGCTTCGTGAGGAAGGGCGAGAACTGCCCGTCGTTGCCCTGGTTTCCGGCGCCGTTGTCGGCGCCCGCTTGCGTGCCAACCGAAGCGTCGGAGTATATCTTCGAGACTGTCGTGGTTGCCAACAAATAGAGGCCGTGCGTCAGATGGCGCTCCACCTTGCCCTGGAAGGAGTTGTAGATGGAGGTTGCGCGCTGTTCGTTCAGCCCTTGGAGATTGCCGCAGTACATCGGATAGGGTAACAGCGCCTGCGCCACGGTTGGGGCGCACCCGGTCATCTGCGCTGCCCAGCCTGGATACGGCGGAAGAACGCCGTCGAGAGCCGTTGTCTGACCCACGGCGAACGTATCACTCAGATGCGCGCCGATAGCCTGGACTTGCGGGCTGTTTGGGTTGATAACGTTGAGAGGGCCCAATGACGAAGGCAGGTGAGTGCCCTTGGTGCCCACATAGGAGAGGCTGACGAAGAAGTTGCTGGGTAACTGATGTTCGACCGTCATGCTCCACTGCGATGAATAGGGGCGTCTGTTGCCGTCGAGCGGACGATACGAGATTGAGCCTCCGCCGTTGTCAAATGCGGAGTTGACGATGCTTGCGGTTGAACCGGTCTGCGCCGCGGAGATGCCGGTTTCCAGGTAGAGAGCAGGCACCTCGAAAGTACCGCTCGGGGACTCTGACAGATTGACGGTCTTGTTGAGACCGTCCTGCGACATGCCGCCACCCCAGCCGGGATAGAAAGCCGGGCCAAAGTAGAGGCCGTAGCCGGCGCGCAGCACGGTCTTGTCGTTGAGGGTGTAAGCAAAGCCGACGCGTGGAGCAGTGGCCGTCTTGAACGGGATTTCAGGATAGCGCGCCCCGTAGCTTGCGGCTCCCCACTTGTTACTGGCGTAGGCCAGGCGGCCAGGCAGTTGTGTGGCAGGCGTGGTTCCTGTTCCGGGGTTGAGGCCCACCGGATCGAAGAACGTCAGGTTGTTGAACTTCTCGGCCATGGGCGTGATGTAATCCCAGCGCACGCTGTAGTCGAGCGTGAGCTTGGGGGTTACGCGCCACGCATCGCCGGCATGAACAGCATAGCCCAACTGGCGAGGATATTCTGCCGGGACGTTGTAGTAGGTGGTTGTGGCGGAACCGACTGCGCCCAGATAGAAGGAGGCCATCTCGTCGCCGGGGCAGCCGGGGGGGCGCAACCCGTGTTGCCGGTTGTGTTCTCCGTAAAATTGAATGTGCCGCCACGATTAATTCCATTGTGGATGCTGGTGCCGATGTGCCTCCATTCATAGCCGAGTTTGATGGTGTGCCTGCCGTGAACCACGGTGAATACGTCGTTGAACGCCAAGGTTCCACGAGTAGTCACGTCATTGTGCGAGTTGGCCGGTTCATCATTGCCCAGCGTGGAGTAATCGTTCGCAGAATTGTTGCTGGTAGTACTGGCGCCGAAGGTCATGGTGGGCATATCTTCCGTGCTGGCAACGCCCGGAACCTTCGGCAGGGTGGATGCGTGGTCGGCCTGGAAGTAGCCCTCATTGCGGTTCAGGTAGCCAAAGCTGGCGTGGTTGGTCATGTTGTAGTTCAAGGTGTGTTCCCAGTTGAGGCGAATGATGGGCGCGTTCTCAGGGCTGGCCGGATGGGCGCTGGAAAGCGCCACCGGCAGGTCGCTGGCGGTGTTGACGCCGCTGTACTGCCACCACCAGGTGTAGTAGAGGTGATCTTTGGCGCCAACGTTCAAGTCCGCGCGCCAAAAGTAGACGTTCTCACTGCTGGTGAGCGACAGCTGTCCGGAAACGGGAATCTCGTAGTTGCCAATTAGGTTGCTGTTGGTCGGAGTCGGCAGAGCCGCCATCCAGGCTTTGGCGGTGGAGTCTTCGTACGCCGGGTTCATCATGTTGGCCGTGCCGCCATACTGAATTGCCTTACCGGCATCCGCGCCATACTTGGTCGGATCATTGGGATAGTAAAGCTGGGTGGGCACTTGGGTGAAGTTGCCGGTACGCTCCGCGGTTGTTGCGATCGAGTCAGTCGTGCTATTCGCGCCGCCGTGGTCCTTGAAGGCTTCCCAGTTGAAGTAGAAGTAGCCCTTGAGGAACGACTTGTCGCCATGGAAGCCGGGGATATACCACGGGCCGCCGATGTAGGCGCCATAGTCGTTTTCCTTGTCGGGGGGCTTGTGGGTGCCGCCGTACTGGATCGCATTGAATAAATCGTTGCGGATGTACTCGTAGCCGCCGCCGTGGAACTTTTCGCCGCCGCTCTTGGTCTGGACGATGAGCTGGCCGGAAGTGGTGTTTCCGTATTGCGCATCGTAGTTGGCCGTGAGCACATGGACTTCGCTGGTAATGTCAGGCGACATGCCGAAGTCGGACCACAAAGCCACCATGCCGCTCTGGCCCATGTAGCCCTCGTCGGCGGTCACGCCGTCGACGATGGCTTCGTCGCCGGTGACCATCCCGCCATTGATGCGCACGTTATAAGCGCTGTCGCCGCCGCCGCTGGTAACTCCGGGCATCATGGTGGCCACAGCGACCGCCGAACGCGGCGCGCCGGAAACGACCAGTGGGAAGTCCTGGAGGACTTCGGGACTCACTCCGCCTTCCAGCGACGCGTTCTCGTAGTTGATCAGCGAAGTGTCGGCGCTGACAGTTACAGTTTCATCTGCTTTGCCAATGGACAGATGGATGTCGACACGGGCAACCTGGTTGACGGCCAGCTCAATGCCCTTCTTCGATTCGGACTTGAAGTTGGCGGCGGTGACGACCAGATCGTACTTGCCGGGGGTGAGGTTGCGGAATGTGTATTCTCCCGCATCGTTGGAGATGAAGTTTGACTGGAAGCCGGTGTCCTCGTTGGTAAGTGTCAGCTTGGCGCCGGGTATGGCGCCATTGTTCGGGTCAGTCACCATGCCGCTCAGAGACGCGTTGATGTCCTGCCCAAAAGTTGCCGGTGTCGCTGTGAATAGAAGTCCGAGCCCGGCTAGGAGAATCAAATAAGCGGCCGCCATGGTGGCCAGCACACGCCTTTTAGATTGCAAGATTCTGGCCAAGCCATAGTGCCAAACTGCCAGACGTACTTCTCTTTCGCACTTCATGCTGTCCCCCTCAAATTGTTGTGACGGTCTCCCGTGCAGTGGTGGGATCCAAAGCCAGCAAGAAACCGCTTTCTGTTTAGCTGGTTTCCTCGGCGAAAGAACACTACGCCCGCATTTGCCAAATTGTCAATAGATTTTTTATAGCGTTTATTATCAATTATTTACCAAATACATGAGCTCGCCATTAAATAACAGCCTTGACAGAAAGTACTTTCTCACGCTCTTTGATTTTTTCCCGTAAGCTTTGGTGCCTACCTGAATCAACCGATATTATTCTTCAATCCAGCACTCTTTTGAGTTCTTCCCCGGCGATCCGTTTTGTGGATGACGGCCAAACGGATACGGAGCTGCCAGTCGAGAAGGCTCTATTGCTCACCAGCGGCGATAATATTCGGCAGGGATGGAATTGGATCGTGTCCAAGTGGTCTAATCGCTATAAAGTTGGCCCTATGGCAATAAGCAACTCCCAGATGCGGGGAATGATTTCCCCCAAACACTTCGCCGTATACTTCGTGACTGGAATAGCCACTGTACTCATTGGGCCGGCACTGCCACTACTTTCGCGAAGCTGGCATATCAGCGATGATCAGGGGGGGGCCTTATTTGCCCTTCAGTTTGGCGGAGCCATTACGGGCTCGATTTTATCCACATACCGGCCCAAAACGAGCTACCCATTGGGCTGTGGCTGTTGTGCCGTGGCGCTGGCGGCCATCGGCTGGACTCCTTGGATGCTGGCGCACTGGCTGTTTTTTCTGGACGGCATGGGGCTGGGCATGATCATCAACGCAGGAAACAACTTTGTCACCCAATTCACCGCGGCGTCAGGAGGCTCGGAAGCTGGAGCGCTGGCCAAGGTGCATTTCGCGTGGGGCGTGGGAGCCGTAAGTTGTCCCTGGATTCTTCAGACTGTCACTCGCGCATTTGGGCCTTCGGTATTCTTCGCCACGATTGGAGTCGCCTTCGGAATTTTTGCTTGGGTCCTTGCGCTGTCGAGGCCCACCGCCGCCGCTAAGCCCGATAAGCCACGCTACGCCCAACCTACGTGCTTGTCCCTTGGATTACAAATTGCCTTCGCCGTTGCCTTTCTTCTCTACACGGGCACAGAGAATGCAATCAGCGGATGGTTGCCTTCATTTGCCATTCGCGCATACGGAGAGCGAGTATTTTCCACCTCGAATGGACTGGTGCCTTCCAGCTCGGTGGGCGCAATCTCATTTACCCTCCTGTGGGGCGCGCACCTGTTGGGCAGGGCGTGCACGCCGCTCGCAGTGAGCATTTTCAAAGAGCCCAGGCTGTTCAGCGCAACTATTCATTCTCTGGTTGTCAGCGTGCTGCTTCTCACCTTTATTCCGGGGAGGTTTAATGACCAAGGGGTCGCCGTGTGCGTAACAGCCGCAGCGTGTGGATTAAGTCTGGCTGCGGTCTATCCGCTGATGATGGCCAACATGCTGCGGCAGGCCGGGGGCCTGCGCGGCATGGGTTGGATACTGGCCTGCGGACCGGTGGGAGGCGCATTATTGCCGTGGCTCTCCGGAGTTGCCTCGACCCGGCTTGGCGGCATCCGATCCGCACTCTACGTGCCGTGCATCGCAGTCGTTCTGCTTCTTTTTTCCCCGCCTAAGTTATACCCCCGACAGCCTGCCGCTAAACTGTCACAATTCGCGGGCCCCTGGGAGGCGTAAGGCGCGCGAGTCTAGGAGTTCCAGTCGTCCGGCGCACGACCAGCTGCGTGGTGATCTCCTTTCGGGGAGGCGCCACTCCGCCTTCAATCATGCTGATCAGCGCTTGGACGGCAGAGACTGCTAATTCGTCGCGAGGCATGTCAACGGTCGTGAGCGGCGGGTAAGTGTAGGCAGCAAGGCGAATGTTGTCAAACCCGATCACCGATAAATAATCCGGGACCATCAGTCCCTGGTTCATCACCGCATGAAGAACGCCGATCGCAGACAAATCGTTTAAGCAGATCATGGCTGTCGGCTGGTGGCTCTGTCGCAAAAGCTTCTCAGTGACTGTGATGCCGCCTTCAAGTGTATAGTCCCCCTCCAGTATCCACTTCTTTGGGACCTCAATGCCAATCTCAGCCATGGACGCCTGAAACGCCCTGAGCCGCTCCACGACCACCTTTTCGTGGAGCGGTCCGGCAAGAAACCCGATGTCGCGATGGCCCAGAACAGCCAAATGCTGAACGGCCTGGCGAATGCCATGTTGATAGTTCACCGTCAATGATGCCGAAATCCGAAGAGACGCATCGAAATTGACAAAAACGATGGGAACGGGACGAGCCGAAAGATGCTCGAGTATGGGTTTCTCAACACCGAATGTCATCGCCGCAATTCCGTCAACCCGGCGCTCAAGCATCCGCTTCATGCAGCGATCGACGCTCGCTGGGTCATCCGAGAGCGAGGCCATCAAGATCTCATAGCCGTGCCCGACCGCCGTGAGCTCAAAACTCCGGACCATGTCCGGGAAGAATGGATTTGTAATGTCGGTAATGATCAGACCAATAAGACGGGTGCGACCCGACCCCAGTGATCGGGCCTGAATGTTGGGCTGATAGTTCAATTCCCTGGCGGCTTCCCGAACTCGTGCAGCCAGCTTGGTGCCTACGCTTGGAACGTCATTCATCACCCGAGATACCGTGGATGGTGAAACTCGTGCTCGCTTTGCAACTGCGTAGATGTCTTTGCGTGCTTTGAGGTGCGATTTCTTCATTCTTCCGCTGAAATCCAGCCAATCGAGATAAATGGCTGCGAATTCAATTCAATCCTATCATTCGTTTTCACTTCCCGTTCTGCCGGTCAACATCACCAAGTGGAATGACGAAGAGATGGCCACGGCCAGGCGGCTGATTGCGGCATACCACCAAGTTCAGAACACTATCGTGCAGGGCGATCTTTACCGGCTGATTTCGCCGCGCGATGGCAGCGAGTTTTCTGCCACGCAGACGGTCAGCCACGACAAGAGCCAATCAGTCGTTTTTGCATTCATCCACTCCACGCAGGAGGGGCGCGGTTTCCCGATTCTCAAGCTTCGCGGGCTGGATCCATCGGCTCAATACGCGGTGACCCCTATTGAGGGCAAGCTCCACCCGGCGAGTCCAGCCGTTGCGTCGGGCGCGTGGTGGATGAGTCACGGCATGGAAATGGACGAGGACTTCCGCGGAGATTTTCAGGCCGCAGCATTCCGGCTGGACAAGAAATAGCGAGTTCAAGAACCGGTCGTCGCCGGACCAATGCAACTGGTGAAGTGAAGTCCGAGTTCTCCGCGGATCGCTTCAGCAAATGCCGTGCGTTCCATACTTGCGATCCACTATATACTTGCCACACATGCCATGCGATTTTGACCCACCTGAGGACTTGCAGGCTCTTACCCGGGAACTTTGTACCCGCCGGAGCGTTATGTCCAAGTTGTTGGGCTTAACGAGCGGGCTTTTGTTCGCGGGCAAATTCGTTTCATCGCAAACTTTAGCCGCTCCTGCGCAAGCCGCGCCTTCGGCCCCAAAACCGGAGGGTCCATATCCTGTATCTGCCGCGAAATCGCCCGGCTCGATCGGCCCGATCCAATTTGAAGACATCATCGACACCTCCGGCATTCGATTCCAACTGAAGAACAGCATCAGCCCGCAGCGCTATTCCATTGAAACAATGCTCGGCGGAGTCGCGATCTTTGACTACAACAATGACGACCTTCCCGACATCTTCTTCACCAACGGGGCCGCCATTCCCTCGCTCGAAAAATCGGATCCGAGCTTTTACAACCGTCTCTACCGCAACCACGGCGACGGTACCTTCACCGATGTCACGGAACAGGCGGGCGTAAAAGGGATTGGCTACTCCATGGGGGTCGCCGCCGGAGACTACGACAACGACGGCTGGGGCGATCTTTACGTTGCCGGCGTCAATCACAACCAGCTTCTGCACAATAACGGCGATGGCACATTCACTGATGTCACTGAGAAGGCGGGGGTCTGCGGCAACATTCCAGGAATGGGCAAGCCCTGGGCCGTTGCAGCCGGATGGTTCGACTACAACAGCGATGGTCTTCTCGACTTGCTGGTGATCAACTACCTCGACTACAACATCGCGACTGCGAAACTCTGTTCGCTTGATGGCGTCCGCACATACTGCGCTCCGGGAAACTTCGGGGGAACTCGCAACACTCTTTACCGTAACAATGGCGATGGAACCTTTACGGATGTCTCCGCGTCATCGCACATCGATCGCTACGTCGGCAAAGGTATGGGCCTGGCCTTCGGCGACTATAACAACGACGGATTCACCGACGTCTTTATCTCGAACGACACGTTTCCCAATTTTCTGCTGCGCAATAACGGCGACGGTACATTCACCGACGTCGCGCTGGAAACCGGCGTAGCCTATACTGCCGACGGCGGCGTGGTTGCCGGCATGGGCGCTGATTTTCGCGACCTCAATAACGATGGGAAAGACGATATTGTCCACGCGGCGATGTTCGGGAATACATTTCCGCTTTACAGGAACACCGGGGGCCAGTTCGAGGATGTCACCGAAGTCTCAGGCATGACAGCCTTCAGCCGGCGCATGACCGCCTGGAGCATCGATGCATTCGACCTTGACAACGATGGATGGAAGGATCTCTTCACGACGGGTGGCGCCATTCTCGACAACGAACTCGAGGTTCTGCATCGCCCCACTCGCATCCCGAATGGGGTGCTCCGCAACAACGGAAACTTCACTTTCACCGATGTCAGTGCAACCGCAGGCCCTGGAATCACGGAGCCGCGTCAGCATCGCGGTGCGGCCCTTGGCGACTTGAACAACGACGGAAAGATCGACATTGTCGTCAGCACCCTCAATGAAAGGCCGCAGTTGCTCATCAACCGTACAAACAACGCGAATCACTGGATCATTCTCAAGCTTGTCGGCACCAGGGACAATCGCGACGGCTTGGGCACCAGAATCAAAATCACAACATCGGAGGGCGTGCAATACAACCAGGCCACAACTGCGGTTGGCTACAACTCGTCGAGCGACAAGCGCGTGCACTTCGGACTCGGCAAAGCCACTACGATCGACAGGATCGATCTCTCCTGGCCCACTGGTGTTAAGCAGGTCCTTACCAACATCAAGGCGGACCAGGTTGTCACGATCGTGGAAGGGAAGTGAACCGCACTCGACCGCAGATCGATCCTGTATGCCCCGAGAGGGGTGAATGCCAGGTTCAGTTCCCATGCATCGCCGCATCGACAGGCTCGTCCACCTTCAAGATCTGATCGACCCGGGGTTTCGAAATCCGTTGCACGATCCCGCTTGGCCAGCGAATCTCGACATGGTCGAGCGCCGTTTCCGCACCCAGGCCAAAGTGCACTCTGCGATCGCTCGACGACATGAACCCCACACTCGGGTTTACATGGTTATAGAGCTTTCGGCCCGATGAAGTGGTCACTGTGACTGCCGCGCCAATCGCGCTACGGTTGCTTTTGCGGCCACGCAGGTCAAACAGGATCCAGTGGTTGGACTTCAGCGCATTGTTCATCAGGATGCGCGGCTTCTCACCAAGCGAAGTCACCACCAGGTCCATGGATCCGTCGTTGTTCAGGTCGACGAACGCCGATCCGCGCTGATATCCCACGAAGCTAAAGTCGGGGCCCATCGCTTCCGTCACGTCCACCAGGTGACTGCCGTCGACATTCTGAAACATGGTGTCGTGCTGTTTTGCCGTCGCCATCAGGTTGTCCACGTCGCCATTGGCCGAATAGATGTCCTTCCACCCATCGTTGTTGTAATCGATAAATCCGATGCTCCAGCCCGACAGGTTCCTGGTCAGCGCTCCAAATTTACTCGGCCAAGAAATATCCGTGAACGACTTTCCGCCGTCATTCCTCAGCAGTCCGAAGACCTGCCCGTAGAGGTCGTTGTAAACGATGTCGACCCATCCATCGTTGTTGAAGTCCTTCGCATCGCAACCCATGCCCGAAACCGAAGTCCCTTGCGCGTTGTACGCCACGCCGTACTCAAGGCCGCTCTCTTTGAATTTTCCGTTGCCCTGGTTGATGAACAGGAAGTTCGGTTCAGTGTCGTTGGCGACAAAAATATCCATCAGTCCATCACCGTTGAAATCGGCAATGGAGATTCCCATGCCCTTCCCCAGTGCCGATCCGATGCCGGATTCTTCTGTGACGTCTTCGAACTTCCCATTACCGAGATTTCGATACAGTCTCGAGGCGACACTCTCGTAGACCGTCGGGCTGCAATATTCGTCCTGATCGGGTCCCATCAGGCATCGTTTGTCGGTTCGGGGTGTCCAAGTGGTGTAGTTGGTCACAATCAGGTCGAGCAGACCATCGTTGTCGTAATCAAACCAGGCTGCTCCCACGCTCAGCACGTTCTCCGGCTTGCGTTCCAGTCCCGATCCTGCGGTCACATTCGTGAATGTTCCGTTTCCGTTGTTGTGGTAGAGCGCATTCTCTCCGGCGTTGCAGACGAAGATGTCTTCGAACCCGTCGTTGTCATAGTCGGCCACCGCTACGCCAAAGCTGAAGTCCAAGTTCGCTCCATCCAGCCCGGCCTTCTCCGTTACATCTTCAAACGTCCTGTCCCCTTTGTTGCGCAACAAGCAGTTGAAATACTCCGGCCCGGTCTTCTTCAGATCCGGCAGCTTGGCTCCATTCGTGAAGAACAGATCCATCCTGCCGTCGTTGTCGTAGTCGATCACGCCGATCCCGCCGCACATCGGCTGCGGGAAGTACTTGCGGCCCGTGAAGTCGTTGTTGGATCGGTAGGCGAATGGCGATCGCGACGCAATGTCGGTAAACCAAAACGCCCGACTTGGATCTGTCGCCGTCGTTGAAGAAGCCCGTTGATCCTCGATGGTATGCGCGATTGGCGCGCTGCCGATTGGCAACCCCTGGCAAAAGAGCCGGCTGGCCCTCCCAATGATAGAGAAATTCGCTGCAAAAGCAGCCAAAAGCGATCTGCGGCTTAAGGGCATTGGCTTCAGGAATGAGAGCCAGACGATTCTAGCCGGGCTTTGCACATACGTGCAAAGTTTAACTGTCGAGATCCTCATGATTTGTGAGACTTGGTAAGCGCAATTATCCATCTCATAAAGCATTGACAATAGGTAGGCTTAGGCCCCGTTCCGTGTACGATTTGCACAGAATCTTCAGTAATCCCTAAGAGAATTTTGAAAGCGATGCGTAGCTTACTGCCGAATCGGAGTCTTGTCCTGATAGAGCGCAAGGCGTGCATTAAGAATCTGTGCCAGGACTGAATTGCCTTGTTGCGTCGCCAGCTTGGTTGCACGCTGCTCCAACTCGATTGCCTTATCGAAGCGGCCGGTTTCGGCGAACACAGCCGCGAGTGTGCCTAAAATCGCCGGCTCGCGAGCCGAAGTAAGCTCGACAGCGTGCTCGGCCAGCGGCAGCGCCGCATTGCCGTTGCGAAGTGTGTCGTCGCGCGAAGTGGCAAGCACCCATGCGGTATCGTTCAGCACTTGCAGACTGTCAGGATCCTTGCTCAACACCTGCCTCCAGTGTGCAAGACCCTCCGCGCCGTGACCAGTCAACACCAGTACCTTGCCGAGGTTGTAATGCGCGTCAGAGGAGTCCGGCATCAAGGCCAAGGCTTCTTGGAAGAGCGACGTCGCATCGTCCAACTGGCCTTTCTTTGCCAGCGCTACACCTAAAGCAATCGCAGTCTCGCCGTTCTGCGGCGCAAGCTCCAATGCCTTGCGGAGATGCGGAATCGCCTCATCGATGCTTCCCAATTGCAACAGCGTATGACCTAAATCGTCCTCCGCCTCGGCATTGGCGGGATCGATCTCGAGGGCCCTGTGGAATTGGGCCACGGCACCGTCAAGATCACTCTTGGCGACCTCCAACTGGCCCAGTGCGATGTAGCTGTCTGCGTTCCGCGGATCCTTGGCGACCGTCTCACGCAACACTGCGGCAGCTTCGTCGAGGTGGCCCTCCGCCATGAGAGTCCGCCCCAAACTAATCCGTGCATTGCTTAGGTCTGGCTTCAACTCCAGCGCCCTCTCTAACTCCTGTTGTGCTTCCAGAAGCCGATTCTCGACCATAAGCGTCGTTCCGAGGTTATCGTGCGCCTCGGCGTAGTCGGGATTTTCCTTGATTGCCATCCGCAACTGCATCTCGGCTTCCTCATTGCGGGCGAGGTGGCCGAGCGCGACTCCCAGATTGTTGTGCGCCTCAGCGAAGTGCGGGTTCAGCCGGATCGACACCTCAAGTTGGGCAATGCCATCTTCGAGCCTGCCTGCGCGAAGCAGCGTCTCTCCAAAGTTAAAGTGAGCGCTCACATCGTCGGGTTGCATTTCGAGCGCCCTCTTCCATTCCGGAATTGCCGCCACATACTGGCCACTATTCGCCAGG
>Ga0371490_1001046_pt1 | contig 15617 bp, 10 predicted proteins | sample MB2SIPfraction_FD_207959 | JGI IMG/M metagenome (GOLD analysis project Ga0371490, IMG submission 207959) | Lab enriched peat soil microbial communities from McLean, Ithaca, NY, United States - MB28FN SIP fraction | ecosystem: Environmental > Terrestrial > Soil > Wetlands > Peat | place: USA... | reverse complement strand
CGGTGGATCACGTGCCTCTCCGGTGCAACGGAACAAAACGGCAGAATTCCTTACCTGTCCCTGGAAAACTCCCGGGGAATAGAGATCTTCTACCGGTTCGTACCCACGTTCGTACTCCCGCTGGTACCAGACATTCCGGTAGGTGACAGGGTTTGTCTCGTAGGGGAGATCTCCGTTGAAGAAAAGATCGCCCCACCGGAACCCGTCAGGTTCGTGTGTGCAGGCCGGGGCAGGAGCCCTCATGACCTCATGAACCGGCCGATCAGTGATGAGGGGACGGACCCACAGGTCGGCATCTCCGGTGATATCGTATATCACTGAAAGGCCTCCGTCAAACGTGATCGTCTTTTTAACGATAATGTCATCAATCCAGTAAACCCACGACGGGGGATATGCCGAAAACCCCGCAAGGTACCGGAACCCCCCCTCATTGGCGGCCCCCTGGTACTGCTGGGTGGAGAGCTGGATCCCGTTGAGCCGTTCATCGAGCCCGGCGAGGAGCAGGCGCCCATCCCTCACAAAAAGCCCGTGGTATTTCCTGGTGTTGCCACCTACGGTCGAGGAAACGTATGCATGGTACGATGTCATGAGAAATTCAAGCATCCGGGCAGTACCGGGTACCTGGATCTCCCGCCCGTACTGGAACACGATTAAACACTCCGTGAAATTATTTTACCTGTCAACAAGTTCCCGGTAGACCCGGAGGGTGTTTTCTGCGGCAGTGTCCCAGGTAAAGTGCCCGATCACCCGGTTCCTGCCGTTCCTGCCCATTGTTTCAGCAAGGTCGTGGTGCTTCAGGATCTCAATGGTAAACTTTGCAATATCGAGGGGATCGTACGGGTTGATATGGTAGCCGCAGATCCCTTCGCCTGCGGGAATCACCTGCTCGCGGAAACCTGATGTCCCCCGGGCCCCGACAACAACCGGTTTTCCCATAGACATGGCCTCAGTACAGACAATGCCAAAGGGTTCGTATTTCGAGGGCAGGACAACAACATCGGACGCAGCATAGTACAGGATGCGTTCCTCTTCCGGTGCCATCCTGAAGTGGAGAATAACATTTTTTTCAAGGGCGTGGTTATGCACCATATGCACGAGCATCTGCTCCATATCGCCGACACCGAGAATGACCAGTTTTGCATCGGGGATCTCTTGTACGATATGGATCATTGCCCGGACAAGCGTGTCCGCTCCTTTCACCCACGTGAGCCGGCCGATGAAAAAGATCATCGGGGAATGCCCGATCCCGATCTTTTCGCGGAATGCCTCAATCTCGCGTGACGAGAACCGTGCGGGATCATATTTCTTTTCATCTACGCCATTGTGGACGACCCGTATCTTCTGCTCCGGGTACCCGTAGCTTACCAGTTCGTCCCTCATGGCATAGCTGACCGTGACAATACGGTCCGCAATGGTGGCGGACAAGCGTTCTATATCCTTGATTGTCGGGGAGCCGGTCGGATTTCGTCCCTGTTCCGTTGAATGGAAGTGAAAAACAAACGGTACCCGGAGATTCCTTCTGGCCGTGATACCGGCAAGTGCCGCGAGCCAGTCATGGGAGACCAGCAGATCGTAATGCTGTTCTTCCTTCGGGACGAGGTAATTTACCAGTTTTGATGCGGAAAGCAGGTTGTACAGGAGGGTTTCAGCAAAAAATTCCTGCCCGTTCTCATCCCATGTCTTCACCTCTGCCGGGTTGATAATGGAAATGATATCGGAAAATTTCATCAGCCGTGGGCGAAGTAGGATCATTCCCTGTGTTTCGTGAAAAAACCGAGAGGGAATGCCCTTTCCGGATGAACTGGCGGGAGATCTCATCTGCATACGTCCCCAGACCCCCCCGGAAAAAGGGAGGAAATTCATCGACAAAATAAGCAATTTTCATGCTACCCCCCGGGAATACGTTTCGGTCATCTTCTTACCTATCGGGCCCCACAGGAACATGCGGTCGATTTTTTTCCGGCCCCGTTTCCCGAGCGCACCTGCCTGCAGCGGCTTACCAATGACGGCGTTAATTCCCTCGGCAAGGGTTTCTGCTTGCGGCTCCACCTTGACGCCATCAACGAATGAATCGATGTTTTCCGAAAGCCCGCCCACATTGGATGCCACAACCCCTTTCTCGGCACTCCATGCCTCCAGGAGGACAAGACCGAACGGCTCGTTCCTGCTTGGGATGACCACGAGATCGCAGGCGTTGAGGAGACGAATATACTCGGAATCAGGAATATACCCGACGAAATTTACCGGGAGATCGGATGCCCGCTCCACCAGTACCTGCCGCATGTCCCCCTCGCCGGCAACAATCAGTTTTGCATCCCGGTGCTTCTGGCACACGGTTTTGATCGCTCCTATAAGCAGGTCCGGACCTTTCTGGTAGGCCAGCCTGCCGATAAAGAGGATGAGCGGGTCAGACGGATGGATCCCATACGCCTGCTTTACTTCCGCTGGATTGATCTCTGCATGATACTGCCGCGGCACTATGCCATTTGGCACCACGTCGCATTTCCAGTCCGGGATGTTGTAGAGCTGCATGACCTCTTTTTTAAGCGTGGCGGATACGGCCGTTATACGCTTTGCAACGAGGCCCCCGTACCACTCCTTGCCGGAGATCTCCTTGAACTCCCACCAGTCGCCAAAATGGTTGCCGCTCCTCCCGTATTCTGTTGAATGGTACGTAAGGATGGTGTTCCGGTCCTGCAGGAGATGGAGCGCCTGGACCGGGTGCCAGTCATTAAAATGGAGATAATCGAATTTCCGGCCGGTATCGAACCGGTGGAAATTTTCTACCATCCCAAGACTCATGCTGTTGCAGTATTCCACGATGTTATTGCCCTGCGGCTGGCAGTAATGGTAACTGACATTGTTGATCGTCTGGTCCGGGATCCAGCCACGGGTGAAGAAGTGAACCTCGTGATTCTGTGCGAGCGTCTCGGCGAGATGCGTAGCTGCAGGGGCAAGACCGCCCACGCGCTCGGCATAGAGCGATTCCCAGCAGAAAATGGCTATCTTGAGTGACTCCAAAGACATTCCCTCCGTTTAAAATCAGATCCCCAGGATTTCTCCCCTGCATGGAAAACGGCCCGGAGAGATTCCATCAGAAACCCTGGAACCGTTTGATACCCTCCGGAATGCTCATCAGTATTTTTATGATTCCAAAAGACAGGATATAAAAATGATCGTTGTTTACAATTTTTGAGAGAGACCATTTTTCTTCTAAAAAAAGGAAGATTTTCCCTCAGAACGGGTCTGCAACGAACGCCGTGGATGAAAGGATGTCACCAAGCCCGGTTGTTTTCTTGATGTTTTGTGAAATCCAGGTGGGAATGATCACCACGATCCGATCACCGATCCTGAAAATTCCGGGCGATTCATCCGGGCCAAAATCTGTTCGGATATCTGAATATGCCTGGAGGCCTTCCCGTGACAGGACCTGTCCGCTCCCTCCCGCTGCATCGGCAGTCTGCCTAGCGGCAACGAAAAGGGCATTCCGGGACAATCCGGGCTGCCCGACCCCGGGTTTCAGGACGAGGATATAATACCCGAACGTGTGCAGGTGGAGCCGGGGCACACCCGTGGCATGAGCAAGGGCGAGGGCATCACGTACGAGTGCAACCGGGGATGAGGGGAGAACTTCCGATAGCCTTTGGTCCGGTGCCCCCAATGCCTGTATGAACATGGCCAGTTCGTGTTCATTGAGCCCGATGCTGTCCGTATTTTTAAGGATATTATCGAGCATCATCGACAGAACCGATGGTGTTGCCCCGGAAACGCACTCGACATGCGTCCGCATCCGGGGATGAACGCCCCGGATCCGCAACAGCTGCCGGGCTGCGGTGACAAACTCCTGTTCTGTCCGCAGGTACTGGTAGCCGGACAGGAATGCACGCCGGCAGGTGGCGATCTGTTCCAGAAAAGAGTCCTCCCGAATCCCCGGGATGAGTACGGTGGACGGGTCATGGGCCGGTGACACGATAAACCGGTTGCTCCGGGGCACAACACCACCAGCTACGGGTACGAGGCCCGGAGAATATTCGAAAATAAGATGGATAATGTCGGGATTATCTCCGGTTCCTGGATCAAAGGTCAAAGGAATAATACCGGCATCCTGCAGCATAGTCCGCGTATGGGGGCCGGCACCGGGGACAGCACAGGTCACCGGTGCGATATTCAGCATGCGCATCTGGATCGCGGCAATTCCCGCCTGCCCTCCTATTGCAAGGGAACCCGCGGTTGAAAAGAAACCGGAGAGGGTATGGAAAACGGCGGGGTCTTCGATAACCATCTCATCGGCCGAACAGTGTCGCATTGACTGTTCCAGATGGTCGATGAGTGTACCGAATCCCGGTCCGGTCTGCTGCCTGAGATCATCAAGCAACGCCCGGGTGACCGGGATAACCCGATCGATATTGGCATTGAACCCGGTCATTACCGGGCCCGGCTCCGGTCTTTGCAGGGATTGGTACAGGTCCGCCCATGTGCCGGTGTACACCAAATCGTCTCCTTGTCGCACGCCAGATTAGATGCCGGATGATTATAAAGGTGCTTTTGTTTGTCCACTCATTTGTCCAGCGGTACTTCCCATAGTATTAACCATGGCTTAATCCAAAATGAGCTCAAAGGAAGGTGTAGCATATGGCCGACCATAAAGACGGGCTGATGGACAAGTTCCCCCATGTACCGGAACGATTGTCCGGTCTTGTTGATCTGGCATACAATCTCTGGTGGAGCTGGCACCCGGAAGCACGGGTGCTCTTTAAGCAGATCAACCAGCAGGCGTGGAAAAGCAGCGTCCATAACCCTGTCAAAATGCTTCAGGAGATCCCTGCTGAATACCTGGACAGCGTCCTTTCAAATCCTGAATATCTTCGTCGTTATGATATCATAATGAACCGTTTTTCACAGTACATGGCCACCCACAACGGCTGGTTTTCGGAACAATATCCAAAGGGCAGGTCACTTACCATTGCCTATTTCTCTGCGGAGTACGGCCTCCACCACTCGCTGCCCTTTTACGCGGGCGGCCTCGGGTTCCTGGCGGGGGATCATTTAAAGGAATGCAGCGATCTGGGTGTCCCGCTGGTTGCAGTGGGATTCATGTATTCGGAAGGGTACCTCCACCAGCATATCCGTCCCGATGGCTGGCAGGATAATATCACTGAGGTGCTGGATCGTGATGCTGCACCCATCACCCGGGTCCTGAACGCTTCCGGTGACCAGATGGTGATCCAGGTCCCCTTTATTGAACCCCGGATGTATGCGGCGGTGTGGAAGATTAACGTGGGTAAAATACCGCTCTACCTGCTCGATACGGATATTCCTTTGAATATTCCTGAGAACAGGACCATCTCCCATCGCCTGTACGCAGAACAGACCGAACAACGCTTAAAACAGGAAATCGTTCTCGGGATCGGCGGACGGAAAATGCTCAGTGAGCTGGGTATAGCATTTTCTGCCCTGCACCTCAATGAAGGGCATCCGGCGTTTGCGCAGCTGGAGGGGATCCGCGAGCGGGTGGCAGCAGGCACGAGCTTTACGGCTGCCATGAACCAGGTGAAAGGGACTGCAGTCTTTACTACCCACACGCCGGTTCCTGCCGGCAATGATATCTTCCCCCGGGATCTTTTGGGTAAATATTTCTCCGGGTATTACGGGCAGCTTGGCATCGACGAGGACACCTTTTTTGGTCTCGGGCGCCATCCCTGCGATCCGCAAAACGGGTTTAACATGACCGCATTTGCCCTCCGGCTCACGCAGTACCATAATGCAGTCTCAAAAAAACATGGCACGGTTGCCCGCGGGATGTGGCACTGTATGTGGCCTGATGTGAATGAGCAGGATGTCCCCATTGATCATATAACAAACGGCGTCCATCTGCCAACGTGGCTGAACCCCCGGATGGAGGCACTCTATTCGAAATATTTCAGGTGCATTGATCCCCTCTGGCACGCGAACCATGATAACCCGGAGATCTGGCAGATGATTGATGAGATCCCCGACAAGGCACTATGGGGGTTGCACATCTGGCTGAAACAGAAACTGCTCAACAGGATCCGGGAAAAAAGGCGAATCAAATGGGAAAGCCAGTTAAACGAGCCCGGCAACCTTGTTGCAGAAGGCCTGATGCTCAACCCCTCGTTCCTTACCATCGGGTTTGCCCGCCGGTTTTCTGCCTATAAAAGAGCAGATCTCATTTTTCATGATCCCGCACGTCTCAGGCGCATCCTGAATAATCCGTGGCGCCCGGTGCAGATTATCTTTGCCGGGAAAGCGCATCCTGCCGATAATGAGGGGAAAGCGATCCTGAAGAGAATTTATGAATTTGCCCAGAAACCGGAGTTCGGGGGAAGGATCGGGTTTGTGGAGGATTATGGGGAACAGATGGCCCAGTACCTGGTCCATGGCGTGGATGTCTGGATGAACAATCCCATCCCCCCCATGGAGGCCTGCGGGACAAGTGGTATGAAGGCTTCATTAAACGGGGTACTCAACCTGAGTATTCTTGACGGGTGGTGGATTGAAGGATACAATGGCAGGAATGGCTGGGCATTTGAAGGTGACACGTCTCCTTCTCCATCATCGCGGGATGCATCAGATGCCGCTGCTCTCTATACCCTGCTTGAAAAAGAAGTGGTGCCACTCTATTATTCCTCTTCCCTGGACGGGATACCCCACGGCTGGGTAAAGAAGATGAAGGAAACCATAAAAAGCACCAGTGCAGCATTTTCCTCCCGCCGTATGGTCAAAGAATATGTCACCAAATACTACCCCTCACTTCTGGCATGTGCGGAAAACGAGTGTTCCATGCACTGACTTTTTTGACAGAAGATACAAGAGATGCGGGAATAGTGAGGGAAAACAGCCGGGCCGATCGTTTTTAAACGAAGTGAAAGTTCAGGGGCCGGGCATTCATGAACAATGAAGAGTACGGAACAAAACCGGTGAAAGATAAAAAGAAAAAAATCTAAAAAAAGCCCGGTTTTTAGCATTCATCCAGCATCTTTTTGACCATTTTGAGGGTCTCGATCTTGAACTGGAAGTGCTTGATCATACCTTCTTTCATCATGATCTTCCCGTCAAGCATACGCTTCATCAGGGTCTTTTTCTGGTCATCGTTCAGCTTATCCCACATCTCTGTCATGAGCGTTTCGTGCTGCTGCATCATTCCCTGTTCGTGCATGGTGTTTCAACTCCTGGTTCCGGTATACCGGACTGACCCGTGTTTTTATCGGACAGGAAAATAAAATGTTGTTCAGCTTTCAGCGGGTGTGACAAAGTTTGGAGAATAGTTAACTTTGTTCATCTGGTATGTTGTGACTGCGCAAGGATTCCTTTTTGGTGGAATTAAAAAGACTAATCCCAGTACTTCCCTCATTTCAGATTGGATCAATAACCCCACATTTTCCTGCACATCCCCAATCCGGATTCTGGCCCATAATGGCCTCCGGGGACCCGATCGGGTACCAGACGATACAAAGTTCGACTAAAAAACCACCCCTTCCGGAACACCGCTAAAGGGAAATTATAACGCCTCGCAATTTGACCGGTTTTCTTATTTTCGCCACAAATCGTGGGGATAATTTCCGTGGTGGACAAAGTGGGTCCCTTTTTGTGTTCACCAACGGACCCTGAAGGGAAAACAAGCCCGTTTCGGCCCCGGATTGAGGGGCGAGACCGTATGTCTGAGGGCAGGGCGGTTTTATCCCATATGAGGTGGGATAATTGAGAGAAGTACTGAAGCCAGAGTTATCTGGATTCTTCTTATCATCAGAACCTCACGAAAATATGAAATGGACATAAATACCGGGTCTTTTCAAAATTTGTAATATGACATAACCTTTTTTAAGTCCTTAAAAAGGTTTTTATTGTTATAATTTATCGATCGTATATACCGGTGGCTGTAAGGCACTACTATAAGCGGATCTTTCCCCGGTAATACTGGTGGCGATACTGGCAGATGAGAAAAGGGAGCAGTAAGAAAGCAAAAACGGATCTGCCGGAATCACACGAGTCTCCTGCCCCCGGCAATGATGAGGGTGCCGGTAGTGCGAAATCCAGACGCACTCCTACCGGGCAGAAGCAGGCGCTGGAAGCGCTTCAGGAGAGCGAATCCGTTCTGCGCAGTTTCTTTGATTCTTCGGGTGCAATGCGGGGCATCGTCGAAGTGATCGCAGAGGATGATGTGCGCCATATCACCGATAATGCAGTGACTGCTTCTTTTCTCGGCCTGACGCCAGAAGCCATGAAAAACAAACGTGGCTCTGAACTGGGCGAACCGCCTGATATCCTGCGGAAGTGGATCGGCCATTATACCGAGAGCCGGAAAAGCGGGAAACCGGAGACATTCGAGTACTTTGACAAGCGTGGGAAAACGGGGGCCTGGCTTCTTGCCACCGTCTGTTACCTGGGGACACCTCCCCACGGGTACCCCCGGTTCACCTACGTGGTTCTCGATATAACCGAAAGCAAGCGGGCTGAATCTGCCCTCATAGAGAGCGAAGAGCGGATGCGCTTCGCGCTGGAGATCAGCCACACCGGGGCATGGGATCTCGACCTGACAGACCATACCGCCTACCGCTCGCTGGAGCATAACAGGATCTTCGGCTATTCCGGGAGTCTCCCCACATGGACGTACGAAATGTTCCTCGATCGTGTGCTTCCGGAGGATCGCGCTAACGTAGATTCGAAATTCCGCCACGCCGTGAATACGGGGGGCGACTGGAACTTTGAGTGCCGGATCCGGCGCACTGATGGTGAAATCCGCTGGATCTGGGCGGCCGGCCGGCACCGCACCGGTGGTTCCGGGAACCTGGGGAGGATGACGGGAATCGTTCAGGATATCACCGAACGAAAACAGGTTGATGAGGCGCTGCTGAAAACCCGCGACGAACTGGAGAGCCGTGTTGAGGAGCGCACCGCTGAGCTGAATGGGGCACTGAAGGCTTTTGATACCGAGCGACAACGGTTTTACGGTGTGCTGGAAACCCTGCCTGTCTACGTCTGTCTGCTTGATAAAGATTACCGCATACCCTTCGCCAACAAGTACTTCCGTGAGGCTTTCGGGGAGTCAGAAGGGTGCCGGTGTTATAGCGCTCTCTTTAACCGCAGCGAACCCTGCGAGATCTGTGAGACCTATACCGTCATGAGAACCGGTGCACCACACCACTGGTTCTGGACCGGACCCAATGGCAGGGACTATGATATCTACGACTTCCCTTTTACCGATATAGACGGTTCATCCATGATCCTGGAGATGGGTATCGACATCACGGAACGGAAGAAGGCCGAGGAAGAACTGGCTGTCCTCGCATCAATTGTCGAGCACTCAGAGGATGCAATCATCGGCAAATCGTTAGCGGGCGTCATTATGAGCTGGAACGCCGGTGCCGAGAAAATGTATGGATATTCTGCAGTAGAGGCGATCGGCAGGCATATCTCGATACTCGTGCCTCCCGATCAGGAGGATGACCTCGAATATATCCTGAACCAGATCCGGACGGGAGAGCCGGTTTTACGTTACGACACGGTCCAAATCCGGAAAGACGGGCAATTGATCCAGGTATCTCTTACGATCTCGCCGATAAAAAACCGGAGAGGAACATTGATCGGTGCGTCTACGATCGCCCGTGACATCACCGAGCGAAAGAAGGCCGAAGAGGCGATCCAAAAGGCGAACGCGTATAACCGGAGCCTGATAGAGGCGAGCCTGGACCCGCTGGTTACCATTAACCCGGATGGGACGATCAGCGATGTAAACGAAGCAACGATCCGGGTCACCGGCTTCTCCCGGGGGGAACTGATCGGTACCGATTTCTTGGATTATTTCACGGAACCTAAAAAGGCAAAGGCCGGATACGAGAAAGTATTCCGTGACGGGTCGGTGACCGACTACGCATTGGAGATAAGGAACAGGAACGGGCAGGTGACCCCGGTACTCTACAATGCGGTTGTGTACCGGGACGCGACAGGGACGATCACCGGCGTTTTTGCCGCAGCCCGTGACATCACCGAGCGAAAGAAAGCCGAAGAGGCGATCCAGAAAGAGCACGATCTCCTTGAGAAGAGGGTGAAAGAACGGACCTCAGAACTGGTGCAGTCCAATACCATGCTCAAAGAAGAAATTTCCCAGCGCAAGCTGGCGGAATCCCTGGTGAAAAGGACCGTATCCGAACTGCATGCAGCCATTGAATCAACGGCAGACGGGATTTATGTCATAGACCGGTCCGGGAGGATCATCCGGTATAACCAGAATTTTGCATCCATGTGGAAGATTCCGGATGAGCTGTCGCAAAGTGGTGAAGACCGTACGGTGTCAGGATATCTGAAAACACAGGTGAAAAATCCCGGGTTATTCAATGATAGTGATGATGAATACAACGCTCCCAAGGATCGTGAGACCTATGACATGCTGGAACTTGAGGATGGCAGGATTTTTGAACGATATTCAAAACCCCAGAAGATGGACGCTGCGATCATCGGCAGGGTCATGAGCTACCGGGATGTCACCGACCGCCGCCATGCCGAGGAAAAACTCATTGCATCCCTCCTGGAAAAGGAGACCCTTATCCGGGAGATTCACCACCGGGTCAAAAACAACCTCCAGATCATATCCGGCCTTCTGGATATGACACGGATGCGAACGCCGGATAGTACAACAAACAGCATATTGACCGACATGATGCTGAAGATCAAGACCATGGCACAGATCCATACCCGGCTGTACGAGAGCAAACAGTTCGATAAGATCAACATGGGTGTCCAGATCCGGGACCAGGTGGCAGATCTGTCTAACATATACGGCCGTGCGGATGCCGAGATCTCCTGCGAGATCGATGCAGACGATATCTACCTGCCGGTTGACCAGGCCATCCCCTGTGCTCTCGTGGTAAATGAGATCCTTTCCAATGCATTCAAACATGCATTCAGGGGAAAAAAGCATGGGAACCTGAGTGTCTCCGCAGCACAGGTGGACGACCACATCCGTATCATCATCCATGATGACGGGATCGGGATTCCCAAAGAGGTGGATGTCTACCGGACCACCAGCCTGGGACTTAAACTCATCCGCAGTCTCGTAATGCAGCTGAACGGGTCCGTTACTATCACCAGTACCCATGGCACGGAAGTGATGGTGGAATTCCCCGTCCATACCGGAGGTAAATAACCATGTCAAAGATCCTTGTTGTTGATGATGAAGCAATTATAACAATGCAGCTGGAAGAACGCCTGAGCGCTATGGGGTATACCGTTGCCGGGATGGCGTCATCAGGTGAGGACGCCATCGGGAAGGCACGGCGGCTTACACCGGACCTGGTACTGATGGATATTGTCATGCCGGGAAAGCTGAATGGTATCGAAGCGGCAAAGACCATTGGCGGGGAACTGGACATCCCGGTTGTTTTTGTTACCTCCTATGCAGATGATGCAATCATCGAGAAAGCGAAACAGGTCAGGCCCTACGGATATATTGTAAAACCCTTCAACGAACTGGAGATCAAGGCCGCGATCGAGGTCGCCTTGTTCCGAAAAACCGCTGAACAGGAGCTCCGCAAAGCCACTCATGCAACTCAGGAGAAGGGTGTCCGCCATACGGGAAGTGATGCAGAGGATGAGGCCGGGGCGGAATATATTGACCTGCCGGAGATAAAGACGGTCCTTTTAAAAGATATTTTTACTGACATCGTCCTCTTCCTGTACGCCGATCCAACTTTAAAAGAGCCGATATTCAGGTTTGCCATCGAAGCCGGGCTGAAAAAAGGAGGGCGCAATTTCTTTGCCTATCACCGGTCCACCCTCCAGAAATATTTTTTAAAAGAGATCCAGCACGGGGACATTTTCATGCGACGGGTAAAGAAGGGCGAGGTGTATCTCCTGCCCGGAATTCTTGAGAAGTGTTCAGGATCTTTACCTCAGGAGCCGCCGGCCGGCACACTCCAGGTCCTTTTTGATTTTTCCGAAACGGACGAGTTTTCCGATATCATCGCCGTAAAAAATCTTATCCTGGCAAAGAAGAGCCAGGGGGTACTCCTGTCGGGGATCGTTGCCGTTAATATGGCCAATATCGATCACAACCAGATAAAACTACTCTCTGATGGCATCGCAAAGATCATCATATCAACCGGTAAAGAAACAACCCTGTCTTTTGCCCACCGCTCATTCCCTTCCGAATCGGTTGCCGTTGTTCCCCAGGCAACCATCGATGATGTCGTGAAAAAATCGCTAGAGCCGGTGGTGCTCTCGCTCCTGGAAAAACCCATATCCGGATATGATATCGTCCACGAGATCCACAGCCGGTATAATGTTCTCATCCCCCAGGCCCGGATTTACACGTACCTCTACGATCTCGAACAGAAAGGGTACCTTCAGATGAAGACTTCGGGAAAATCGAAACTGTATTCACCGACAGACTCCGGAAAGAAGTATATTCATAACCGGTTGAACGAATTCAAGTTTGTTTTCCGGCATATCCTGGGAGACAGTGCCCCTGCCATTCCACTTCCCGAGAAGAAATAACATTTTTTTGGCTCTGGAGAAATCCTCAATGAGATTGGTAAGTACGCTCTCGGGGGGCTAAAGCCCCCGCCGCTCGGGCACCCCTCTTGCGATAGTGCCGTATTACCTGCAAGACAAAGATAAAAAAGATGGATGTTTCTTGTGCAGGTAATACAAAGGCATCGCTTACGTCCCCCGCCCCCTTTGGGGGGGCAGGGCTGGCGCAAGGGGGGGTTGTATCTTTAAAAAAGTTTTTTACAGAGCAATTTTTTTTAAGGATGTTCGCTCCCCTCTCATATAATTTGGCAACAACCGGCATGCCCTACTGCCATGAGAGGGTGTCCGGCCCGTTTCGTGGGATCAGAAATCGAGATCCTATGTAACAAAATATGAAACAATTCCTGAAATATCCGGTAACCTATTTGGAGAGGACAAAAGAAAAGGGGGGAAGTGTGGGTAGGTGATTCACCCACATCCAGGGCAAATGCCATGCCACAAAAAATCCAACCCTCATCAATCTTTGAAAAACATCCTGCGGGGAGAAGACCGGACAAGAGAATGGGATGGGGAAGCCAACCGCATGTGCACCAGAAAATTGTCTGACAAAAACTGTTCGCAGACAAATCGCTTAGTCCGAGAAGAGTATCTGCTGGTTTCCTGGCAACGGGGCGGTGCCGCCGGGGAAGATTCCCCGCTAAAAAGGTGATCCTCCTCATGGCAGAGAAGAATCCGTGATGAATACAGCTCCCTGAAAAGAGGTAATGGCTTCTGGCGGGGGACAAAAAATCCCCACAAACCCTCCTCAAACCGGGCCGGGTTTAAAAGACCTCCGGCAAAGGACGCTGACAGAAATGAGGAAACGTGATACTCTTCAGGAAGAGAGCGGGTTCGATCCGCCGATCAGCAAGTCTTATACCGGCAGGTATGTCTACCTCACGATCGTCCTCCAGAGGGTGGCAGAAGAACAAATCCGGATAGACCTTGAAAAGACTACTCTTACCTTATCCATATCTGAGAATGAAAAGACGTTCCGGAAAGTGATCCGGATCCCGGAAGGAGTGCGGCTCTTCAGGAAAAAGTTCTCTGACGGAATACTGGAAATCGTCCTTGAAAAACCGGCATCCCCCTATTACCAGCGAAGAAACGTCCGTTCTTAATCCCGGTTTCATCGTTATCTCATATTTTGTTTCATATTTTGAATTTCATAAAAGAGCCTATACCCTTGCGTTGATTATTCCCATCCAGGCGGGGAATGTGCCGGAACTGACAGGTTCCCTGTTTTTTCAAGGAGAGAAATCATGGAAGAGAACAAATTTTATTCATTGCCGAAACTGCCGTATGAATACAGTGCCCTGGCACCCTTTATTTCTGAGGAACAACTCAAACTGCACCACCAGAAGCATCACCAGGCCTATGTCAACGGAGCAAACGCCATCTATGAGAAATTTGACAAGGCGCGCAAAGAGAACGCGGATCTGGACATGAAGGCAACACTCAAGGAGTTGTCATTCCATATAGGGGGATTCAAACTCCATAATCTGTTCTGGGAAAACCTTGCACCCGCGGGAAAAGGCGGAGGCGGGGTACCCAAGGGTGCCCTTGCGGAAGCGATCAATGCGGAGTTCGGGAAGTTCGACCGGTTCAAAAAAGAATTCGCCCAGGCTGCAACCAGTGCCGAGGGCTCAGGGTGGGCCGCACTGGCCTTCTGCAGGAAGACCAGACGACTGCTTATCATGCAGATAGAGAAACACAACACAAATGTCTTCCCCGGCTTTGATATCCTCATGGTCCTTGACGTCTGGGAGCATGCGTACTATCTCGATTACAAGAACGACCGGGCAAAATTTGTCGATGTTTTCTGGAACATTGTAAACTGGGATGAGATCGGCAAACGCTTTGACCAGATCCGGAAGTGAGAAGATACACCGGGGGAACTGCCCTCTTATGGGAGGATGCCGGGCCAGCCCTGCCCGGCCGTTTATTCCCGGAGGTCCCGGGTGAACAGAGTATGACTGGGGAGTACGATCTGGTTATTATTGGGACCGGTGCTGCCGGTGTATCTGCAGCCACAACTGCAGTACATCTCGGAGCGTCGCATGTCGCACTCGTGGACCGGGGTCCACTCTGGGGCACCTGTGTCAACACCGGGTGCATCCCGAGCAAGTTCCTCCTCACCCTGGCCGGTTACACCTACTACCGCGGTCATGGCCATCCCGGGGTTCACATGGAGGGCCGGTTCGATCTTGAACAGGTGCTTGCTGAAAAAAATGCGCTCCAGGAGAGCCTGAGGGAAAAAAAGCGCGATAACCTTTTCTCCCGGCTCGGTGTCGAGCTCATCGACGGGGAAGCGAAATTTCTCTCTCCTCATGCACTGCAGGCCGGCGACAGAAAACTCACGTCAAAGCGGATTATCATCGCAACCGGCTCCTCTCCCGCGATCCCGCCCGTGGAGGGTATCGGATCTGTTCCGTTCATGACGAGCAGTGAAGCACTCAGTCCGGAACACATCCCCTCAACGCTTATCATCATCGGGGGGAGAGCGCTGGGCCTCGAGTTCGCCCAGCTCTATGCCCACCTGGGAACCAAAGTCACCCTTCTCCAGAGGAGCCCGAGGATCCTCCCTGAGGAAGACCCGGAGATCGCGAACCTGATGGCCGGGTATCTCGCACACGAGGGTATTAACATTCTTACCGGGGTCGAAATCAGGCGAGCCGAACGATCGGGTGAGTCTGTTGCGGTCGTTGCGGGAATCGGCGGGGAACAGCGGATTATCTCTGCAGATCGCCTCCTTCTGGCAACCGGACGTTCTCCGAACACACGGGAACTCAACCTCAGCGCTGCAGGAGTGAACACGGGAAAAGACGGTGTAGTCACCGTTGACACGACCCTGAAGACATCGGCCCCGCATATCTGGGCGGCTGGTGATGTGACCGGTGAACCGATGCTTGAAACAGCAGCAAAGTATAGCGGAGAGATCGCAGCATCAAATGCGCTCCGGGAACTCAAACGATCGTATAACAGCGCCCTCCTCCCCCACGGGATCTTCACCACGCCGCAGGTTGCGAGTGTGGGGATGACTGAAGAGAGCGCCAAGAAGGCCGGCCTGCAACCGATATCCCACAGCATCA
>Ga0371490_1001044_pt1 | contig 15638 bp, 10 predicted proteins | sample MB2SIPfraction_FD_207959 | JGI IMG/M metagenome (GOLD analysis project Ga0371490, IMG submission 207959) | Lab enriched peat soil microbial communities from McLean, Ithaca, NY, United States - MB28FN SIP fraction | ecosystem: Environmental > Terrestrial > Soil > Wetlands > Peat | place: USA... | reverse complement strand
GAGTGGCTGCAGAACGGGACGCCCATTCTTGGTGCCACCAACGCCAGCTACACCACCAACAACGTGCCGCTTTCCGCCTCGGGCAGTCAGTTCAGTTGCGTTGTGAGCAATGCCTACGGAATCACCGACAGCCAGGTGGCAACACTGACGGTGCTGGCGCTGCCGCCCACGATCACGCAGCAACCAGTAAACCAGACCGACTGGGTGGGCAGCGGCGCGACCTTTAGTTTGACGGCCACGGGCAGCCTGCCGCTCAGCTATTACTGGCAGCGGAACGGCGCCTACATCGCGGGCGCCACCGCAACCAGCTACACTACCAACAACGTGCAGTTAGCCGACTCCGGCAGCCAGTTCAGTTGCCTGGTCAGCAACGCCTACGGCTCCACGGTTAGTTCCAATGCTATGCTGACGGTGACAACCAATTCCGTCCTAATTGCCACCACAAACTCGTGGGACGAAGCCAATTTCATTTCTGACTTTGGATACCCGAACACCGGCACCTATGGGCAGACCTTCGTCCCGCCGTCTCAATCATCCGTTCTGACTAGTTTTACGGTGTATATCGAGAACACATCGGCCTATGTTAACTTTCAGTTCTACGTCATGGCTTGGCAGGGCTCCGAAGCCACCGGACCAATTCTGTATCAGAGCCCTGAAACTACCACAGCCGGAACATCAGGCTTTCAAGCCTACACCTTCAATACTGGCAGTTTAGCCATGACTCCTGGCGCAACTTATGTGGCCTTTGGCAGCATAACCGCTGACTTCACGGGGCAAGCTGTCTGGGGAAGCCCGACGAATTATCCTTATACCAATGGCTGTTTTGTCTTCAATAACAACGGCACTGATTTTTCGCTCCTGACCAATTCAGCGTGGTCGAGCTATTCCACTGAGGATCTGGCTTTCGTGGCGGTTTTTGGCGGAGGTTCGGGCGGCACAAGCCCACCAACTATCACTCAGCAACCGGCTAGCCAAAGTGTGGTGGTCGGCGCCAGCGTGACATTCAGCGTGGCGGCCATAGGCACCGCGCCACTGAGCTACTTCTGGCAGCGGAACGGTGTATTTATTGCCGCGGCAACCAATTCGACCTACACGACCAACAACGTTCAGTTGTCTGATTCCGGCAGTCAGTTCAGTTGCCTGGTCAGCAACGCTTACGGGACGACGCTTAGTTCGAGTGCCGTACTGACGGTTGAGCCTTGCGGTTCACCGACGGTAATCAATTTCGACGACGTGGCCGCGCCCGCCAACTTCATCCAAACGATGCCGCTGACTAACCAATATGCTGCGCTCGGTGTCATATTCGCAGGCCCGGGCGGACTGGATGGCGGCGCGATCCTGAATTCAAACGGCGACTTCCAGGTGACAGGATTTTCGGGCAGTAATTTCTTGGCGTTTAATGCGAACAGCACTTTAAGCGACGGCGGCGTTCCGCGAGGACCCGAAACCATCTCTTTCTCGCAGCCCCAGAGCTCCGTGAGCCTTCTGGCGGGGTCAGGGCTGTCGGCGGGCCAGACTCTGACGGTTTCGGCCTACAACACCGGCAATGTGCTGCTTACGGCCTCAACTATCACTCTGGCCTCGGCTCTAGCGCCGGTGCAGGTGGCGGGGAATGGCATTAGCCAGGTGGTAGTTTCCTCGCCCGCGGCGGTTTTCGTGTTGGATAACCTCACGTTTGCGCCGGTCTGCGTTACGAGCCCTCCGAGTATTTTTATGCAGCCAACAAACCTAACCGTTCCTCTGGGCAACAATGCCACCTTCACGGTGGGAGCCAGCGGCACTGCGCCACTGAGCTACTTCTGGCACCGGAACGGTGTGTTTATCGCTGCGGCAACCAATTCGATTTACACGACCAATGATGTCCAGCTTTCCGATTCCGGCAGCCAGTTCAGTTGCCTGGTCAGCAACGCCTACGGGACGGCCCTCAGTTCTAACGCGGTGTTGACAGTGACCCCTCCATCTCTGGTGCAGAACGGCGGCTTCGAACTCGGCTCGTTCGCCTATTGGACAACCAGTGGAAACTTTGAGAGCAGCTTTGTCACCTTAACCGCTCCCTATGTTCACTCTGGTGTGTACGGGGCGGAACTTGGCCCGGGGGGAACGCTCGGTTACATTTCCCAGACACTCGCCACAACTGTTGGGCAAAGGTATCTGGTTTCTTGCTGGCTGTATTGCGACGGAGAAACTCCCAATGAGTTCTCCGTCTCGTGGAATGGCGCCACACTCTTCGATCAGCAAAATGTTGCCGACACCCTCTGGACCAATCTTCAATTCCAGGCCAGCGCTACGGCCACCAATACGGTGCTGACATTTGGGTTCCAGAATAATCCAAGTTATTTTGGCCTGGACGATATTGCCGTCAACCCGATTAGCGTCCCACCGCCCCAGTTTCAAAGTGTGACGTTGACCAACGGCACGATCAGCTTTAGTTGGAGCGCGCAGGCGGGCCAGCTCTATCAGGTGCAATACACGACCAATTTAACTCAAATCTACTGGACCAATTTGGGCGGTGTTCTTTCCACCACTAGCTCTTCCATTACGATCACCGATGCCACGGCCGCCTCCGCACAGCGCTTCTATCGCATCGTGCTGCTGCCCTGACGCGAAGGCGGGCGGCTCTTGCGCCTTATTTGTCGGCCGCGAGGTCATTGATAGGCCGTGCGTATGCTTCGGCGTGGGCGGGCTCGCGGAGTTGAGCGCGCCAATGCCCTAAGCCGATTCTTACTCGCCTGCCAGGGGCAGCCGACTCCTGACCGGACTTGGATTGCGGGCGTCGTTCGGCACCCTTCCAGCCGCGTTCCGCCTCGACCTGGACGGGTTTGGTCCCGACCCCGCCGGACCGCGAATGCGCCCCCGCTGTCCTGTCAGCGCTCAAGCTCGCGCCCAGCGTCATGCCACCCCTGGCGTACTTGGTCTCACGAGACTCCTTGCCATTGCGTGCCGCTGCTGCGCGGCTGCGCTCCTGCCTATTGGTGACAATTTCCTGAGCCCCAGCGGCTCTCCCCAATCCCAAACGCCGCTGGCAATCGCGGCGAGGCTCTGCCAGAATCCGGCCGCATGAACAACCGGCAAGCCGGCCAGAAGCGCGGCTTTACCTTGATCGAACTGCTGGTCGTGATCGCTATCATTGCGATTCTGGCCAGCCTGCTCTTGCCCGCGCTGTCGCGGGCGAGAATGAGCGCCCAGGGCGCCGCGTGCGGCAACAACGTAAAACAGTTGTCCCTGGCCTGGCTGATTTATGCTGATGACAACGGCCAGTTGCTGGTCAATAACTCCAGCACCGCTGACACGCGCACCTATCGCCAAAGCTGGGTCAACAACATCGAGGACTGGGGCACGAGCGTGGAGAATACGAACCCCGCCTATGTCCTCAGCGGGAAGCTGGCGCCTTATGTCAACAACAACCTGGGCGTGTACAAGTGTCCCTCGGACCAATCGGTGGCGCAAAACGGGCCGCGGCTGCGGAGCATCTCGATGAACTCCCTGGTGGGCGATCCGCTCATCAACCCCAACCGGTTCAACCCCACCTGGGTCCAGTTCCTTAAGACGAGCCAGTTCCCCGGCCCGGCCAACTTCTATGTGTTCATCGAGGAGCATCCGGATACGATTAACGACGGGTATTTCATGAACCGTTGGGATGTGATCCAGTGGGGGAATTTGCCGGCGTCCTGGCACAACAGCGCGGCCAATATTTCGTGGGCCGATGGCCATATCGAGCGGCATCGCTGGATACCCAACACCGTGCGGCCGCCCGTTCGCGGGGGTGCCGGCGGCGGCTTCGTGCCCTCCCCTCCCACCGATTACCTCTGGCTGCGTGAGCGCACCAGCGTGAAAATGAACTGAAGTGTTGGAAGCGCACGAAGGCCGCGAAGGCGGAAAGGTCGGCCCACCTATGCCATTTAGCACCCGGTCGGCCCTGCCGGGCGCGCGGGGATGCCTTCCCACCTTGTCCAGGCGGGCAGAGTCTCCCCTTTCATCAGGAGCGAGAGGTCGCCCAGCGCCGCGCCTTCCTCGAGGCGCGTGTCGTAGAGCACGAGCGAACCGGCACCGACCTTACCGCGGGAGGCGATGTCAATGGTGGACATCTTCATGACGCGGTCCTCGAAGAGGTGCGTCTGAATGGTGCAGTCGGCATTTAGCGCTGCCTGGTCGCCGACGCGGACCAAATCGAACTCGCTCAGGTCGGTGGTCTCCATATACACCCGGCGTCCGATCCTCGCGCCAAGGAGCCGGAAGTACCAGCAGACAAAGGGCGTGCCGGTCAGCGCGCCGACGAGGAACGGTTCAGCCAAATGCTCGTGCAGGGCGTTGAGCAGCTCGTTGCGCCACACGAACGTGCTCCATAAAGGCTTCTCGGCCGGCTGGTACCTCCAGACCAAAACCCACTTCGCCACGATGGTGAGGGCCGTCGCCGCAATCGCGCAGCCGAGATAGAGGAACGGGAAGAACAACAGCGTTTCCAGCAGGTTGAAATAGTCGTGCAGGAGCAGCAATGCCGAAAACAGCAGGCTAAGCAGGATGATGAAACAGGTCGAGGGGGTGATGACGCGCACAAACTCAATCGTGGCGCGCAGAACGCGCAGCTTCGTGGTGGGGTTGAAGGTGGTTTCCTCCGGGAATGGCGCGCTCTTCTGGCGCTGCGGCAGCAAGAAAGGCGGCGATCCCATCCAGGTAGTGTCCTCACCCAATGCGTCTGCCGGGTCGGGCGGGGGAGCCGAGAGGCAGCCAATGAGGACGCTGTCGCCGATGACCGTGTCTGGGGGCAGCATGGCGCTGTTGCCAATGAAAGAGCGCTTGCCGATGTGGTTCCGCCCCAGAGTCATGGCGCCGTTGCGCACTCGCGGTGCGCCGAGCGAGACGCTATCGGCGATGAAGCTCTCCTCGCCGATGGACAGGAGGTCGGGCGAGATGAAGGAGGCCGTCGAAACTTCAGCCCCATAGCCGAGTTTGGCTCCCAAGAGCCGGTACCAGGGTATCAGATAAACGGAGGCGTAAAGCGGCCCCAGTATGTCGAGGCTCAAATCCAGCGTCTGATCCACAAACCACTTGCGCAGGTAGTAGAAGCTGTGCAGCGGGTAGCGCCCGGGCGTCACTTTGCCCAGCAGAAGCCATTTCACGACGGCGATTTCCAGGGCCAGCAGGGCGATGAACGACAGCCCGACCAGGGGTGCCAGCAGCAGATACCAGTAATACGGGTCGAGGTAGTTCAGCTTGTTCATCAACACGATGCCAGGGAAGAGGGCGGAGACCACGAGCACGGGGAAGGTCAGCAGCCCGATCGCGTGCAGGATGCCGAACGCGAAACGACGGGATGCGGCTGGCCGTTCGGATTCGGCAGCGGCGGGCTGGGGGGGCAGGCGAGATGCTTGCTCTGTTCTGCGGGCCGGGGAGCCCTGCCACGTCTCGCCGCGCGGAATAATCCCGCCGCAGGGCAGCAGCGACAGGTCCTCAAGGGCGGAGTCGTCCTCCATGACGGCATTCCCGCCCACAGTTGCGCGGGCGCCGACGAAGCAGCGCTTGCCGATGGTAATCGGTCCGATCTTCAACTGGCCGTCTTCGATCGTGTAACCTAGAAGCGTGGAGTCAGCATTGACGCTGGAGTCCTCGCCGATGCTGAGCAGGTCGTAGATGGCGAAGGCATCGCTGGCCAGATGCGCGTTGGGACCAATCTTCGCGCCCATCAGCCGGAGATAGATGTTGAACAGGGGAGTGCCGGTCAGGTAGCCGACCGGAACGGCGGCTTCGATGGTGGTCGTAAACCACCACCGGAAATAATACGTTCCCCACAGTGGGTAAGCGCCCGGGCGGTAGCGCCCGATCATGACCCATTTCACCACAATCGGAATCGCCAGCATCACCGGATACAACACGATGAGGCTGGCGAAGGAGCCAAGGACTGCCGGGAGGAAGTCGTAGTCCTCTTCAATTAGCACGGTGTAGGTCAGATAAGGCGCCAGCCACTGGAGGGCAAAGAAGCTTAGGATGAAAAACAGGCTGATTAACTGGGCCGCTCCGCAGAGGAAGTGCCGCCAGAAAGGCACCTCCGCAGGTAGGGACGCGTTCCACCGCGTCCCACTTTCAGAGAGGGATTTCAGGGACGCAGTGGAATGCGTCCCTACCGGAGTAGTGGCCTCGCTCGGCTGGCGCTGGGCGAAATGGGCGGCCAGTTGCTTGACAGTCGGATGTTCATACGCATCGAGCACCGAAAGGTGGCGGAAGGGCGGGCTTGTCCGCAGTTCCGACACCATGCGCGCGACTAGTAGCGAATGGCCACCCAGGTCGAAAAAGAAGTCGTCCTGCACGGACACCCGGGCCGGCGCGAACAGCTTCTCCCAAACCGCCACTATCTGCTTCTCCAGCGCCGTGCAGGGCGGCACGCGGTCGCGCCGCTCTCCCGCTGGCCGCGCGCGGGGCCTCGGCAGACGCCGGCGATCAACTTTCCCGCTGGCGAGGGTCGGCAATTGCGGGAGGAATTCCACCAATGCCGGAACCATGTAGGTGGGCAGGCGCGCGCGCAACCTGGCACGGATGCCATGCTCTTCCAATTGAGTCGCCAGCTTCGGCACGACGTAGGCAACCAATTGCTGTACTGCCGGCTGATCGCCATGTAGCGCCACCGCTGCCGTCTGGACGCCCGGGCACTCCAACAGCACGGCCTCGATCTCCGCCAGTTCAACGCGGAAACCGCGAATCTTCACCTGGGTGTCAATGCGGCCCAGGAACTCGAGCTGGCCCTCGGGATTCCAGCGGGCCAGATCGCCAGTGCGATAAAAACGTTGAGCCCCGCTGTCCGCGCCAAGGAAGATGAACTTCTCCCGCGTCAACTCGGGCCGGCCCAGGTAGCCGCGGGCTAGCCCGATGCCGCCGAGACACAGTTCCCCGGCCACATCCGTCGGGACGGGGCGGAGCCCCTCGTCCAGAACGCAGGCCAGGTAGTTCGGCACCGGTTGGCCAATGGTCACCGGCTTCTCTGGGTGGCACTCGGCACACGTGGCAATAACGGTGGCCTCGGTCGGGCCATAGGTGTTGAACACCCGACGCCCGGGCCGCCACCAGCGCCTGACCAGGTCGGGTGGGCAGACCTCGCCGCCCAAAATCAGCAAGCGCACGGTGGGAATGTCCTCGTCCATCATCGTAAGCAGCGTGGGGACGCAGGAGAGGACAGTCACCCCGGCCTCGGCGAGCTTTCGTGAAAGGGCAGCCCCGCCCCGCGCCATTTCCCGGGTGCCGGCCACGAGTGTTGCTCCAGCGTAGAACGCCAGCCATACCTCCTCCACCGAAGCGTCGAAGGCGAAGGAGAAGCCCTGATAGACGCGGTCGGAGGGCTGGACCTGAAACAGAAGCCCCTCGGCGCGCACCAGGTTGCAGGCGCTGCGCTGTTCGATCTCCACGCCCTTGGGTTTGCCCGTAGTGCCCGAGGTATAGATGACATAACACAGGTCCTTCGGCGTTAAGCCAGTATCCGCGCGGCTCAAGCGGTCGCCGGCCACGGCGGCAATTTCAGTTTGAAGTTCATCCAGCGCGATGACCTTTCCGATGCCCGAGTCGGCATGGGCGGCTGAGGTGCCGACTGAGGGCGACAGGCGAGACGCCGGTCCAACCTTGGCGGCCAGTTCGCCGGTCGTCACCAGCACGCGGGCGCGGCAGTCGGAGAGGATAAAGGCCACTCGCTCGGCAGGGTAGTCGGGGTCCACTGGGACATAGGCGGCGCCCGCCTTCAGTATGCCGAGCAGGGCGACATACGCGTCCAGCGAGCGCTCAAGCCACAGTGCTACACAATCGCCGCGCCGCACCCCGAAGCCGCGAAGAAACCGTGCCAGCTGATTAGCTCGGCACTCCAGCTCAGTGTAAGTCATCCGCTGACCGCCGCAAACCAGGGCGATGCCATCGGGGCGGGCATCAACCTGCTGTTCGAACAACTCGTGCAGCAACTCAGAACGCAGCAGCTCCGGGTCCGCCGTGCCGTGAATAGACTGTGTGACCGTGGGCTTTATTCGACCTCGACGTAGGGAAGTTTGAGCAGGGCAGCAATGCGGCGGATCACCGGCAGCAGATGGCCTACACCCAACGCGCAATGATGCGTCGGCCCTTCGCTGCACCAGCGGTTGATGAAGTTCGTCATGCCGCACTTGAACTTGATCCGGCTGTTGGTGTTGCCGATCTGCAGCATCGCGCCGGGAATACTCTGGCCCTCCGAGGCCAGCAGTTTGAGCCGGCCATCGGCAGTTTGTGTCAGGGCCAACAGTGTCACCGGCCCCAGTTTCACGTGGGCCTCGACGCTGACGCCGTAACCGCGTTTGCCATGGTAGAGGCCGAGCCCGCACAGAATCGGTTTGCCTTCCGCGATGCCGAGGTGAAACGGGCCGTCATGGCCCATGAGCAAGAAGTCCTCGTCGAAGTCCATCGCGTAGAACTCTGTGTAGCTGCCACCACAGCCGAGCAAGTCGAGGATCTTCATGGCCTGGCAGTTCTTAAGGTCGCCTTCTCCGCTGGCAGGGATGCCGCGGGCGGTCAAGAGGGAGCAGCCGAGAATCAGGCCCGCGCCCAGCCGCTCGTATTCGTTGCCGTTCAGGCCTCGATAGTAATACGCCAGGCCGTCCAGCTCGAAATCCGCCACCAGGCGGTCCAGAGCGACCGCGACCCGGCAGGCCCATTCCATCTGCTCCGGTTTGGGCGCGCGCGCGAGCGGATCGGACGGACTGTCCTGGCTGACCTCGAAAATGGAGAGGGTCTCCTTCCGTTTCGCGGCCACGGCGCGCTCGCCGGCTTTGGGCAGCCGCTGGGCGAGGTCGCACATCTCCAGCACCTCGATGTGCGTGCCGAGCTGGGCCGTGTGCTGGGTGAAGTCGCTATACATATCCAACATGCCAGAGTAGGTATGGCCGAGGAACCCGATGCGGCTGCGCTTGAGCTGGCTGACCACCGAGGCGGCGCGGACCCAATCCTGAATTTCCTGCCACGCGCGCTGAGAATCCGGATGGCTGGGCGGCGCTTCATGAAAGCGGCCACGTTCAACCCCCAGCACGCCGGTGACGACGTGAAAGTCAACGCGGCTGCGGGCAAAGGCGCAGGCAATCTCGGGAACACAGCAGGCGCAACAATTCGCCAGCCATTCCCCGGTGTCGGTTTTCGGATAATCCAAGGCGCTGGCCGGCTGCAGATTGAGGATCAGCACCGGGGCGTTTGCTTGCTGAACCGCGGGCAGGACCTGGCTGCTCGTGGCATACGTGCCCACGTAGCAAATGATGAGCTCCACTCCTTCACGGGCGAAACGCGCGCCCGCGGCGGCCGCGGCCGGGGCCGAATCCACCAGCCCTGCGTCCACGACGTCACAGAACTTGCCGAGCCGGACGTTGACGATGCGCTGGTAGCCTTCAAGCCTGCGCTTCAGGCCGTTGAACTGGGGCCAATAGGCCGCCAGGCCAATGCCGAACAGACCGATCTTGCCTCGCTGGGTGCCGGGTTTCAGATGACCTCGCGATAGACATCCGGGTGCGGGCGGGAAATAACGACTGCGTTGACCAGCACGCCCGCCTCGCTGATGACCTGCCGGCCCGCCGCCACGGCCGCCTGCACCGAGGCCACGTCACCGGTCATAGTGCAGAAGGCCTTGCCGCCCAGCGCCATGGCCAGTCGCACCTCCAGCAGCGTGACGCTGGCGGCCTTGGCAGCGGCGTCGGCGGCTTCGATCAGCGTGGCGACATTGAACGACTCGAGGATGCCAAGCGCACCGTCCGGCTGCACCGGCTGCGTGCGGCCCAGCGCGATAATCACGTCGGGGTGCACGTTCGAGATGACGAACTGGTCAATAAGACAACCGTTGGCGGCTTCCGAGCCGGCGGCCACGGCCGCCTCCACGGCGGCGGTGTCCCCGCCGATGAGCACCATGTATTTGCCCGAACAGATCGAGCGCGACAACAGCAGGCGGACATTGCCGGCCTTCAACATCGTGTCGGCCACCTCGAAGCCGGAGGCCACACTGGACAGCTCGATCAAGCCGATTGACTTCTCCATGATATTACCTTTCGAGAATGATGTTCTGGCTATTGACTTCGCGAACCTTGCCGGCCAGCGGGGCATGCAAGTTCGCGCCCAGCGCATTCGGGGCGGGTTCGGCCAGGAGTTGCCGCGCCGAGACCCGGTCGCCAAGCTTCACTTTAGGCTGACAGGGCGAGCCGGCGCTTTGCTTGAGCGGCAACACCAGCCGGCTGGGTTCGAGGCGGCCATCCCAGAACGGCGCAGGCAGGTCGTAAGGATGCACATTGAGCTTGCGGGTGAGGGTCTTGATCGGGACATGGCGGCCGTCGCGCATCGCATGGGGTTTCAGCGTCGTTGGCCCGGTCCATTTCACATTCGCCCGCCGCATGGCGGTCTTGGAATCGTCGCAGGCCTCTTTGGGATACAATTCCTCCGGGCAGGCAAAGAGGGTGCACAGCCCGCAGGAGCAGCACATCGCCGCCCATTGGTTCCAGTAATCCGCCCCCGTGGCGGTGAACGCGAGGCTGCGCATCACCTGGTGGGGCTCGACGGCGTAGCCGAGCAGGAACCGCGGGCAATACTCCGTGCAATACCGGCACTGGTCGCAGGCAGACTTTCCGATCTTGGCCTGCACCTGGTTGGGCTTGAGCTTGCGCTCCATGACATGATGGCCGCGCGGCAGGATGACCACGCCCGTAGCGGTCTTGGTGATTGGCGCGTCGAGGTCGTTCGTGGTCTGGCCCATCATCAGGCCGCCAATGCATAGGACGGGGTCGTCCGTCGTCAGGCCGCCCACGGCTTCGAGGCAGTCACGGTAGGTCGTGCCGACCGGGACGCACAACGTTGCCGGCGAACGCACTGCCCCGGCGATGGTAAGCCACTTGTGTGTGACGGGCTTGCCCGCAGCGGCGGCGGCGATGTTGACGAAGCTCTCCACGTTGTTGACCACCACGCCGACCTGGATCGGGATGCCCCCCGGCGGAATCAGGCGCCCCGTGACTTCATAGACCAGGTCGTATTCATCGCCCGCAGGGTAGTAGTCGCCGAGCAACTGCACGCGCAACGCGGTGCCCTTGCAGGCGGCGCTCACCGCCTCCACGGCCAGCTTCTTCTTGGCCTTGATGCCAATGACGCCAGCTTTGGCCCCCACGGCCTCCATCGCAAGCTGCATACCTCGAACCAGCTCAGCGGCCTGTCTCTCCATAACGACGGCGTCCTTGTGCAGCAGCGGCTCGCACTCCGCGCCGTTGGCGATCACCGTATCCGCCTTCGACGCCATCTTGACGTGGGTAGGAAAGCCCCCGCCGCCCGCGCCGACTACGCCGGCTTGCTTCACTTTATCGGCCAGAGTCATAAGAGTTGTCACGCAGAATATCCCTTCCGCGGCAAGAAATGCCACACAGAAAATCGCTTGGACCGAAGCGCCAGAGCGCTGGCGTGTTGCCGGCTTAGCCGTAACTATGCTGTGGGCGAGGGAGCGCGCCCGCCTCGGGCGTCGTGACTGGCCCCCACGCCAGTCACCTTCTCGGCTCCCCGAACGGACTCACCGCTCAGTGATTCGGCGCGCGGGCCAGCCACCCGGCGAGGGCGCCGGCTGGCCACACCCGGGGCGGGCGTGCTCCCCACTTCCAACTTGTGCCTGTTCTTCGGCCAGTTCCTCACCGCGCTCGTCATCCTGCTGGTGTTCGTTTTCGCTCTAGCGGTCATCGCCGCCTTCGTCCGGGGCTTATGAAGCCGGCCTGAGCGTGTAGCGGGCCAGTGGCAGCGACTGTCATCGTCATCGGGGCACGCCCGTCCTCGGGCGTGCCCCCCTCAAACTCGTTGCTCGCGCCTCAGGCATTTTCCCGGAGGTACGCTATATTGAGCGCGATCATACGCCATGAAGAAAGTCGTCAGCACTGTACGCAAGCCAGCGGTTCACTGGGTGGGTGACGGGTTCCCGGTCCGGACCGTCTTCTCTTTCGATACGATGGGGTATCGTCTTAGCCCGTTCCTGCTGCTGGACTACGCCGGCCCGGCGAGGTTCGCGCCGACCGATAGGCCGCGCGGAGTGGACGAGCACCCGCACCGCGGTTTTGAGACCGTCACCATTGTCTATCAGGGCGAGCTGGAGCACCGGGACTCGGCCGGCAACCAGGGCCGGATTGGCCCCGGGGACGTGCAATGGATGACGGCCGCCTCTGGAGTGGTGCACGAGGAGAAGCATTCCCGCGAGTTCACCCGGCGCGGCGGCGTGCTGGAGATGGCCCAGCTTTGGGTGAACCTGCCGTCTCGGTTCAAGATGGGCCCGCCCGCCTACCAGACGATTCTCGACCGCGACATCCCGTCGGTCGAACTGCCTGATGACGCCGGCACCGTGCGAGTGATTGCGGGCGAGTTCGGGGGCGCCAAAGGCCCCGCCCAGACCTTCACGCCCATCAATCTCTGGGACCTGCGGCTCAAGGCCTATCATCGCGTCGAACTGGACCTGCCACGAGGGTTTACGGCAGGCTTGTTTGTGCTGCACGGCGAGGTTGTGTTGCCGGACGCCGAACGGGCTGGCGAGACTGATCTGGCGTTGCTGACGCGGGAGGGCGAGCGGCTCCACATTGACGCCCGGGATGACGCCACTCTTCTGCTGCTCAACGGGGAGCCGATAGACGAGCCCGTGGCCGCCTACGGCCCATTCGTCATGAACAGCAAGACCGAGATCACCCAGGCCATCGAAGATTACCACAATGGCCGGCTGGGGCGGCTGGCCGCGTGAACTGGGCGTAGGGAACAACAATAGACACCCAGCATCCAATGGCCTTGCTTCGGGCGATCATTGGGCGTTCGATGTTTTCCTCGGCCCATCACTCCAGCACTCCATTACTCCTTCACCCCATCTCTGCTTACCGCGAACGCAGGCGGTAGAAGGGCTGCGGGGTGTTGGTTGTCTGCGGGTCGCTGAATTGGAACTGGCCGGGCGAGACTTCCGTCAGGCCACCGGGCCGCGTCCAGTTTCGCCCTCTGCCTCTTGCCCGCGGCAGGCCGTCGGACCGAGTCGGCGCGGTGAGCAAAAGCGAAGAACTCGAGCGTGCCCCTTTTAACTTGGAACTGCCGGCATCTGGCCAACCCGCATTTGCAGAAAGGGCTGCGGACGTTCATGGCCGGGCGCGGGCTGGTGTTGCCGGAGATTTGCACACCGATTGATCTTGCGGGAGATTGAGCCTGTGAAAGCGACTCCTACTCTCGAAGAAGTCTGGCGGATCAAAGATCAACTTGCCGCGGAAGCCGGTTATGACGTGAACCGGTTCTTCGCCCAATTGCGAGCGTGGTCCGAGGCGCATCCCCATACCGGTCCGGTCGTGCGCAACGCCAAGGAGCTTCGGCGTCTGGCCACCGCGGAATCAGCCCTGGCGTTGAAGGACAAACCGCCGCCCAAGGACTGACGCTGCTGTCAGCCCGGGAGCCGGCGAAGCTGTCGCGGGCTTTACAGGGGCAGATTGCGCGTGTAGAGTTGGGCCAAGATGACAGAATGCCTAGGCGAGTCGGATGTTACGGAGTTGGCCAACTCGACGCTGGCCGAGTTTGACCAGGAAATAGCGACGCTGGCGCCAGAGCTTTGCGTGCCTTTCAACCAGGCCGCCATGCGGCTGGAGGGCGAGTTGCTGACGATCTACAAGTTTGTGGTGCGGATTGTGCGGCGAGAGGACGACTTGGAAAAGATCGCGAGTTGGTGGGGGACGATGGTGTCGCGGTGCGATGAGTTTGCCAAGAGGCTTCGCGATTTGTCGGTCGCTCATCCCGCGTGCGGGGCGGGGTTCTTCTACGACCGGGTGCTCGACTTGAGGAACAAATGTCAACGCCTCCAGGAGATGCACTCGTAGGGGCGGTCTCCGCCGAGACCATTGCGATTCTGGCGCGGCTTTATGACCGGTTCGCGCACGCCCTTGACCCTTTCTCTGAAGAACGCGACCAGGCTGAGCGGGTGTTTCAACAGGAAGTGGCCGAGCTCTACGACCGATTGCCGCCGCCAAAGCCAGAGTTTCAGGTTTTCAGGAAAGGCGTAATCCGGAGGTGCCGACTCCATCTCCGCGCTTCGGATAAACCGGCCTCGCCCTGAGTTGGGCAAGTCTGCGTTGGCGGTTGACAAGCGGTGGTGACCGCGTACCAGCGCTCCCGGGACCGATTCTTCGCCCAATTGCGAGCGTGGTCCGAGGCGCATCCCCATGCCGGTCCGGTCGTGCGCAACGCCAAGGAGCTTCGGCGTCTGGCCACCGCGGAATCAACCCTGGCGTTGAAGGACAAACCGCCGCCCAAGGACTGACGCTGCTGTCAGCGGGGTGCATGCCGAGTCCGGCGGAGCCGAGGCCAAACCCGTCGGGCTCCCGAGGCGGGACGCCGCGGGAAGCGGTCCAAACCACTCCGGCAATGCGAATTCCGTCACCAAGCCATCCCCTGGCAGCCCCGACAATGCCAGGCTGTGATTCCTTCTTCGTAAAAAAGACCTTGCAACCATTCGCCCATCGGCGCTCAAATACCCCCATGCACGCTGGAGACCTTGCCTAAGCCGACCGTCCCCGCCCCACCTGGGCGAAGCTAATGAGCCAGGAATTGACTCGCAGTTTGGGCTTCAATATGAAATTGGTATGAAAGTTTTCCTACTCATTAAATTGTTGGTACGTTCTACGTGCAAATGAAATACCGAGATTACAAAGGACCGCTGCTCAAGCTACTCGACGACACGGGAGCCGCGGAGTCCCAGTTAGAAGTTACCGATTCCCAGTTCATAAGGCGCGCATACGTGCGAAGCTTATTTGCCTACATTGAGGGTGCTGTATGGTTGGTAAAGCAAACGTGTTTAGAGGTTGCTTCGGCGTCAGGATTTCGCGCGAGAGACCCAGCCGACTACGCCATCTTGAGCGATCAATCCTACGAGCTGAAAGACAATGGAGAGACAATGACGCAAACCAAGTTTCTACGTCTGCCGGCCAATCTCCGCTTTGCACTGGGCAGGTTCAACGGTCTATTCGGTTCCAAGCTCGACTTGGGTGTCGGAACCACGCCCTGGAACAACTTTCTCGCAGTAATAGACGTCCGTCATCGCATCACGCACCCGAAAAACACGGGGGAATATGATGTCACTGATTCGGAGATTGAACTTGCCAAGAACGTATGCGCGTGGTTCAACGAACTCATGCAAGGCACATTGAAGGTGATGGCACCTCCCTCTGATTCCGATGAAACGAACGCCTAACGAACAAAGAATCGAGCGAGCGAATTGCCGCTGCGCGTTCTGTTTTGTGAGTCATTGGTTTTACAACATCCTTGGCTTCGGCGAGCGCCCGTCCCCGGCGGCGACCTCTCACCTTGGTTGTTAGTTGCATCATCACGCACACCATTTTATGGACACTATTTGGGTCAAGTCGAAATGGAGCCAGGATGAGCTCGACCGCAAGAGGGTCGAGCTTCGGATTCCGGCTCACGGCGGGATTGTTCACGGGTTGGGAGAGTTTCGGGTTCGCCAAAATCCCGATGGATTGCTTGCGATTGATGCGGTGACAGACGTGCAGGGCAGGAATTGGGCGGAGCGCATTCGGACTCGTTATCACTTGCCCCAGGCTGCAGTGGATCGGATTGCGAAGCACCCCGATACAAAGGTTGGGGATTTTCTGCTGGAGTGAGTTCAGACCTTC
>Ga0371490_1001042_pt1 | contig 15665 bp, 19 predicted proteins | sample MB2SIPfraction_FD_207959 | JGI IMG/M metagenome (GOLD analysis project Ga0371490, IMG submission 207959) | Lab enriched peat soil microbial communities from McLean, Ithaca, NY, United States - MB28FN SIP fraction | ecosystem: Environmental > Terrestrial > Soil > Wetlands > Peat | place: USA... | reverse complement strand
AACAGAATTTCCACAGGAAGCAAGGGGGTTTATAAAGAGGAACAAACCACGTACTTTTTTAATCTCTCCACGCTAAGACTCAGCTCCACGAGTCATCATGCCAGAAACAGTAGATCCATCAACCGGGTTGTTTATAAAATACCTTTCCAATAACCGGATATTCCGTGACCGGGAAGTACTCCGGCATTCTTACCGGCCGCAGATTCTCCCTCACCGCCAGCCGCAGATCGATACCATCGCGTCTATCCTTGCCCCCTCCCTCAGGAACGAAACCCCTTCCAATATTCTTATTTACGGGAAAACAGGAACAGGCAAGACCGCAAGTGTCCGTTATGTTGGTTCGGAGCTGGAAAAAGCCAGCAGCACAATGGGAACCACCTGCCGGATTGTCCATCTCAACTGCGAAGTGATCGACACCCAGTACCGGGTCCTTGCACAGATTGCCAAGTGCATCGAAGGGGTAGATGACACATCAAGCGACAAGACACGTATCCACATCCCGATGACCGGGTGGCCGACGGACCAGGTGTATGCAGAGCTGAAAAACCAGCTCGAAGCAGGCGGCGGTGTGCTCGTGATCGTGCTCGATGAGATCGACAAGCTGGTCAAAAAGAGCGGTGACGACACGCTCTATAACCTGACCCGGATTAACTCCGACCTGAAGAACTCCAAGGTCAGCATCATCGGGATCTCAAACGATCTCAGTTTCAAGGATTTCCTTGACCCCCGTGTCCTCTCCTCCCTTTCAGAAGAGGAAATCGTCTTTCCCCCCTATAACGCACCGCAGCTGGTCGATATCCTGACCCAGCGTGCCGCGGGAGCGTTCCTGGACGGAGCTATCGCTGATGGTGTGATCCCGTTGTGTTCTGCCCTTGCCGCACAGGAGCATGGCGATGCGCGACGCGCCCTGGACCTGCTCCGGATATCGGGGGAACTCGCTGACCGGGACGAGTCAAAGCAGGTAAGCGAAGTTCATGTTAAACAGGCACAGGCTAAAATTGAGACCGACAGCATGATCGAGTGCATCGCGACGCTCCCGACCCAGAGCAAGCTGATCCTCTTTTCCATGCTGACGCTGGAACAGCTGGGTCAGAACATCTTTTCCAGCGGGGAGGTCTCACGTGTCTACCAGGACATTGCGCCGGATATCCAGCTTGATATCCTCACCCATCGCAGGATCACCGATTTGATCTCGGAGCTCAACATGCTGGGGGTTATCAACACCCGGGTCGTGAGCAGAGGCCGGTACGGGCGTACGAAGGAGATGTGGTTCGATGCCAATACCGGAAAGATCCGCGAAGTCGTCCTCAAGGATCCCCGGCTCAACGGATTAAAAGATCTCGATATAAATCAGATGGAAACCAAATGGTTAAAAACGTGGTTCAGGTGAAGTGTGATGGATGACAAGGATCTCGAACTCCTCCGGATTCTTGAGGAGAACAGCCGGCTGTCAGCACAGGAAATCGGATCGATGACCAACCTTATCCCGGCCGAGGTGGAAGCACGGATTCACACCCTTGAAGAGAGCCGGATCATCCGGAAGTACACCACGGTCATCAACTGGGAGAAGGCAGGAAATGGCGAAGTCTCAGCCATCCTTGAGCTCAAAGTGAGCCCCGAGCGGGACTTCGGGTACGACCGGATCGCCGAAAGGCTCTCCCGTTTCAGGCAGGTCCGGACCCTGCGCCTGATCACCGGGACCTATGATCTCCAGGTTATGGTGAGCGGAAAGAACATGCAGGAAGTTTCCCGGTTTGTCTCCGAACATGTTGCACCGATGGATCGTATCCGCGAGACAGCGACCCATATCGTCATGAAATCCTACAAGGAGAATGGCAATACTCTCTTTGAGCAGCAGGAGACCGAACGTCTTCCCTACTCGTTCTGAGGTGGCCGGATGCGAACATTTGTCTCGGACCGCGCCCTTCAGATTCCGCCATCAGGGATCCGGAAATTTTTTGACCTTGCGCTCACGATGAATGACGTCATATCCCTCGGCGTCGGCGAACCCGATTTCAGGACCCCGTGGAACATCTGTGAGGCCGGCATCTATTCGGTCGAGCAGGGTGCGACCTCGTATACATCAAACCGGGGACTCCAGTCCCTTCGCGATGCGCTTGCGGCACATCTTGCGAGCCGCTACCAGCTCCGTTACTCGGCCGATAACGAGATGATCATCACCTCCGGGGTGTCGGAAGGGCTCGACATTGCTATCCGCGCCATTGTCAATCCCGGTGATGAGGTCCTGATCGCAGAGCCCAGCTATGTCTCCTATGCCCCCTGCGTCGCCCTTGCCGGTGGGATCCCTGTGCCGGTCGAGTGCACCGAACAGGATCATTTCCGGCTCAACCCGGACAAGCTTCAGGCGAAGATCACCCCCAGAACAAAGGCCCTCATCATCAACTTCCCCAACAACCCGACCGGTGCCGTAATGAAAAAGGAGGACCTTGAGCCGATCGCCGATATTGTGACCGACCGGGATCTCATGCTCTTAAGCGATGAGGTATACTCGGAGATCACCTACGAGTCCACCCATGTTGCTGCGGCAACGGTAAAGGACCTCTGGGAGCGGACGATCACGCTCAACGGTTTTTCCAAATCCTATGCGATGACCGGCTGGCGGGTAGGTTTTCTCTGTGCGCCAAAAGAGATCTGTGATGCCGCGCTTAAGATCCACCAGTATGTCATGCTCTGTGCACCGGTGATGGGGCAGATCGGCGCACTTGAAGCGCTCCGCTCGGCAGAAGACGAGAAGACCAGCATGGTCAACGAGTACCGGCTCCGGCGTAACATGTTTGTTGCGGGCCTCAACCGCATCGGCCTCTCCTGCCACGTGCCCGACGGGGCATTTTATGCATTCCCCTCGGTAAAGGGGACCGGGCTTTCCGATGCGGAGTTTGCAGAAAGGCTCCTCCGGGAGCAGCGGGTCGCTGTAGTGCCGGGCAGCGTTTTCGGCTCCGGCGGGGAGTATCATCTCCGCTGCGCGTATGCGGTCTCCCGAAAGGAGCTCACCGAGGCCCTGGGCCGGATGGAAACGTTCATCAACGGTCTGTAATTGGCCGGGGCCGGAAAACTCCGGCCTCTTCGCCCCCGGTGGCCATACTCCCGGATCTTGCTGTTTTTATACTTCAGGGCAGACTTTATTGCCCAACCCGGCCTACACTACATGATATTCCAATGAGCTGTACAATTATCGTAGGTGGCTTTTTTGGGGATGAGGGGAAGGGCAAGATCGTTGCCCATATCGCTCATGCGGATGAACCTGTTATCATCTCCCGCGGCGGTGTCGGCCCGAATGCCGGGCACACGGTGCAGGTCGGCGACCATGAATACGGCGTGCGGATGGTGCCGTCTGGTTTTGTCTATAAAAAGGCCAAACTCTGTATCGGAAGCGGGGTCCTCGTGGACCCCCGGATCCTCAAGCATGAGGTTGAGACGCTGGGTGTTAAAGGCAGGATCTTTGTGGACAAGCGCTGCGGCATCATTACCGAGGATCATATCGCCCGGGACAAGGGCAGCGCTCATCTCTCAAAGAAGATCGGAAGCACCGGTTCAGGCTGCGGGCCGGCAAACTCCGACCGGGTGATGCGGCTCTCTCCACAGGCAAAGGATGTGCCGGAACTTGCCGAGTACCTGCTGGATGTTCCCCTCGCCATCAACGATGCCCTGAAAAGCGGACGGACTGTTCTCCTCGAAGGTACCCAGGGCTTTGGGATCTCGCTCTATTACGGCACCTACCCGTTTGTCACCAGCAAAGATACCTCCGCATCCCAGATCGCTGCGGACAATGGTGTCGGGCCGACAAAAATTGACGATGTCATCGTCGTCTTCAAGGCCTACCCGACCCGGGTGGGCGAAGGTCCGTTCTCCACCGAGATGACCGCGGAGAAATCGGACGCGATGGGGATCCAGGAGTTCGGGACCGTCACCCACCGGAAGCGCCGTATCGGCGGCTGGGACGGCCAGATGGCCCGGTACTCGGCCATGATCAACGGATGCACCCAGGCAGCGATCACCGGTATCGACCGGGTCGACAAGACCTGCTTCGGGCTGACCGAGTACAGCAAGCTCACCAAAAAGGCAAAGGACTTCTTAAAAACCGCCGAGGACGACATCGGCTGCCCCATCACGCTCATCTCCACCGGCCCTGAGCTCTCCCAGATCATTGATATCAGGAAAGAATACTCATGAAACGTTCGCTCATGGAGATCCTCTGCTGCCCTGTCTGCAAAGGCGATCTCGTGCTCCGTGTTGATGCAGAGGACGCAAAGGAGATCCTTGAGGGTAACCTGCACTGTGCTGCCTGCGGGGTGGACTACCCCATCACCGGGGGGATCCCCGATCTCCTCCCCCCGGCCACGCGATAACCGGAGAGACGATGCCTCCCCTTTTGCCTGTCGGAATTCTCGCGGTTTCGGACACTCTTGCGGCAGAAGGGGTGACGACGGAGATCCATCTCAACCGGTCGGGCATCAACACTATCGATCTTCCCCGTGAGAATGCGCAGGTCGAATGCGGGGGCACCCTGAAGATCCGGTTCAAGAACCGGGGCGCCCCCATTCATATCACGGCCACGACCTCCAACGCTGGCATGTTCACTGAATTTTTCCACGAGAACATGTACGTGATTGACGAGGTGATGCTCGGTATACCGCTCAGGAAGGAATGTGCCCCGGGGTTTTTCGATATAGATATCATCGCCGGCTATGGAGCGATGAAGGCTACCCTGCGGGTCGAGGTTATCGTAAAACCCTCCCGGGAGGAAGCGTCGCTGGAAAAAGAAATCCCTGTCCAGCCTGAAGCCCACGGCCGGCCGCACTTTCTGATGGTGGCGATGGCGCTCGGTCTTGTCCTTTACTGCACCTGGTACTATACCCGGATCGAGATCCTTAACCTCCTGGCATTCATCGCCCTGATTGCCGGTGCACTTTTCGTATGGTACCGACAGACCTGATTCTTGCCTGCGCAGTCCTCGTTCTCGCGCTCGCCGTCGACCGACTGATCGGTGATCCGCATTCGCCCTACCACCCGGTTGGCCTTCTCGGCCGGTTCATCGGCTTGTGGGGCCGGCCGGCCCGGTACCCTCCCGTATTCCAGCGTGCTGCCGGTATTCTCTTCTGGCTCGTGACGGTCGGCCTCTTTGCCCTCCCGTTTTTCCTGTTCGGCCGCTATGCGCCGTGGCTTGTCTATCTCATAGGCGCACCTTTCCTCCTCAAATGCTGTTTTGCGTGGCGTTCGCTGGAGGAGCATGCACTGGGGGTCGTGACCGCCTTGAAGACCGGCGTGGACGCAGGTCGGGATCAGGTCAGGCTGATGGTCTCCCGGGACACTGCCCGTCTCGATCCCGAGCATATCCGGTCGGCCGCCTACGAGTCCGTGACCGAGAACCTCACCGACAGCATCGTTTCGCCACTCTTTTATTTCACGCTGCTCTCGCTGTTTGGCCTGGGACTTGCCGGCGCCGCAGCCTTTCGTGCGGCCAATACGATGGACGCAATGCTCGGGTACCGGGACGAACGGGCCCGGCTCGGCTGGTGCTCCGCACGGATGGACGATATCTTCAACTACATCCCGGCCCGGATTACCGCCTTTTTTCTTATCTCCTATTTCCTCACGAAAGGCACCGGTGCCCGTGCATGGCGGGTGATGCGCCGGGACGGGAAGAACCGCCCGGGCTTTAACGGCGGGATTGTCATGGCAGCGATGGCTGGCGGGTGCGGCATCCGTTTTGAGAAGCCGGGGGTTTATTTGATAGGGGATGGCGGACAGTCGCTTGAGGCTGGTGGACCGGCGATCATTCGTGCAGTGAGGGCGGTGACCGTAGCGTTTGCGGCAACTGCTGCCAGCATACTTATTTTATTGGCATGGCTGATCCATAGTACTGGTATATGAAACTCGAAGAACTGAGATTTGGCACTGAGCTTCTCAAGCGCGGCTTTGCATCCATGCAGAAGGGGGGCGTGATCATGGATGTTGTCAATGCCGAGCAGGCAAAAATTGCCGAGGCAGCCGGTGCCGTCGCAGTCATGTCACTGGAGCGGGTGCCGTCAGATATCAGGAAACAGGGCGGTGTTGCCCGGATGGCAGATCCCGAGAAGGTCCAGGAGATCATCGAAGCGGTATCGATCCCGGTCATGGGCAAGGTCAGGATCGGCCACTTTGTCGAAGCGCAGGTGCTTGAGGTACTCGGCGTTGATATGATCGACGAGAGCGAAGTGCTGACCCCTGCAGATGAGGAATACCATATCGACAAGAAACAGTTCAAGGTCCCGTTCGTCTGCGGGGCACGAAACCTTGGCGAGGCGCTCCGCCGGGTTAATGAAGGTGCGGCGATGATCCGGACCAAAGGCGAAGCAGGGACCGGAAACGTTGTCGAAGCGGTCCGCCACATGCGGGCGATCATGGGTGAGATCCGCAAGGTGCAGGGAATGGACGAGCAGGAGCGGATCAGCTATGCCCGGTCCATCGAGGCCCCCGCCGAACTGGTCATCGAATGTGCACAACGCGGCCGGCTGCCGGTCGTGAACTTCTCAGCCGGTGGTATTGCGACCCCCTCGGATGCTGCGATGATGATGCAGCTCGGGGCTGATGGTGTCTTTGTCGGATCCGGGATCTTCAAGTCCTCGAATCCCGAGAAGATGGCAAAGGCGATCGTGGAAGCGGTCAACCACTATAACGACCCCAAGGTGATCGCACGGGTCAGCAGGGGACTTGGCGATGCGATGCCGGGCTTGGATGTCCACACCCTTAAACCCGACGAGGTGTTGCAGACCCGTGGGCGGTAAGGCCATTAAAGTTGGCGTACTCGCGCTGCAGGGCGACGTGAGCGAACATATCGATGCCTTTGCCGCAGCGCTGCGCCATCGGGGCAGCGGGAAGGCATCCTCTGTTATCGAAATCAGGAGCCCGGCGGATCTCGCCGGCTGCACAGCGCTTGCGATCCCGGGCGGGGAATCCACGACCATATCCCGGCTGATAGACAAGAACGGCCTCTACGACCCGATCTGCACCTTTCCCGGCGGGATCTTTGCAACCTGTGCCGGCATGGTGCTGATGGCGACCCATGTGGCCGATCCCCGGATCCATACCCTTCAGCTCATGGACATGACCGTAGACCGGAATGCGTTTGGCCGGCAGAAGGAGTCGTTCGAGGCTGATCTCCCGATCACCGGGCTTGCCGGCGGCCCCTTCCATGCGATCTTTATCCGGGCACCGGTTGTAATCTCTGCCGGGACCGGCGTACAGGTGCTGGCGGCACTCGATCAAGGCATTGTTGCGGCTGAGAAAGGCAGGTACATGGCCCTCGCATTCCACCCCGAGCTTTGTGGGGATCTCCGGCTCCACGAACGATTTTTACAGAACTTGGGGATCTGAATACCTTATGACCATGAACCAGGATGGGGCAGAATTCAAAGAGCAGGCTCGCCGGCTCGGGGCAGATTTTGTTGGTATTGCCGATGCAGCAGGGTTCCTGAGCCCGGAGTATACCGGGAACAGGCCGCAGGACTTCATGCCCGGGGTCCGGTCAGTGATTGTCATCGGTGTTATGATCCCAAAGGGATGCGTCCAGCCCCTGCCCAAAGGGAGGCCTGAGTACACCAACACCCTGATGGCGGGAACCGCGACCCTGAGAGTGATCGCATTCCGCCTCGCCCGGGATTTGGAAAAGCAGGGATACCTGGCTGCGCTTGTTCCCACGGAGGGATCCGAATTCGGGATGTGGTATGCGGATAAGGAGACCCTCCGTGCAGATCTCTCCCTGAAATATGCCGCCTGGCTCGCCGGTCTCGGCTCATACGGCCTCAACCAGCTGCTCATCACGCGGGAGACCGGCCCCCGGATCCGGATGACGGCGATCCTGACCGATGCGCCGTTCGCCGCAGATCACCCGGCCGGGGAATCCTTTGTCCGGCCGGAGTGTGCACAATGCCAGCGGTGCGTAAAGGTCTGCCCGGTTGGTGCGATCTCTCCCGACGGGACGTTCCGGCCCCAGTCATGCCGGGACTACATGTTCTCGACACTGGGTGGCCTGCGATGCGGCATGTGCATCCGGGTCTGCCCGCTGTAGCCTTTTTTCTGGTGTTACCCTTATCAACGTGAACACGATATGTTCGTGTATATAGCAAAGAGAAGCCATCCCAGCACAACACTACCGGAACTTCGGCAGGAGAACCTGATGGCGCTGCTCTCTGCAGCGGTCAGGAACCACGACGATTTTGTTCTCGCATGGGAACCACGGCTCGGTGAAGAGCCGGCACCGGGGACAGAACCGGTGGTTCATGTCATGACCGGGAACCTAGTTACGATGTGCAGGCTGAACGGCATTAAGGGCAGGGCGCTGCTGTACGAGGACGAAGGGGCGCGGACCCTGACGTTCAGGACCGGTGTCGTTCCGGCCCGCCCGGAAAAAGAGGGGACTTGTTCAGGATCCCGTGGGATCCGTGACCCGTCCTGCAAAGAGGATAGCGCCGGTATCGTTGTCCTGTATCAGGAAGATGAACGGGTGATCGGCCCGGAAGACTGGTACCGGCTCCTCAGACCCGGGTGCCGCGGCCATCATGTTCATTACCACACCGGTGGCCGCAGCTGCCTCGGTCCCCTCTTCGTTCACCTCGATGTAGGCCTTATGGTACACGTCACTGATATACAGGTCCTGTGCCCCGTCCATGCCGGAGAAATCTGCTGTGCTGGAGAATGCGGTCGGCATCCCCATAGAGCTGAGCACATCTTTCAGGGAATACTGGCTTTCCAGTTTGAATTTCGGGAGATACACCATGACCCGCCGGGATGACGCGGACTGTTCCAGCGCCGAGAGGTTGGTCGGATCGAGGTACGGGACCGCAGCGGAAAGGTTGTTTTCTTTGGGGAGGAGGATAATCATGGAGAGTCCCGGACCACTGGTGGCGGTATAGGGAAGGGTGAGCATCTGGAGGTCAGGGGTTTCTGCGTAAGGATAGACCGTGTCTTCATCGGTCATCTGCATCATGTTTGCTGTAACGGTTGTGCCGTCAGGTCTGGTGAACGGGGCATTGCTTGTCTGGTTGGCGTCGAACTGTTTTTCCCAGGTACCCTTGAAATAGACGGCGTTCGTGATCACCAGCCGGGACATGGAAGTGATACTGCCAGTAGGCAGGAGATCCTGGATCTTGTTATTGGTCTTGGCTGCCACCCAGTCGTTAATGGTTTGTCGTGAGGCATCCGGCTCGCCAACAAAATCGAGGTTGGTCGTGTTGGCGCTGTAATACTGTTGCGCGATACTGGTGTAGCCGGGGAGGAAGACAGATGTTTTCTCCGCCCAGAGGGCATTTGCCGTGCTCAGTGTATAGCCTGCGTTCCCTTGGTTGATTCCGGCGTTAATCGAAGCGAACCCTTCCCTGCGGCTGGTATCATTTACAGGGAAGTAAAAGACCGACCGGATCTCGTCAGCGGTTGTTCCGCGTGCCCCCTCGTACGTGAGGGCAAGGGCAGAGGAGATGGAGAATGGCGAGAAGAAGATATTGCCGCCCCCTGTTGCATTGTCCGTTGCGATCTCCCGGTACAGGTCTGCGGAAAACCGGTTATTCGCATCGGTAACACTCATGTTGAGTGTTACCGGTTGTCCGGGGCCGGCCTGAACCGGCGGTGTCAGCAATTCCAGATTACTGTCGTTACAACCGGTGCATGTGCCGGAGGCAGGTGAACTGGTGCACCCTGCCATCATCACCAGAAGAAGAGTGAGTACGGATGCGACAGCCAGTACTTTCCATGTGCAGGGTTTCATGGCAGAGCATAGGAGTGTGTTTATGTTAAATCTGGCGTTAACTGCGGATCTTTTCGCAGTTATCCTTCTGTGACGGCTCCGGGGTACCGTCTGCCGATACGCGTATAAATTCTGCCGTTGACAACCCTATCACCGGAGGAAAAACCGGAATCGGGTGGTATTCGAATGTGTGATTATAAAAAATATCTTGCCGAACTCATCGGAACATTTGTCCTCGTTTTTATCGGGACCGGAAGTGCTGTTGTTGCAGGAAAAGAGATCGGATTTCTCGGGATTGCTCTCGCTTTTGGCATCTCGGTCCTCGTCATGGTCTATGCGATCGGGCCGATCTCCGGCTGTCATATCAACCCGGCAATCACCATAGCGATGCTGGCGAATGGGAAGATCGGGTCAAAGGATGCGGCAGTCTATATCGTGGTGCAGTGTATCGGCGCCATTATTGCGTCACTCGTCCTGCTTGCCATCATGACCGGTCTGCCGGGCTATAACCTTGCCACGAACGGCCTTGGCCAGGATGGGTACGGCATCGCATCCCCGGGAGGATTCCCCCTCATGTCGGGCTTTATTGCAGAGGTTGTCCTGACCTTTATCTTCCTGATGGTGGTCTTTGGTGCAACAAGTAAGAAAGCTCCTGCAGGCTTTGCCGGGATCGCTATCGGATTGTCACTTGCCATGATCCACATGGTTGGTATCCCGATTACCGGCACATCCGTGAACCCTGCACGGAGTCTGGGTCCGGCCCTGGTTGTTGGTGGAACCGCTCTTGCCCAGCTCTGGATGTTCATCCTTGCGCCGATCATCGGGGCGCTGGTGGCGGCCCTCGTCTGGAAATACCTCTTTGAAGAGAGAGCGTCACCGGCATAAACCCGGTGATCACTTTTTTATTCCCGCCCACTCTTTTTCATTGCCTCATTTTTAAGATCCTTGGGCATCAGCTCGATCGCATATCGCAGGGCCGTCCGGGGCATGACCCGCCTGTTTTTCACCACGTATGCGAACACCTCTGCCTGGTGGTGCCGGCTGGCCTCTTTGAGGAGCCAGCCATAGCCTTTCTGCACCATGTCGTCGTTATCGGTCAGAAGGAGATTGGCGATTTCGATCGCTTCGGGAAGGAATTTGCCGCGCTTTGCCGGGACGATCAGCGAGACCGCGGCTGCCCGGCGCATCCACCGGTTTCCTGACTGCGTCCACTTTTTCAGTTCGGCGATGCATTCGGGATACTGCTCGATAAAGTCCCCCATGGTGTGGTTGCAGAACCCGTCGCACGAGGCCCAGTTGGAGATGTAGGTATCGATCCAGCGCCGGAACACTGCGAGATCCTCCCGCTCGTACCGGCCGGAGAGGGCATATGCCCAAGTGGAGACGATAAAGGACTCTTCGATCTGTTCCGACCGGTACAGCTCTTCACAGAGGGCGAAAATCTCTTCTTTCTCCCGGTTTTTGATCTCCTTCCAGTACTTTTTTGCTAGGGCCGTAACGACCGGGGTCTTGATCCCGTAACAGGTGATCTCTTCTTTGAAGAACCGCTGCGATGTGGTGCGGGTCTCCTCATCTGCCAGGCCGTTGAGCTCCTGACGGATACGAACGATAACCGGGTCCATGAAAAGGGTAAGGAAGGACCGGGGGATAAGAGATACGGCATGCGAAGGGGCGATGGCAGGGGACCACCCACCGATCACTTCTTCTTCCCAGCTTTTGCCGGGCACGGGCTGGTGGTGTCTGTATTCCCGTTCTCACTTTCGAGATACATTGCCCCCCATGTGCAGAGTGCCTGCAGGATCGGGATCAGTGTCCTGCCAAAATCGGTGATGGTGTACTCCACCCGCGGCGGCACCTCGGGGTAGAGGGTCCTCTTTATCACGCCGTCCTTTTCGAGCTCGCGGAGCTGCTTGGTGAGCATCTTGGCATTGACCCCCGGTAAGGACCGCTGCAGTTCACCAAAACGCATGACATTGTCGCCGAGATGCCAGAGAATGAGGGGTTTCCACTTACCCCCGATCACATCCAGGGCAGCCTCCACGGTGCAATGATACGTCCTGCCGTTCTTCGTATAGGTCATGGTTTCACTTATGAAAGTCTGTTACGCTATTACCTGTATTTCCTATTTAATCTGTTGAGGCATATTTCATCGTAAGGGTTCAGATTACCATACGCAGCCCCCGGGTTTGCATGAGGGCTGCCGGTCTTTTGGCCAGATTCCCGCTTTTGTGGGATGTGGGGAAACTATCTATGGAGAAAACAGAGATCCAGAAAAATTTCTTTATTCCGATGCCGGTCGTTCTGGTCGGCACACAGGTGAACGGACGTGCGAACTTCATGGCCGTGGGGTGGTGTGCCCGCGTTAATGGCAACCCACCGATGATCGCCTGCGGGATCAGCAACAGCCACGCCACTCCCGGGGGAATTATGGCAACAAAGACCTTCTCGGTCAATGTCCCCTCATCGGCACTCCTGGAAAAGACCGATTACTGCGGTCTCGTATCCGGTAAAACGACCGACAAATCCGGTGTATTCAACGTGTTTTATGGATCACTGGGGACTGCACCGATGATCCGGGAGTGCCCGGTTACGCTTGAGTGCCGGCTGGAAATGGCTGTCCCCCTCCCTACGCACACGCTCTTTATCGGCGAGATTATGGGTGCGTATGCTGACGGAAACGTGATCGCAGACAACAAGCCGGACTTTACGGCAATCGACCCGCTCTTCCTGACCATGCCAGACAACCGGTACTGGACGCTCGGGAAGTATGCCGGGGACGCATGGAGCGCCGGAAAGAGCCTGATATCCTCCTAGGACAACAGTAACTCACGGAAGGGTAAACCAATGACTACAATCCTCGTTAACCAGGATCTCTGCACGCGGTGCGGGATCTGCTCGGTCGTCTGCCCGGTCTCTATCGTCGACCCGGCCGATGAGAATTCCCTGCCAAAGGTTCAGGATGCACGGGCCGGCATGTGCATCCGATGCGGGCACTGCGAGGTCACGTGCCCGTCGCAGGCGATTCTCCTGAATTACCTCCCGGATGAGAAAGCCGCCCTGCCGGCCGGTGCGGGGACCATCTCTCCCGAAGATCTTGGGGTGTACCTGATGAGGCGCCGGTCCGTTCGTCACTTCACAAAAGAACCCGTTCCTCAGGAGACGATTGCCGGGATCCTCGATATCGCCCGGTACGCTGCTTCCGGCGGGAATGGCCAGCCGGTCCAGTGGCTCATCGTACACGATCCCGACGAAGTTCACCGGCTCGCGGGGTTGTGCGTCGACTGGATGAAGACCTTGAAAAACAGCAGTCACCCGATGAGCGGGTATATCCCAACGCTGCTTGCCGCATGGGAGGCCGGGAATGACCCGGTCTGCCGCGGGGCACCCCATCTTGCGATCGCCTACATCCCGGAGGGCAACCCGGTCGCTGCCGTTGATGCTCTGATCGCCCTCACCCATTTCGACATCGCCGCGCCGGCATTCGGGGTCGGGACCTGCTGGGCGGGATTCCTCTCCATGGCAGCGGCTGCGTACGAACCCCTTCAGAAGGCGCTTGCCCTTCCGGTGGGACGCAGATATGCGTACAGCCTGATGTTCGGTCATCCCCAGTACAAGACGTATGGCATCCCGCGCCGGAACCCGGTGCAGGTGACGTGGCGGTAAGGAAGGGCGCCATACGCAGGAATGGTTAATACGACGAACGATCAGGAGGATGTATGACCGACTATGCCGCTATCGGAAGGAAAAAACTAGAGGAAATCGATGGCGAGGCGGGTGTTGCCGTTGAAGAACGGCTCAACGCCATCTGCCCGGACCTCGCCCGGTACCTTATCGAGTATTCGTTTGGCGAGATCTATGCCCGGGAGATCCTCGATAACAAGACCAAGGAACAGGTGGTTGTTGCTACTCTCACTGCCATGGGAACGGCAGCACCCCAGCTCACGGTCCATATCCACGCGGCGCTCCATGTCGGCTGTTCTCCCGAGGAGATCCGTGAGATCATCATCCAGATGTGCGGGTACGCCGGGTTCCCGGCGACCCTGAACGCGATGGGCACGCTCATGGAGGTCTTAAAAGAGACCGGCCGGACGCTCTCCAAAGAATCGGTCCACACCGGATCTGAGAACAGGTACAGGCGCGGGAAAGAACTGCTCGCGCAGATCGCACCTGACCAGGAGCGGGTGCTCAGGAAAACCTTCGACCCGATCAACCCCGATATCACCCGGTACGTCATTGAATTTGGTTACGGGGACATCTATGCCCGGGGGATCCTGCCGATCCGCTCCCGGCAGGTGGCAACCATTGCGGCGCTTGCTGCAAAAGGCACGGCCCCCTCGCAGCTCCGGTTCCATATCGGCGGCGGGCTCCGGGCCGGCCTTTCCGAGGCGGAGATCGTGGAGATCATGCTGCTGGTATCCATATACGCCGGGTTCCCGGCGGCATTGAATGGCATCCTCGCCACCCGCGAGGTGGCTGAGGCCCTAAAAGACGAAAAACGGTGAGCGGGGAAAAACGGGGTATTCCCCGGGAAACCTCCCCGCTCCGGGAAAACAAAGAAGATTGGTGATCGAAAATGGCAAAAGTCGTTGCATTCAACGGAAGCCCAAGGAAGGATGGGAACACCTCAATCCTGATCGGGCATATGTTTGAGGAACTGGAGAACGAAGGGATCGCAACCGAGCTCGTGCAGGTCGGCAAAAAGAAGATCCGGGGCTGTACTGCCTGCATGAAGTGTTTCGAGAACAAGGACGGGCACTGCGTTTTCGATGACGATATCGTCAACAGTTGCATCGATAAAATGGTCGAAGCGGACGGCATCATCCTCGGATCGCCGGTGTACTTCCTGGATGTAACTGCGGAGATGAAGGGACTGATCGAACGGGCGGGGTTTGTGTCCATGGCAAACGGTGGCCTGTACCGCCGCAGGGTGGGTATGGCCGTAGCAGCAGTCCGGCGGTCCGGGGGCAGTCGCACGATCGATACCATGCTCCACTTCCTGCTCGCCGGCGGCATGGTTGTCCCGGGATTCCCGGTCCTCGGGGTCGGGAGGGAGATCGGGGACGTGAACAAGGACGAAGAAGGCATCGGCCGTGCCCGGGATGCCGCAAAGAACATGGCCTGGCTAATCAAGACGATGAAAAAGGCACAGGAATCCTGAAGGATCCGGCGCGGCCGGATATAACAAATACCTGGAATCCTACAACCTCTGACAAAAACGGTGAACCATGACACAGGTTATTGCTATTAATGGAAGCCCACGCAAGACGTGGAATACGGCAATGCTGCTTGGACACGCCCTCGAAGGAGCGGCATCGGAAGGGGCAGAGACAGAGATCGTGCACCTGTACGATCTGGATTACCAGGGATGTACCAGCTGCTTCTCCTGCAAGCTCGTGGGTGGGAAGAGCTACGGGAAATGCGCTGTGCAGGACGACCTGACCCCGGTCCTTGAACGGATCCTGGATGCCGATGCTCTCATCCTCGGTTCGCCCATCTATGTCGGAACAGCGACCGGCGAGATGCGGTCATTCCTGGAACGGCTGGTTTTCCCGTACCTTGTCTACGATGCGGCACACACCTCCCTGTTTCCCCGGAAGATGCCGACCGGGTTCATCTACACGATGGGTGCGGACGAAGCACGGGTCAGGGATATGGCATACGAATTGCAGTTCCGGCTGACCGCAATGCTGCTGGAACGGATCTTCGGCTCCTCCGAGTGGTTCATGGTAACCGATACCCTGCAGTTTGATGATTATTCCAAATACGTCGCATCGGCTTTTGACCCGGAGGCAAAGGCCCGAAGGCGCCGGGAGGTCTTCCCGGAGGACTGTAAAAAGGCGTTTGATATGGGGAAGCGGCTCGCGAAAGGGCTGCCGGGATAAGGCATCAACACCGGCCCTGTCCTCGGTGCACATACCACATCTTT
>Ga0371490_1001039_pt1 | contig 15719 bp, 13 predicted proteins | sample MB2SIPfraction_FD_207959 | JGI IMG/M metagenome (GOLD analysis project Ga0371490, IMG submission 207959) | Lab enriched peat soil microbial communities from McLean, Ithaca, NY, United States - MB28FN SIP fraction | ecosystem: Environmental > Terrestrial > Soil > Wetlands > Peat | place: USA... | reverse complement strand
CGACAAGGTGTACATGCTGAACGCCAAGCGCTACGCCCCCATGAACGCGCGCGACAAGATGCCGTTTGAGGTAACGCCCATCTTCTACAAGCTGCAGCGCTACGACACCACCGCCAACCAGCCGCCCGCCCCACCGGCTGGGGAACAGCAACCGGCCAACAATCAGCAGCCGCAATAATGGTATAAGTCTGCGGAGAATCGTTCGGACGGCAAGCCGGGTTCAGCTTGCCGTCGGAGCGAAAGAGATTACCGGGATCGACTTCGCCTGCGGTGAATTCAAAATCCGATTCAAACTGGACGACTCGATGGTCATGAAACAGACAATTCGCTTCGCACTACTCGCCGTTCTCTTCGCAGCCTCCCTGCTGCCTGCGTGTGCACAAGTTGTACCTTCGGCAACGGGCAGCCACGCACGCCTTGCTGCTGGGGCGCTGTTCACCTACACGCAGCCCGATTACGACGAGACCACCAACTCCGTCATCGCCTCTACCAATCATCTGTTCGGAATCGGCGGCTTTGTCGATTACCGCATGAGCCGCTGGGTGCAGCTGGAAGCCGAAGGCCACTGGCAACACTGGAACCAAACGCAAGGCCTGGCGGTAAGCGAAAACCTCTATGCCGTCGGTCTGCGCGAGCCCATCCGCACCTTTGGCCGCTTCACGCCTTATGGCAAGGTGCTGGCCGGCATTGGCAGCGGCAGTTTCCTTACTGGTCGTGCGGCGATGTACACCATGGGCGGCGGGGTCGACTACCGGCTTTCGAAGCGTCTGAACATCCGGGCCTTCGACTTCGAGTACCAGCAGTGGAAGGTGAACCCCACGCTGCATCCCTACACGGCCAGCGTGGGCTTGTCATACCGGATCTTCTAACGACTTCTGTGAATGGGCGGTTCACCCAACCGACACCGTCCATCCACACATTGCTTTTACCGAAATCTTGTACCCGCAAAAAGGGCTGCTCCGAAGAGCAGCCCTTTTTGCCTAATCGTTGCAGGTTATGCCGGTGACGGCGAGCCTTCCGGGAAACCCGAACCGCTGGGAGTTTCCGGCTTGAGCGCCGAGATCGGCGTTCCGCCCTGATCGCTGGGCGAAGCCAGCACCGAACGCATGGGCGGCAACTCCTTGCCTTCGATCAGCAGCCGTACTTCCTCGGCATCGATGGTTTCGCGCTCCAGCAAGGCGGCAGCGATGCGGTGCATGGCGTCCTGATGCGACTCGATCAGAGTGCGGGCCGACTGGTAGGCTTCGTCGATCAGACGACGAACCTCCAGGTCGATCTGCCGGGCAGTTTCCTCGCTGAAGTCGCGATGCTGCGCGATCTCGCGACCGAGGAAGATCTGCTCTTCCTTCTTGCCAAAGGTGAGGGGACCGAGGCGGCTCATACCGTACTCGCAGACCATGGAACGGGCCAACTCAGTGGCGCGCTCAATGTCATTGCCCGCGCCGGTGGTCATGGCGTTGAGGAAGACCTCTTCCGCCACGCGGCCGCCGTAGAGCATGGCCAGCTTGGTTTCCATGTAGTCGCGCGAGTAGCTGTGGCGATCGTCGGGCAGATAGACCGTGACGCCCAGAGCCATACCGCGCGGAATGATCGTCACCTTGTGGATCGGATCGGAGTTCTCGCGCAGGAAGGCTACTAGCGCGTGACCGCCCTCGTGATACGCGGTGTTGCGCTTTTCCTCGTCGGTCAAGAGCATCGACTTGCGCTCGGCGCCCATCAGGACCTTGTCCTTGGCCAGCTCGAAGTCGTACATGGTGACCTGCTTGCGGTTCACGCGGGCGGCATTCAGCGCCGCTTCGTTCACCATATTGGCCAGGTCGGCACCGCTGAAGCCCGGTGTGCCACGGGCCAGAATGTTCAGGTTGGTATCGTCGGAGACCGGAACCTTCTTCACGTGCACACGGAGGATCTCTTCGCGGCCACGAATGTCGGGCAGGCCCACCACCACGCGGCGATCAAAACGGCCCGGGCGCAGAAGCGCCGGATCGAGCACATCCGGGCGGTTGGTGGCAGCCACCAGAATCACGCCGTCGTTGGACTCAAAGCCGTCCATCTCGACGAGCAACTGATTCAACGTCTGCTCACGCTCATCGTGTCCGCCGCCCAGGCCAGCGCCACGATGGCGGCCCACGGCGTCAATTTCGTCGATGAAGATGATGCAGGGAGCGTTCTTCTTGCCCTGCTCGAAGAGGTCGCGCACGCGGCTTGCGCCCACGCCCACAAACATCTCCACAAAGTCAGAACCAGAGATAGAGAAGAACGGCACATTGGCTTCGCCGGCCACGGCACGGGCCAGCAGGGTTTTGCCGGTTCCCGGAGGTCCGACAAGCAGCACGCCCTTGGGGATGCGTCCGCCGAGCTTTTGGAACTTCTGCGGCTCCCTCAGGTACTCGATGATCTCCTTCAGCTCTTCCTTGGCCTCGTCCACGCCAGCCACGTCCTTGAAGGTGACCTTCTTCTGCTGCATGCTGAGCAGGCGCGCGCGGCTCTTGCCAAAGCTCAGCGCCTTGTTGCCGCCCGATTGCATCTGCCGCAGCATGAAGAACCAGATACCGATGATCAGCACAATGGGGCCAGCATTCAGCAGCAACTGAAGAGGCAGATTACTGCTCTGCTCCTTGATATTGACGCTGACATGCGCTGCACGCAAAGCCTTGTCAAGTTCTTCCCAGTTGGGCGGAAGCGTCACATGGAATTGATCCTTGGGAGTGGACTTCAGGTGCCCGCGCAGCTCATTGCCCTGAATGGTCACATCCTGCACCAGCTGGCTTTGCACCTTGTCGAAGATGTCAGAGTAGGAATACTCCACATCCTTGCCACTAATGTTCGCGCCCTTCTGCACCACGCCCCACAACAACACGAGGCAGATGAGGATAAAGACCCAGAACATCACCGTTTTGACGCTTGAATTCACCAGGACCCCTCTTTTCCGGCCAGGGAAGAAACTCTTACGCTCCCGTCACCGACTGCTACACCTAATAGACGCGTCTACTCCCGCTGAAGTCACATAAAGTAGAGAACACCCGCCGGAGGCACACGAGATCGCCTGCCTCCGTAAGCAGTAGCCTAGATTGTACTCTCCGCCAGCCCTATAGATGAAGCGATTCGCGCGGCAGAGAACGCGGCGGAAGTTTGGGGAATTTCCCCCTGCAGGAAGACCGTCTCACCCACAGAGAATTACTTGTTAAACATCTGAAAGCAAACTGAAAAGCACCCGGATGCCGGGCTCTGGTTCCAACTCCGTGCCGCGCATCCAAATCACCCTGCCTCCCAGTTCCAGGACCGGCCAGCCAGCCCGCTCCGAGCCGGTGACGTGCATCCGCTCCAGAACTTCCTTCACTTTGCGCGGACCTGAGGAGTAGCGCAAACGGACGCGGTCACCGGGCTTCCAGGGGCGCAACGTGGCCATCCTAACCGCTCCGGCCTCCAATTCCACCGCCAGACGCACGCCAAAGCCCTCCAGAACCCCCGGGATCTGCCCCTCAACGCGCTCCAGTTCCAGGGTTTCTCCGGCAGCCCGGCTCAGGCGAAGCTCCCGGGGCGAGCGTTCAGCCCGGAGCCCGCCGGCCAGCTCCAGCTTTTGCCCTGCTCCACCCTCCATTGCCAGCTTGCGCAGCTTTTCCGTCGCGGCAAAGTCCACCGCAGCCTCCAGACGCCTGGCCGCTTCCCGCAACAGACGGCGCTGCAGGGCTGGCGCCAGGGCTGCCAGCCGGGTCACATCCAGGGCAACGGATTCTGCTGCCAACTCCGACGAGGCCCGGCCGCCACCGCGCACAGCTTTGCCCGTAAGCAGCAGCTGCGGGGCCAACCGGCCCAACTCCGCTGCCCACCAGCGCTCCTCGTCGCGGGCGAGTTCGGCCATTTGCGCCAGTTTTCCCCGGATCTGGGGATTCCAGCTTTCAAGCTCCGGCAACAGCTGGTGGCGGATGCGATTGCGGGTGTAGGCGGTCTGCTGGTTGGTTGAATCTTCCCGCCAGACCTGCCCGAGCCCCTTCAGATAGGCCTCAATCTCTCTGCGGCGGACGCCGAGCAAGGGGCGCAGGATCTTGCCCTCGGCAAACTCGACTACGGGGTGAATTCCAGCCAGCCCCTCGGTCCAGGCGCCACGCAACAGCTTGGCCAGAACGGTTTCGGCCTGATCGTCCAGCGAGTGCGCCGTCGCAACGGCATCCAGCGGCGTCTCAGCCATCAGCCGCCGGAACCATGCATAGCGCAGCCGCCGAGCGGCCTCCTCTACCGTTTCGCCCCTGGCGCTGGCTTCGGCAGCCACATCCACGCGAGCCTCATGAAATTCAATTCCCTGCTCGGCAGCCAGTTCCCGGCAAAAGGAAAGGTCGCCGTCAGCCTCTTCGCCACGCAGGCCGTGGTGCAGATGGGCTGCATGAAGGACGAGCCCCAGTTCCTCACGCCGCTCGGCCAGAACGCGCAGCAACGCCACCGAGTCTGCCCCGCCGGAAAGCCCGATTCCCAACCGCATTCCCGGTCGAAGCCCGGCTGTATCCACTCCCAGCCCCAATTGCCTCTCCAGGTTCCTTCCATCGCGCATCTTCAAATCCTACGCGAGTTCGTCATCGTTTTGCCCCCTTCCAGGTGCTATACTCCACCAGTTATGCAGGTATTTGCGATTCTTCCCGCGGCCGGCCTCGGCACCCGAATGGCTGGCCCTCAGCCGAAGCAGTTTCTTGCCCTTGACGGCGTGCCGATCCTGATCCATTCGCTGCGCGCCTTTGCCGCCGTTCCCCGCGTCACGGCCATCTACGTTGCCGTCCGCGCCACGGAGTTGGAGCGTGTCCAGGCCCAGGTGGCCGAGTACGGCTTTACCGAGAAGGTCCACGTGGTGGAAGGCGGCGACAAGCGCCAGGACTCGGTGGCCAACGCCCTGGCTGTCCTGCCGGCCGTTGCCGATGACATCGTGCTGGTCCACGATGCCGTCCGTCCGTTGATCGACGCCGCCACCATCGACCGCACCATCGACGCGGTTGCCCAGAATGGCGCAGCCATTGTGGGTGTGCCCGCCGTTGACACCATCAAGCAGGTGGAGCGCACCGCGCACGGAGCCATCGTCACGGCCACCATTCCGCGCGAATTCGTGGTCCAGGCGCAAACGCCCCAGGGCTTCCGCTTTGGTCTGCTGCAGAGCGCCTTTGCCGAAGCCACTGCGGACGGATTTGTGGGGACCGACGAGGCCTCGGTGGTGGAGCGCGCCGGGCACCCGATAGCAGTGGTCCACGGTTCCCCGGCAAATATGAAGATCACCCAGCCCGGCGACCTGGAGCTGGCGGAGTTCTTCCTGCGCCAGCGCAAACGCCAAGCCTAGGATTCCGGAGTTGTCTCCACAGCAGATTGCACCATCTGTTTGACGGGGATCGAGTCCCCGGGCCAAGGCAGCAAAAAGATACGACTGGCCCAACTCGACAAGGCTGACTATGAATATTCGCATTGGTTTTGGCTACGACTCGCACGCTTTCAAATCCGGCGTGCCGCTGATCATTGGCGGCCTGCCCATTGAGCACCCTGAGGGGTTGGCCGGCCATTCGGACGGCGACGTGCTGCTGCACGCCCTAACCGACGCTCTGCTCGGCTCCATTGCCGTGGGCGACATCGGCAGCTTCTTCCCCCCCAGCGACCCGCGCTGGAAGGGTGCCGACTCGTCCATCTTCCTGAACCTGGCGGTCGAGGAGGTTACGGCTGCGGGCTACCATGTGGGCAATGTGGACATCACGCTGATCCTCAACCGGCCCAAGATCGGACCGCTTGCCGGCGCGATGCGCGCTCGTGTGGCCGAGTTGCTGGAAGTCCCACTGGACCGCGTCAGCATCAAGGCCAAGACGCCCGAGGGACTCAATCTGGATCATGTGGCGCAGTGCCATGCCGTGGTTCTTGTGGAGCTCATGCAGGAGCCCGATGAGCTGAAGAGCATGAGCGCAGTGATCGAGAGCCAGCACCAGTTGGAAGATGTGGTGGAAGATCTGCTGAGCTCAGTGCATGGACTACCGAAAAAGAGTGCGACACCCCCGCTCTACGACACGGACGACATCACGTAGCCGTGCCGGAGGGAACCGAAGATCCGCACACGCTTCTCTGCACTGGGCTTCGAGTCCAGGATGTTGGGTTGTGTCGCGGCTCCCGCAGACAGAGCGTTCCTGGAGAAGACAACCATAGGACGGTAGTATGGGCCGGAGCAAATCCAAACCGCGCAATCGCATCAAAGTTGCCGCACTGGTCGTGCTGGCGCTGGTGATCGCGGCGGCTTTGCTCTGGTGCCGCTGGGCCTACATACAGATTGAGCACTTTGCCACTCTGGATCAGGCCGCACCATCCGACGCCATTGTGATCTTCGGCGCTGCCGAGTACGACGGCCGGCCCTCGCCTGTGCTCCGTGCCCGCCTCGATCACGCGCTTGAGCTCTATCGCAAGGGCATAGCACCGCTGTTGATCACCCTGGGCGGCGACGGCGGCGACCAGTTCAGCGAAGGCGGCGTGGGCAAGGCTTATCTGCGCGGCGACGGCGTGCCGGAAGAAGCCATTATCGCCGAGACCCAGAGCCGCAACACGGAAGACTCCGCCCGCCGCGTGGCAGTGATTGCCCATGCCAACGAGTTGCATCGGCTGGTGATCGTCAGCGACGGCACGCATCTGTTCCGCATCCACGCCATCTGCGCAGCCGAAGGGCTGGACGTGCTCACTTCCCCGCGGCCGCGCGTGCCGGTGGAAGGCGGCGCCAACGATACAGAACGCATTCTGCGGGAGTTGCTCAGCTACACGCTCTGGCGGCTGCATCTGCACTGAGCGGAGCACGCAGAATGCGGCGCTAGCAACAATCTCGCCACGAAGGTCGCAAAGCGGTCTGCCCCACCGCAGGTGGCTGCTTACAGATACAACCCCAGAAACAACACCATCGCCAGCACAATCAGCTCGGTATAGAGCAGCACCAGCACGCCAGCGTGATAGAAGCTCCAGCGCCTGCCCAGGCAGCGTGCGGTTTCAACCAGCGCCCAGCATGGAAATGGCGCCACGGCAAGCTGCCACGCCGTACCGTGCAAATCCGCGGTGTCCGGAAAACCAGCCAGCAACAGGCTGGCTCCGAGCGCCGCCAGAGCCAGCAAAACGCCGCGCTCCAGCGACGGCTCCCGGAGCCGTACCAGGCGCTGGAACGCGGCGTGGATCGGCAGAAGATTCAGCGGCTAGCTGGCCGCCGCCTCCATAGCCTGCAGCGACTCGGGATACGGCGCACGCAGCACCCCGCGCTCGGTGATGATGGCGGTTACGTACTTGGCCGGAGTCACGTCAAAGGCCGGGTTGCGAATGCCCACGTGGTGCGGCGTCAGCTGCTTTCCGCCGTGATGCGTCACCTCCACCTGCGGGCGCTCCTCAATCGGAATCGTATCGCCGGTGGCCGTGGCCATGTCCACCGTGGACCAGGGAGCGGCCACATAGAACGGAATGCCGTGCTCCTTGGCCAGAATCGCCACATTGTAGGTGCCGATCTTGTTGGCCACATCGCCATTGGCGGCGATGCGATCCGAACCCACGACAACGGCCTTGATCAGGCCCTGGCGCATGAGCGCAGCGGCCATGTTGTCGCAGATCACCGTGGTGGGAATGTTGTCGGCCATCAGCTCCCATGCCGTCAGGCGCGCGCCCTGTAAAAAGGGGCGGGTCTCGTCGGCATAGACGTGGATCTTCTTGCCCTGCTCGATGGCCCCGCGAATGACGCCCAGCGCGGTGCCGTAGCCGCAGGTGGCCAGAGCGCCGGCATTGCAGTGGGTCAGCACGCCACCTTCGGCCGGAAGCAGCTCGCCGCCAAACTTGCCCATGGTTTTGCAGGCAGCAATGTCTTCCTCGTACATCCGGTGAGCTTCGGCCAGAATCTTTTCCTTGATCTGGTCAAGAGTGTCACCGGCGGCCAGCAACTTGGCAAACAGCACCTTCATGCGGTCGATGGCCCAGAACAGATTGACGGCGGTGGGGCGGGTACCGGCCAGCCGCTTGCAGATCTGTTCGAATTCCGGCTGGAACTGCTGCGCAGTGCGGGCTTGCGTGTTCCGTGCGCCCAGCGCAATGCCATAAGCAGCCGAGACGCCAATGGCCGGTGCGCCGCGCACCACCATGGTGACGATGACGTCGGCCACCTGGTCGACGGTGGTGGCCAGAACATAGCTCTCCTCCAACGGGAGCTTGGTCTGATCGATAAAACGAACGCCTTCAGGGGTCCAGGTAAGCGTGGGAATCATGCCCTACCAGTGTAAATGGCGGCGCAGGAGCAGCAAACCGCACTCTGGCGATTGCGGCCCGTAAATCGCAACGCCTCTACCTGGCCGGGGTCCAGTTACGCAGGCGCAGGCTGTTGCCCAGTACGCAAACCGAGCTGAGCGCCATGGCCGCCGCGGCCAGCCACGGCGAAAGCAGGATGTGGAAGACCGGATACAGCCCGCCCGCCGCCAGCGGAATGCCCAGTAGGTTGTAACCGGCCGCCCAGCCCAGGTTTTGCCGCATCACCTTCACAGTAGCGCGGGAGAGCGCAATAGCCACGGGAATCGAGCCGGGCCGCGCGTGCAACAGCAGCACGTCTCCCGCCTCTTGCGCCAGATCGGCTCCGGTACCCATCGCTAGTCCTGCATCCGCTTGCGCCAGCGCGGCCGCATCGTTGATGCCGTCACCCACCATGGCCACGCGCAAGCCTTCCTGCTGCAGTTGGCGGATGCGTTCCAGCTTGCCTGCCGGGTCCAGCCCGGCCTCCATCTGGCGTATCCCCGCAAGCGTTGCCATCGGCCGCGCGGCAGCATCACTGTCGCCAGTCAACATCACGGCAACCAACCCGGCTCGATGCAGCTCGGCAACCGCTTCGGCAGCGTCCGGACGCAACGAATCGCGCGCATCAAAGTAGCCCACGACCTGGTACCAACCAGTCAAACCATCCAACGCCATCCACAGCCGCGTGACGCCGGCCTTTGCCGCAACCACGTCGTCGGGCAGCGGAACGCCGAACTCACGGCACAGCGCCTCGTTGCCCACCAAACAGGCGCGGCCCTCCACACGCGCGCTCAACCCACGCCCGGGCAGGACCTGCACGTCCTCGGCGCTTGCAGCCGCTAAACCGAGTTCCCTGGCCCGCTCCACTACGGCATACGCCAACGGATGGTTTGATCGTTCTTCGGCCGCCGCGGCCAGCCGCAGCATCTCGTTCTCCGCAACGCTCATCGCCGCAGGCAAAGCGATCTTGACGCCTTCCAGGCTTCCAAAAGGAGCCCACCGGCCGGTGGTCTGCGCTTCGGCTTCGGCCCGAACCTGCAATGCGTCTGGCCTGAGCACTCTCACCTGCTCCAGCACCGGCCGGCCTACAGTAAGGGTTCCGGTCTTGTCCAACACCACCACGTCCAGGTGCGCCAACCGCTCCAGTGCCTCGCCGCCTTTGAAGAGCACGCCCAACTGCGCGCCGCGTCCCACGGCCACCGTGAGCGCGGCCGGAACCGCCAGCCCCATGGCGCACGGGCAGGCCACCACCAGCACCGCCACCATATTGGCCAGCGCCATCTCAAAGGAACGAGCCCACAACAGCCATAAACAGAAGGTGAGCAACGCCACCCCGATGACCACCGGCACAAACACCGCGCTCACCCGGTCCGCCATCCGCTCCATGGGGGCGCGCGAGCTCTGCGCTTCGTCCACCAGGCGGGCAATCTGCGCCAGCATGGTCTGCTCGCCCAGGGACTCGGCCCGGCACAGCACCGCGCCGTCGTAGTTCAGCGACCCGGCCAGCACACGTCCGCCCACTTCACGGGCCAAGGGTGTCGACTCGCCGGTGAGCATCGATTCGTCCACCGTGGTGCGGCCTTCCAGAATCACTGCGTCCACTGAAAAACGCTCGCCGGGCAGCACCAGAATGCTTTCACCGGCAACAATCTCCTCCAGAGGAACCACAGTTTCCACACCGTCGCGCACCCGGCGCGCCGTGGCCGGCTTGAGCCGCACTAGCGCATCCAGCGCCGCCCGGGCACGATGCCGGGCGCGACCTTCCAGGCTCTTTCCCAGGAGCAGAAAGCCCAAGATCAGCAGCACCGCATCGAAGTACACCGCGCGGCCCGGGGCCGGACGCAGCGAGGCATACGCCGAATAGAGAAAGGCCACCGTGGTGCCCATGCCCACCAGGGTGTTCATGTTGGTTTTTCCGTAAGCAAGAGCTCGCAGCGCGCTGGCGTAGATGGAGCGGCCTGCCCACGCCACCACCAGGACCGTACCCACCAGCAGCCCCCAGCGCAGGCGGTCGGCGGGCAGCAGGTATAGCCACGGAAGAACGCGCATCAGCCCCTGATCCAGTGCTCCCATAGAGCTGCCCAGCGGCATTACCAACACCATCGCCATCGCGCCGGCAGCCAGGGTCACCCACGCCTTGCGCGCGGCCGTTGCATCCTGTTCCCGGGCGTCAGGCGAATGATCGTTGGCGCGCGGTAGCACGGCATCGTAGCCAGCCGCACGAACGGCCGCGATGAGCGCGGCTGGCGCGGTCGCCTCCGGATCAAAAACCACCGTCGCCCGATGCGCCATCAGGTCCACGCGCGCCTCGACCACGCCTGGTGCGGCGTGCAACGCCTCTTCAACATGATGCTGGCAGGCTGCGCAGCTCATGCCAAGAATCGGCAGTTGGATGGTTTGGTTTGCTGGTCGTTCCATGCTCGAGCCCCGGGGACTGCCCTTACTGTGCAACTTGCGCCTTGAATCCCGCTTTGGCCAGAGCGTCAAGAGCCGCCTGGGTACCGGCAGTCTGGTCGGTGGCGGTTACCCGTGCCGCTCCCACGCGGACTTCGCCCACAGTCAATCCATCTGCGGCAGCCAACGCCTGGCTCACCCGCCGTACGCAGGTTCCACAATGCATGCCTTCAATCGTCAGAACAATTTCGGTCATTCTATCCTCCTGCTGTATTGATCATAGCGGGAACACTAGCACTATTGGTTCCATCAATAGGTTACTGAGGTTACTACTCGAAAGCGTACCGCTTTGCGGTCTATTGTGAAAGCAGTTCAAGGAAAACGATGCGTCGAGAATATCCTGAAGTGCCGTTGGTTGGTGTGGGAGCGGTCATTGTCCAGGCCGACCGTGTGCTGCTGATCCAGCGCGGATCGGAGCCTATGAAGGGCCGCTGGACGATCCCCGGAGGCTTGGTGGAGCTGGGTGAGAGCCTGACCGAGGCCGTCCAGCGGGAGTGCCTGGAAGAAACCGGCCTTCAGGTGGAAGCGGTAGCGTTGGTCGAGCTGCTGGACCGCATTCATCGCGAAGAAACCCGCGTGCGCTACCATTACGTGATTGCCGATTATCTTTGCCGCGTTACCGCTGGCGAGCCCCGCGCCGGCTCCGATGCCGCCGAGGTCTACTGGGCCGAGCCTACCGAGTGGCAGTCGCCGGGCCCGCTCCATCTGGACCCCATCACCACACGGGTGATCGAAGCCGGCTGGCAGCTTGCCCGCAAGCACAACGTCGAATAACCGCAGGCGAACTGCCTGTGCAGGAGCCTCGAGATGAGCCTGAAGAAGAAGCTGCTTGCCGCCACCGCTGTTGTTGCCTCCCTTGCTGTGCTGGCCAGTCTCACCTTCTTCCTGCGTCCGGTGGAGGTGTCCCTCTGCCTCACCCACCTCCGCGAGCCTTTGAACGGCTTCTCCAGCCAGACCGTCACCGTGGAGGGCCAGCCGCTGCACTATCTGGTGACCGGCCCTGCGAACGGGCCTGCGGTGGTTTTGGTTCACGGCCTGGGCGGTAGCGCCGAGGACTGGCTGCATCTGGCTCCCTATCTGACCCGCGCCGGCTATCGGGTCTACATGCCGGACCTGCTCGGTTATGGCCGCAGTCCCAGACCAGCCGATTTCTCGTACTCGGTGCGCGACGAGGCCGCTGTGGTGGTTGGCTTCCTGGACGCCCTCGATCTCAAACAGGTCGATCTGGCCGGCTGGTCGATGGGTGGATGGATCGCGCAGTTGGTGGCCATTGCCTACCCGGAGCGAGTCCACAAGCTCGTCCTCTTTGATTCGGTCGGGCTCTACCATCCACCCGACTGGAACACCGGCCTCTTCACTCCCGCCAATGCCGACGAACTCAATCAGCTGGAAGCGCTGCTGGTGCCCGATCCGCCCAGGATTCCTGCCTTTGTGGTCCGCGATATCCTGCGCGTTTCCGAGCAGCGGGCATGGGTCATCCACCGGGCCGTGGCCTCCATGATGACAGGCAACGACACCACCGACAATCTTCTGCCAACCCTGAAGATGCCCGTTCTGCTGGGCTGGGGGTCGGTGGACCGCGCCACGCCCTTGAACTTGGGCAATAGGATGCAGACTCTGATCCCCCACGCGGAGTTGGCCGTGGCAGAGAGCTGCGGACATATGGCTCCTCGCGACTGCACCCAGATCCTGGGACCGCGTGTGGTGGCCTTCCTGCAAAAATAGCGCGGCTCTAGATCTCCGGCCGTTTGATTCCGAACCATCTCAGCTTCCCAGGTCTAGATTCTGAGACCTGGGAAGCTGAGATGTCAAAGGGCAAATTCATCCGGTCGAAGGCCTAGGCGCGCAGATGCAGCAACGCCAGCACGGTCACGGCAAAGGCCGCGGCTGCGCAGGTGGAAAGAAAATTCACCGCATCGTTGTTCAGCCAGCCACGCTCTTCGAGCGTGGCGCCCAGCAGGCTGTCAAAGAGCAGCCCAAAGACGCCGCCCGCCGCCGCCACGGCAAATAGTACCAAGTCTCCCTGCACGCACCACGCACCCAGCGCTGCCACCACAGTTCCGGCCACAATACCGGCCAGCGTTCCCGCCACGCTGATGGCCCCATCCCGGCCGGGTTCCACTCTGCGCAGGGTGGTGATCAGTCGGGGTTGTCCGCCGAAGACCTGACCGATCTCCGAGGAAACGGTATCGGCTGCTGCCTCGGCCAATGCTGCCAGCGCTACCGCGAAGAACGGCATCGGCGCGGCGATCCTTCGGCCGAGCCAATCGCAATTCAACAGCAATGACTGCATCTGGGGCGTGGCTGCCAGCATGGCTGCGCCCAGGTTGGCTGCAATCTGCGCGGCGGTTCGCCCGTGCCCGCTTTCGGCGATGCCCAGCCGCTCCTTGCGCCGGCGGCCCAGCCGCGTGGCCAGATGCGCCAGCAGCGCTACCGCCAGAACTGGCGCGATGGCCGAGCGCCCTAGCTGATACGGGGGCATGGAGGTGGAAAAGATCAGGCTGGCCGTGATAGCCGCGCCGGCCACCGAACCCCAGGGCGTAGCCGCCCGCAGCCGCCACGTAACCAGCCCCAGCAGCGCCGCCAGACCAAATCCGCCCATGGCCACGGTAGGAACCGTAGTGGCATACCAATGACCTTGGAGTACCAGATCGGCCCCAGCCACCGGAAGCACGGCCAGGAGGACAACTTTCGACTGCCAGACAAGCTTCGTGCGTATCACGCTCTATGGTAGCGTGCCGCGATCACCCCCTGAAAGCGCCCGAAAAGGCTCGCGCCCGGCTTTTGAGGGCCGGGTGCGAGGTTGAGGGTTGATGAGGAGACAAGCTGATTAAAAGGTGAGCTTCACACTGCCCTGGAACTCACGAGCAGTGATGCCCGTGGCCGTTCCACCGATTTGACCGAAGGTGGCCGTGGTGCTCAAGTTGGTCACCGGAGTGCCAAAGTCAGGATGATTGAGGACGTTGAAGGCTTCCAGGCGCAGGGTCATCGCAAGAGTCTTGTAGAGCGGGAAGATGCGGGAGATCTGCGAGTCGAACTGGAAGAAAGGCGGCGTACGGAAGGAGTTCCTTCCAATATTGCCGTAGGTGCCAAGCGCGGCGCAGCCGCCGGTGGTCGTGCTGGCGCAGGAAGCGGTGACTTGAGCAAAGGCAGCCGGGTTCAAGTATTCCCGGTTGGCCTCGCCGGGGGCTTGGCGGAAGGCCACTTTGTTGTAAGGATTGACGCCCGCGACGAGGTTGGGGCGATCATTGCCCACATCGGTGAGCGAGTTGTCCACGCCAGCAGTCACCGTGAACGGCGCACCGCTGACGATGTGGAACAGAGGCGCGATCTCCCAGTTGTTGATGGCTAGACGCGTGTAACGGTTGAAGCTCTTGAAATCGCTCTTGGCTACCAGCACTGCGTTTTCGATGTGCCGGTAGTCGGAGCCGCAGGGGCCGTAGTCCATGCGCGGGTTGTTGGGATTCTCGACCGTAACGCTGGCGTAGTCGCCCTGGGCATCTTCAATGTCCAGGCACTTGGACCAGGTCCAGTTGGCCAGCAGGCTGAAGGTGTCGGAGAGGCGATGGTTGAGGGAGGCCACCAGGCCGTTGTAGTTGGCTGTGCCGCTGTCGCCCACATAGATGGAGCCCGCGCCGCCGCCGAGGATCTGGTTGCCTTGGGCGGGATTGGCGATGGTCAGTGCAAAGCGGGACGTCTGGTTCTTGGTGGTAGAGCAGTTGGCGTTAGCAGCACCCGGAGTAACCGCCGCGGGGCCGGTGGTGACGATGCCCGTGCAACCCGTGCCGCCCGCGCCCCAGACGCCGGGAATGAAGACGGCATCGCTCAAAGGAGTGCCGATGGGAGAGTGGCGGGTAGTGTTGCCGATGTAGTCCAACTGCGCCTGCCAGCCGCGGCCAAACTCATGCTGCACGCTCATCGTCCACTGGATCGTGTACGGCGCATGGAACTGCTTGGTCATGAAGATGTACTGCGACTGGGCATAGAACTTGGCTTGCGCAGGCGTTGGCACCGAAGGCTGCGGGAAGGGGTTGGTGGTGATGGAACCCACCGACCAAGGCGCGCTGAAGCTGACCGGGGCGCTGCCGGAGGTTTGCGTGTTGCTGATGGCAGTGGCGAACGGAGGATTTTGCTGCGTACGCTGGCCGGTGAAGAAATTCGGCTTGTCGTACATCAGTTCGGCGCCGGCGCGAATCACCCACTTGCCGTCGCCAAACGGATCAAACGATCCGCCGATGTTGGGCGAGAACTGCCAGGGCGAGTTCTGCGTGAAGCCGCGCGGCACACCCGTGTCTCCGTAGAACAGAACACCGGCCGGAGCGCTGGGATACACGGTGCTAACCGTGTTGCTCATAAAGTCGGCATAGTTGAAGACGCTGCCGCGGTTGAAGTAGTCGTGGGGCATGAAGTTCGGTCCCCAGCGCAGACCGGCAACCAGGGTAAGCTTACGGGTCATGTGGAAGGTGTCTTGCCCGTAGAGGCTGGGAATCGGTCCGCGCAGGGCGTTCTGCTGATACTTGCTCTGCTGGAAGGCGCTCAGCGTGCCCCAGAGGAAGTCCAGGTTCTGGTCGCCGATCGTCGAGCCGCCATTGGGACCGCTGCCGCTGTACTCACCGTTGAAGGTAAATACGCCGTTGGACTCATAGGCGTTGAGAATGTTGAGCTGGTTCTGCACCCACTCGCCGCCCAGCGCGATCTGGTGCTTGCCCTTCAGCCAGGTCACGTCGTCGTCGAAGGTGAGCGTGTTGTCGTTGAAGTGGGCTACCGAGTTGGTGCCGCCGCCAATAGTGAACTTGCCCTCGGAGATCTGCAGACCGGTGGGCTCGCCCTGATACATGTTGATGCCGAGTTTGGTTGCGTTGATGTCGCTGGGGGCGTAGCCGCGGTTGTTGCGCCGGCGCAGCAGGGTGATGTGGGCCGAGTTCACAAGGTTCTGGGTAACAACCCAATTCTCAGCCATGGTGAACGACTGGGTGCGCTCCCAGTTGCCCGACTGAGTAGTGATGAGGATG
>Ga0371490_1001034_pt1 | contig 15752 bp, 10 predicted proteins | sample MB2SIPfraction_FD_207959 | JGI IMG/M metagenome (GOLD analysis project Ga0371490, IMG submission 207959) | Lab enriched peat soil microbial communities from McLean, Ithaca, NY, United States - MB28FN SIP fraction | ecosystem: Environmental > Terrestrial > Soil > Wetlands > Peat | place: USA... | reverse complement strand
GAGCACGCCGGTTTCGAGACCAGCATGCATGGCAATCAACTTGGGCGTCGAGGCGTACAACTTCTCGTACACCTCTTTCGACTTGCGCACGATGTCGCTCTCCGGCTCGGGCTTCCAGCCGGGATAGCTTGCTGTGTGCTCGGTCTCAAAGCCGGCCAGGCGGCAACTGGTGGCCACCAGGCGCTTGGCCAGGTTCTTGCTGCCCTCAATGGCCGAACGCTGGCTGGTGACGATCTCCACAACGCCATCCTTGAATGAGACGGTGGCGACGTTGGTGGAATCCTGCACCAGGCCCGGAACGTCGGGGCTCATGGCCAGCACTCCATGATGCAGGCTGGCGATCAGGTCCACGGTGGCGGCGGCATCGGCGTGGGTAAAAACCTGTTTGGGAAGCTCGGCCTTTTCCACCGAAATCTCCAACCCGGCATCAAAGCTGCCCAGGTCCACCTTTACGTCTTCGGCGTAGGCGGCCACTACTTCGCGCAACTTCGTCTCATGGGCCACGTCGGTAACGATAATGGCCCAGGCCTCGCGCGGAATGGCATTGTGCGCGCTGCCGCCCTTGAGGTCGGCAAGCTGCACGGCTACGGCTTCGTTGATGAGCTGCAGGGTTCCGCCAAGGATGCGCACGGCGTTGCCTCGGCCCAGGTGGATGTCAACGCCAGAGTGTCCGCCCTTGAGGCCGCTGACCTTGATGCGATAAGCGGCGTTGCCCTTGGCGGGAACAAAGCTCACCTTGCGGCGGGCGCGGGTGTTCAATCCTCCGGCACAGCCGATACAGAGCGTGCCCTTCTCTTCGTTATCCAGATTCAACAGGTAATGCGCTTTCAGCACGCCGGGCTGGAATGCCGAGGCGCCGCCGAGCGTGGTCTCTTCTTCGACGGTGAAGATGAATTCCATAGGCCCGTGCTTGATGGTCTTGCTCTCCATCACGGCCATAGCGGAGGCCACGCCGATGCCGTTGTCGCTGCCCAGAGTGGTGCCATCGGCATGGATCCAGTCGTCCTTGCGCACCATGCGGATGCCATCGGTATCAAAGTTAAAGTTGGTGCTCTCGTTCTTCTCGCACACCATGTCCAGGTGGCCCTGCAGGGCGGTCACGGGAGCCTTTTCGCGTCCCGGGTGCGCCGGTTTGCGAACCACCAGATTGCCTGCCGGATCGACAAAGCTCTCCAGCCCCAGTGTGGCGGCCAGCTTCTGCACGTGCTCGCGTGCGGCGGCCTCCTTGGTGGAAGCGCGCGGAATGGCCGCCAGTGCCTCAAAATGCTTCCAAACTTCGCGAGGTTCTAACCCCGTCAATGCGTTCGACATAACACTCTCCGTTTGCTGCGAAGTGCCACTATCCTACAACTTTGGAGACGATGCGTGCAGCCCGGCAAGTAGGCTAATAGTTAAGCCCTTCCCGCCGCGGTTAGCTATATTCGTGCTTTCCAAGATAATTCCCCCTTTTTTCAGGAACCGGGCTATACTTGTTACATCAAAGTCTCGCTTAAGTTGAGCGTAGCGATTTTGAGCTGGTAACGCCGATACACTTCTGCGCTCCACTCGTGGTTGCCTCCGATCTACTCAGCAGAAATTGAAAAAACAAAAACAAAAGAGGAAACACAAGTGGAACAGGGAACAGTGAAGTGGTTTAACGACGCAAAGGGTTTCGGATTCATCAGCCGCCAGAACGGAGAGGACGTTTTCGTCCACTTCTCCGCGATTCAGACCAACGGCTTCCGTAGCCTTCAGGAAGGCCAGGCTGTATCGTTCAACGTGGTCAAGGGGCCCAAGGGCTTCCAGGCCGAGAACGTTCAGGCCATCTAAGCCATCCGGCTTTGCAAAGGCCCGGAACTTCGGTTCCGGGCCTTTCACTTTTCCCCAACAGCTTTTTCCCCACCCCTGAATTTGCTACCCTGACATATGGCTTCCCCTTTTAACCCAGGCAGGGCAATCGACGCTGCGGCGCGTCCGCGCGAGATTCCCTACAACTACACCTCGGCCTCCGATGCGCAGGCCGTCAGCTTCCTGCTGGGCGACGCCACGGTACGCACGCTCGAAGAGCTGCGCAGCGCGCGCGTCACCGGACGCAGCGCCCGCATCCTGATGCGCCTCTTCGGCGAGGTGCTCATCCATCGCCGCAATCCCTATCTTTACGAGGAGCTGGTGACCAGCGCACAGCGCCGCCGCCGCTTCTTCGGCAACTCCGCCAAGGACCTGGAGATCATCGCCGCAAAGGCCGAAGGCGATCCGCGAGTGCTCGACATCCTGGCGCAGTGCAACAAGCTTTATACCGACTTCCGCACGGAAATTGAGCAGACGCCCAGCGAGCGCGATCGCGTGCGCAAAGCGCTCGCTCCAATCGTGGGCGCGCACAATGTGCTCTTCGATCCCTTCACGCTGGTCGCCCACGCCACGGATGCCACCGACTGGCGTTTGTTTGTACCACTGGCGGTGGTCACTCCGGATGATGAAGCACAGGTGGCGCCGCTGCTGGTGTCCATTGCCAAGCTGGGACTGAAGGTCGTTCCGCGCGGTGCCGGCACGGGACTCACCGGCGGAGCCGTTCCCTTGCGCGCGGGTTGCGTGGTGATCAACACAGAGCGTCTCAACCGCATACGCGCCATCCGCGATGAGGAGTTCCTGCTCGACAACGGCCAGCACGTCACCGCTCCAGTCATGGAGGCCGAGGCCGGTGTGATCACCGAAAAGGCCATGGAGCACGCCAGCGAGCACGGACTGGTCTTTGCCACCGACCCCACCAGCGCATGGGCCTGCACCCTGGGAGGCAACATTGCGGAAAACGCCGGCGGCAAGATGGCCGTGCGCTGGGGCACCTGCATCGATAATCTTGTAGAGTGGCGCATTGCCATGCCCAGCGGACACCTGTGGCGCGTGCGTCGTGCCAATCACCAGCTGCGTAAGATTCTGCCCAACGACACGGTCATCTTTGACGTGCTCGACGAGGGTGGCGAGCGCCTGCGTCGCATCGAATTAAAGGGCACGGAGATTCGCAAGAACGGCCTCTGGAAGGACATCACCAACAAGGCTCTTGGCGGCGTGCCCGGACTTCAAAAGGAAGGCACCGACGGCGTCATCACCTCCGGCGTCTTCGTGCTCTATCCGGAGTATCCGGCTACGCGCACGCTTTGCCTGGAGTTCTTCGGCCCGGACTTCGACGAGGCCAGTCGCGTCATCCTTGAACTGGCGCGCGCATTTCCCTTCCCCGCCGATGGCGAAGAGGCGCTGCTTGCGCTCGAGCACTTTGACGACGAGTACATTCGCGCCATTGATTACAAGGTAAAGGCCCCGCGCGCCGAGACTCCCAAAGCCGCCTTGCTGATTGACATCGCCGGCAACAACCCGGAGCAGGTGCAGAGGGGCGTGGAGCGCGTGCGCACCCTGCTGGAGCGTCACCCCAATACCGAGATATTCGTGGCTTCTGATGCGGCCGAGGCCAAGCTCTTTTGGCAGGATCGCAAAAAGCTGGGCGCCATCGCCCGCCGCACCAACGCCTTCAAGATGAACGAGGACATTGTGCTGCCGCTGGAGGCGCTGGCCGAATTCGCGCGCTTTATTGACGGCATGAACGTGGAGGAGGAACGTTACGCGCAGCTGCGATTTGCCGAGCGCGCCGAGTGGCTCTTCTCCGATGAGCCATGGAAGGACGATGCCGCCGCACTGGCCGCAAAAACTCCTGCGGCGCTTGCTCTCTGCGCTCGTTTTCGCGCGCAACTGCCTGCTCTTGGCGCAACTGCGCTGCGCGGGCTGAGCGCACTGTACGAATTCCGCGACGGCCTGCTGCGCCTGCTGCATGGATATCCGGCGGCGGTTGCGCTGCTGGAGAAAGCATTCAAGGAAGTGCGTGACCGCCGCATCGTACTGGCCACGCACATGCACGCCGGCGATGGCAACGTGCACGTCAACGTGCCAGTGCTCAGTAACGACCGTCCGATGCTCGAACGCACGGATCATGTGATTGACCAGGTGATGGCCAAGGTCATCACACTGGGCGGCGTCGTCAGCGGCGAGCATGGCATCGGATTGACCAAGCTCAAATATCTCGAGCCCGAGCGCGTGGCTGAGCTGGCTGCCTATCGTCGCCAGGTGGACCCCGATGGGCTGATGAACCCCGGCAAGTTGGAAGACTACGCCGCCCTCGGTCACATCTACACGCCGTCGTTCAACCTGTTGGAACTGGAAGCGCGCATCCTGCAGGTGGGCCGTCTGGAAGAGCTCTCCCACAAGATTGCCCACTGCGTGCGCTGTGGCAAATGCAAGGTGGATTGCTGCGTCTACCACCCGGCGCGCGGAATGTTCTACCACCCGCGCAACAAGAACCTGGCCATCGGCTCGCTGATCGAGGCGCTGCTTTACGACGCACAGCGCGAACGCAGCACGCACTTCGAGCTGCTGCAATGGCTGGAGGAGGTTGCCGACCACTGCACCGTCTGCCACAAGTGTCTGAAGCCCTGCCCGGTGGACATTGATACAGGCGAGGTCAGCATCCTTGAGCGCCAGATTCTGCACGAGTGGGGCTACAAGCACACTCCGCTGGCCACGCGCCTGACCTTGCGCTACCTGAACAGCCAGTCGCCGGCCTTCAACTCGGTATTCCGCGCCGGAGTGGTAAAGCTCGGAGGCACTGCGCAGCGTGTGCTCAGCAAGGTGGTGGCGCCGCTGCAACCCGCAGAGGGCAGCAGCGCGTTTTATCCTCTGCGGTTGCTGCGTTCGAGCGTGGCTCCCGTGCCCGCCGATACTCTGCGCGACCTGCTGCCGGAGTGCGAAGAGGGGCAGGCGCTGGTCTTTGAACCGGAGAACCATGACGACTCCGCCGACGACCGCCGCACCGTCTTCTACTTCCCCGGCTGCGGCTCGGAGCGTTTGCACTCGGAAATTTCGATGGCCACCATTCACATCCTGCTGGAGGCCGGTACGCGCGTTGTGCTGCCGCCGCCGTACCTCTGCTGCGGCTTCCCCGCGCAGGTGAACGGCAAGGTTGACCTGCACTCGCAGACCGTGTTGCGCGATACCATCGTCTTCAACCAGATCCGCACCATGTTCGGCTATCTCGACTTCGATGGCTGCGTGATCAGTTGCGGAACATGTCGTGATGGCCTGGCGCAGATGGACACCGCCAAGCTCTTTGGCCGCGTGGTGGACGTGGCCGCCTACCTGAACGAGCGTGGTGTGCGAGTGCAGGATGGAAAGCCGCCAATGGTTGCCGCCGGGTCCGCGCGCCCGGACTACCTCTACCACGCGCCCTGCCACGATTCCCTCGACGGCCGCGCGGAGAAGGTGCTCGCGCAACTGGGAGGCTTTGGCCATGTGCAGCCTGTGCCGCACTGCTGCAGCGAGGCCGGAACCCTTGCACTCTCCCGCCCGGATATCACCGACAGCATGTTGCACCGCAAGCGCCAGGCCTTTGCCGAAGCCATCCCGGCGGGTGAACAAGCCACGGTGCTCACCAACTGTCCCGCCTGCGTGCAGGGCCTGGGACGCTGCCGCGACCAGGGCGTGCAGGCACAACACATCGCCATCGCACTGGCGGAGAAACTCAGCGGGCCGGCCTGGAAACAGCGCTTTGCCGAGCAGGCTGGGCGTGCCACGGCCGTCGCGTTTTAGATGCAGTGCATGGCACTAATCAAAGCCCCGGAGTGAGCTCCGGGGCTTGCTTATTGGCGGCATGACTGCCTTCGCGTCTAAGGAGTAGCTTCCAGTTCGGCCAGCTTCGCCCGCAGCAAATCCTGTTGACTGTCGGCGTGGGCCAGTCCGTAGCGCAACGCGTTTCTCGCTTCAGTTGGATGCCCCTCGGAGCGCAGAGTTTCAGCCAGAAGCACATATCCCAACGCGTTCGTGGCGTCCACTTCGCAGGCATGGCGCAGGCGCTCCTCGGCCTCCGGCAAATGGCCGGTGCTCAGCAGGGTGACACCATAGGCAAAGTTCGTCTCCCATCCATCGGGGTCGAGTCGCAGGGTGCCTGCATATATCTCCAGGGCAGGCCCCGCGGCCCCGGCTTTCAGCAACTGGTTGGAGTACAGATTGCGCGCACGCACGTTCTCCGGTGAGACCTCGGTGGCATGGCCGAACAAGGTCATTCCGTCGCGCCACACCTCGGTCTGCTGCACGGTCAGCACGGCGCCCACGGCGGTCAGCAGCAGGAGCGGCACCATGCGGTTTGCGGCCACGCCAAGTACCTTCTGCGGACTCTCCGGCAGCCGGGCAATCGCCCACCCGGCCAGCAACGCCACGGCTATGGTCGAAAGGTAAACATAGCGGTCGTGCACCAGGTCGCCTGCGGGAAACGAGAGCAACCCCGCCAGCACGGGCAGCAGAGGCAGCAGCCACCACGCGGCCACAAGGCCCAGCAAACGCTCCCGCCGCGCAGCCCACACAGCCAGAGCTACAACGGCAAGCACCACCACAAGCGCCAGAGCAAAACCCGCCGTGGGAGCCGTCAGCAGATGCAGGTTGTAGAACAGCGCCAGGGGATACGGCCACAGGCTCAACCGCAGGCACTCAACAAGATCGAGCGGCGCGGTCAATGCGACCTGCCACAGCGAATTCGATGCCACCGCCAGGTGCTGCATCACCGTAACGCGCATGGCCAGATAGATAACAGTCGCCACCAGCACAGGCATGGCCGACTTCAGCGCGACAGATATCCGCGCCGCACCTTGCGGCTGGACTTCACTGGCAGCGCTCTCGCCGTCTTCGCTAAACAGCCACGCATGCAGCACGATCAGCACGGGCAATGCCAGCGCCGTCTCCTTGGCAAACAGCGCGGGCAGGGCCAGTACTCCGCTCAGTAGCCACCACCAACGCGCACCGTCGCCCGAGGACTGGCGGATCACACCGTCGCCGCGTCCGCGAAGATAAGCCAGAAAGGATGCAAGAAAGAAAAACGCCACCAGCGGCTCGGTCGAACCGCTTAGCCACACCGCGCTCTCCACGTGCGCCGGATGCACGGCAAAAATCACGCCCGCGACGGCGGCGGCAAACTCGATTTTCAGCAGATGCCGCGCCAAACTCCACACCAGAACCGCAACCGCAGCGTGCAGCAGGAGTTGCGCCAGGTGCCAGGCCACCGCGTTGGCGGCAAACAGCTTCCAGTTCACCAGCAGCCACAGCAAAAATACAGGACGGTAATAATTGCGATACTGCGGCTGGGCAAAGCGCCACACGTCGTGCACAAAATAGCCGGGAGCCTGACTCCACTCCAGCGTCTGGTTGTGCACTATCTGGTGCTGATCGTCGTAGAGGCTGAAGCCGAAGCCCGCGCCGCGCAGATGCAGCAGCACGCACCCCACAAACAGGCAGAGGGCAAATACAAGATGACTTTTCTTCCAGTGCGCGGCGCTCACCCGGGCCCTCCCAGCCATGAAAGGTTCACGCCCTTTTTCTATCACACACAGCCATGGCTTTGCCGCGCACGCTACGAGCGGCTCATGATTTGTATGCCTGGCACGACCTCAGCTGCGCCTGGCTGTTACGGCTTCGGATGCCCCACCGGAACCAGGTAGATGGGCGTGATTCCCGCTGGCAGCCCCGCGGCCTTCGCCGTATCCGCTGGGACGATGCCACCCACTGGTACCGCACCCAGCTTCAGTCCCGTGGCGGCCAGTAAGAAGTTCTGCGTGGCGTGTCCGGCCTCCAGGTTCACCAGCCGCTCGGCTGTGGCGTGATCGGTATTCTTGGCCGCGCGCTCGTACTCGCCCGCTATCAGGAAGACCACTGGCGCCTTCTTCACCGTCTCCTGCGTGCTCAGCAGCGCGCGCAGATCCTTGGCCGCCAGCAGCATGAGAGCGTGCTTCGCGGGCAGATACTCGTAAAAGCCATCGGCCTGCGCCACATATACGTGCAGATAATATTGCGCGTGCGCCGAGGGTGCCGTCCGCTGACCATTCGCGCTGGTCACACCCTGCGCGCTCCACAGCAGTTGGCTGATCTCCGCCAGCGTCACTTTCTCGGCGGTAAACAGGCGCACCGAGCGCCGCGTGGCCAGCGCTTCGTTCAACGCAATGCCGCCCGTCAGTGACGGCTTCGGCAGAGCAACCTCCTGCGCCGCGGTGGAAACAGCCGGGGTAACCGCCATTGTCGTGGCCGCCAGGGCCAGCAGCACAAAAATGCTAATCAGGATTCGCCGCATCGGATTTCTCCTCCAATGATTTGCAGCATACACCCAAGTCGGCTTATAGCCCGCTCCGGGCGTATGCGCATCACCTTGCCCGATGACCTGTGTCACAGCCCCCGGGGTTATGTTCTTCAGAAAATAGGGCGTTACGAAAGGACTTCTTTCCATGAGTACATCCTCTGCTCCGCAGGTGGGCACCATGCTCACCCTCCCCGGCGATGCCGTCCGCCAGATTCTATGGCGCTTCAGCGACCGTTTTGACTTGCAGATGCTGGTACAGTCGGCGCGCGGCGTGGCCCGCGGCCCAGTGGCCCGCATGGTGGCCAGTGGCGAGCGCAATACCCACGAGTGGACTCCCGCCAAGCAGGCCATGATGGAGGCCTTTGACGCCGCCGGCATCACCGCTGCTTTCATGGAGCCCGAGGAGGGCGGCTTCATCAGTGGCCCCAAGAACCTCGCCCTCAGCCTGGCTGCCTTTGAGCTGGCCTGGGTGGATGGCGGCGCGGCCACGGCAAGCCTGGCTGGATTTCTGGCCCTGGCGCCCATTCACGAGCGCGGAACGGCGGAGCAGAGCGCGCACTACATGAAGCTGGCTGCCCCGCCGCAGCCCGGAGAAGATCGCAAGATTAAGCGTGGAGCCTTCGCCCTCACCGAGCCCATCCCCTACGTTGGCGTGGACACCGGACTGCTAAGCGGCCGCGTTCGCGTGGCCGAGTGGAAAGATGGCGAAGAGCCGATGCTGCAGGTGGAAAAGCGCGGACGCTTCATCACCAATATCGCCTGCGCCGACTTCGTTACGGCCGCCGTCGATAGCGGCGACGAGCGCATCAAGGGCAGCTGCGTCATCATCCTGGAAGAAGGCGACCCGGGCAGCTTTGATCGCGGCACGCCCACCAAGAAACTCGTGCACCAGCTCAGCTCGACGGGCGACCCGATCTTCAGCCTCAAGGTTCCGGCCAGCCGCATCGTCGGCGGCTACACCATCAAGGACGGCAAGATCGTTCCCAACTTCTCGCATGGTGAAATCATCGAGGCGGTCTTCCGCCGCACCCGTGTGACGGTTGGGGTGATGACCTCGGCCAAGCTGCTCTCAGCCGTCGAGCCCGTCATCCGCTACCAGCGCGGACGCTTTCGCGGTGCGGAGAGCATCAAGGAAGGCAGCCTGCGCTACGAGCTCGGCATCCAGCAGCGTGAGGATGCCCTGCAACGCCTGGTGGACGTCTGGGCCTCGGGTGAGGCCGGAGCATCCCTGGGCTTTGCCGCCGCGCGCCTCTTCGACGAGCTGGACCCGCTGGAAAAGCAGAAGACGGCCATCATGGCCGAGCGCGGCATCAACGGCGGGCGCGCCGAACTGAAGGCGATGAAGGAGAGCGAGCTGCGCGCCATGGAACTGCTCACCGGCAGCCCTGCACCGGAGCGCTGCGCCGAACTGGAAGCCGACCCGCTGGTGCAATATGTCATCAGGGACGCCGCCGCCAATGTCCTGTGTCCCGCCACTAAGCTGTGGAACACCGGCGAGGGCACACGCCAGATGCGCGAGGCCGTCAGCCTGATGGGCGGCTACGGCATCACCGAGGACTGTCCCGGCTATTTGGCCAATAAGTGGATGGATGCGCAGCTGGAAGCCACCTACGAAGGCCCGGAGGCGGTGCAGCGCCGCCAGCTCACCATCACCATGACCACGCCGCTCTTCCTCGCCCAGTTCCGCAACTGGATTCGCGAGATGCGCACCATCGCCAGCGAGCGCCCCGGCACCGGAGCCTGCACGCTGGCCACGGCCATGACCATGTGGCTGTGGACGCTGCACTACACGCAGGAGGGCAAGGATGCCAACGGCAACAAGCTCTACCAGGGCCCGCGCCAGGGTTTGACCTTTGCCCTGGCCGATGCCCTTTGCTGGCTGCTGGCCTCGCGCTGCCAGATTCTGGATGTGCAGGAGCTGGAGTCCCGCGGCCCTCTGGATGCCGTGGTCGCCACGGATCTGCCCGCCACTTTGCAGTTCTTCCGCGATCTTTGCCACTCCCAGGCCGCCCGCGCCAGCGGCGAGTGCTCGCGCATCTGCGCCGAACTCGTCTACGGCTACAACCGCCATCCCGCGTGGGATGCCGAGGGCCACAAGGCCTGCTTCCTGGCCGATGAGGTGGAAGAGTACGAGGGCTTCATCCCCGGTCTCGGTTCGGTTGCACTGGACGTAATCGGTGAACACGGCGAGCATCCCTTCAAGGCTGGCCCCTGCGCCGGATGTGCCGGCTCGGCCGACTTTTTACATCTGCAAAACAAGCTCGCCACCTGCCTTACCGGCTCGCGGCTGGCCAAGGATCGCGCTGCGGAGACCGTCGCCAAGGTGATGATCCCCGAGGCCCTGGACTACCCGGCATGAGCGCCGGAGGGGAAAACGGAACGGACGCAATAAACGCTCAACCCGAGGTCGAGCGCCAGCAGATGGAGGTGGACATTGCCTGCGTCGGCTTTGGTCCGGCCATGGGCGGTTTCCTCACCACGCTGACGCGCGCGCTGGCCGATGCAGCGGGCGAGCCAACGCTCGAGAGCAAATCCATGCCCGGCATGCCCTTGCAGGTGCTCTGCTACGAGCGTGCCGATGATCTGGCTGCAGGCGTGAGCGGTGTTGTAACGGCCGCGCGGGCCATCCGCCAGAGCTTTCCGCAGATTGCCGAAGCCGGGGTACCGATGCTCACTCCGGTGCGCAGCGAGAAGGTCTTTTACCTGCTCGACCCGCACGGTTGCAGCCGCCGATCGCTGGCCCTGCGCACGGCCGATAAGCTGCTCAAACCCTTTGTCCGCAACGCAGCCTTTGAGCTGCCCTATACGCCGCCATTTCTGGAAAAACACGGCGGTCTCATCCTCTCTATCGGCCAGTTCAACCAGTGGGTTGGCACGGAGTTGATGTCCACCGGTCTGGCGCAGATCTGGCCGGGCACTCCAGTCTCTGAGGCAATCTTTGAAGGCAAGGCCGTCAAAGGCATCCGCCTTACCGACCAGGGCGTGGACAAATCCGGCGCGCCGGCCGATGGCTATATGCCCGGCATGGACGTTCGCGCCGCGCTCACCGTGGTGGGTGATGGCCCGGTCGGAGCCGTGGGCCAGAGCCTGGACCGCGCCCTTGGCATGCCGCGCGGCAACTCCACACGCGAGTGGGCGTTGGGCATGAAGTTCGTGGTCGAGCTGCCCGAGGACACCGAGCTTGAACCCGGCACGGTTTGGCACACCTTCGGATACCCGGAGCCGGAGATCTTCGGCTTCCTCTACGTGCATCCCGATCGCCTATGCTCCGTGGGCATCTTCGTGCCTTCGTGGCTGGGCAATCCTGCCCGTACCGCCTACCGCCATTTGCAGTACTACATGCAGCACCCCTTGCTGTGGCGGCATCTGGAGAAGGCCACCATGCGCTCCTGGGGAGCCAAGTCACTGGCCGAGAGCGGCGCGCACGGCGAGCCCTTCCTCTGCGGAGACGGTTTTGCCCGCATCGGCGAAGGCAGCGGCAGCACCAACATGCTCACCGGCAGCGGCGTGGACGAAGCCTGGGCCACGGGCACGCAGCTTGCTGAAGGCGTCATTGAGCTGCTCAAGGCCGGTAAGCCCTTTACGCGCGAGAACCTGGAAGCTGCCTACGTCGCCCGCCGCCGAAAGAGCTGGGTGGAGAAGGGTGCGCAGGCCGCTAAAAATGCCCGCAACGGCTTCCACTCTGGCGTGGTCAGCGGACTAATTGGCATGGGCCTTGCCGGCCTGTCTGGAGGACTACTCGCAATCCGTGCTGGTGCCCCGGCGGCGCACAAGCAGATATTTCCCTTCGCTCGTTTCTTTACCCACTACACCCGCTTGCATCCGGAGACGATCTCCGAGGCGCGTCATGCCGCACGCAACGGTACGCGCGCCCTGCACGACACGCTGCTCGACCTGCGCGGCTGGCCTGCCATCCCCTACGACGGACGGCTGCTGGTCACGCAGCAGGATGCGCTGTTGATGGGCGGTAAGGTGCAGGCCGCAGCGGGCTTTGCCGATCACGTCCACTTCCGCTCGCATGAGCTTTGCGCCCTTTGCGACGAGCGCACCTGCATCAGCATGTGCAGCGGACAGGCCATCACGGAAGCCGCGGGCCCCACGCCAGCCTTCGACCGCGAAAAGTGTATCCACTGCGGCGCATGTTTGTGGAACTGTCCACACTCATCCGATGGCCGCACGGCTAACGTCGAATTCCGCGCCGGGGCCGGCGGACTGCATTCGGCGGAGAACTAGCAACCAGTTCAGAAAGGAAGTCCACGAAACATGGCAAACATTTTTCACATCGTGGTCTGCTCCGGCATAGTGCCGGACCCCCTGCAGACCCTGGAGCCCGCAGCTGGCCCCACGCTAAAAAACGAGATGATGCTGCCAGCGGTACTCGATCCCTGGGCGGCTTCGGCACTCTATGAGGGTGCGGCATTGGCCGCTAAGCATCCCGGCAGCAAGCTGTGGCTGCTCAGCCTGGGCCCCAAGGCAAAGCTGCAGCAGGTGATGATGACCGTCGGCCAGAAGGTTCCCTTCGAGTTCGTCGCCGTGGATGGCCCGCTTGGAGGCTTCACCGATGCCACTTCCACGGCGGCGTCGTTGGCCGAGGCGATAGCGGCCATCCCCGGACTCGACCGCTCGAAGCTTCTGCTCTTCGGCGGATGGGAGTCGGCATCGCGCGGCGCGGGAGTGACCCTGCAGGTCGCGGGCGAGATGCTCGGCATCACCGACCAGTTCCAGGGCGTGGATGAGATCACGGTCGCCGAAGACGGCAGCTTCCGGGTGTTGGAGCGCATCGAAGGCGGACGCCACCAGCAGAGCCAGTGCCAGGGTGCGCCGGCCGTCCTCGGCTGGGCCACCGGCAGCCTGCCGGAGCCGCGCAACTCTCCGCAGGTCGGCATGGCCAACATGCGGGGCATCATGCCCGCATTACAGAAGGCGAAGAGCGTGAAGCTCGACGCCCACGGCCTCAGCTACACCTCGGTCAGCCTGCCCAAGCAGCAGCGCGAGACGCGGCTGGTGCGCGACCTTACGCCTGATGAAATCGCACGCGAGATCGTGCAGTGGATTGCGGAGTAGCCCGATGGAAAACATTCTTGTATTGACGCATGTCGATGAATCCGGCGCCCTCTCGCGCGCTTCGCTGGAATCCGTTGCCGCCGGTGCTGAACTCTCCGCCGCGCTCTCTGCCCCGCTCGCCATCGGCGTTGTCGCCGTGGATGCAACTGCCGCAATTGCGCAGCTCGCCGGGTTACAGGCCCGGGTGCTGGCCGCTACCGCAGTGGAGCTTGCCGAGCCGCGCTTTGCCAGCGACGCCGCCGCCTGCGAGGCACTTTGCCGCCAGGCTGCGGCCACCATCGTGCTCGCTCCCGGTAGTTCGCGCTTTACTCGTGTGCTTCCGGCGGTTGCGCATCGGCTGGGAGGCGTAACGGACACCCACATCACCAGCCTCACCAACGGCACGCAAGTGGAAGCCACTCGCTGGTTCTACCGCCAGCGTGTCGAGGCCGTCATCACGCGCACGGTGCGCCCGTGGTTCCTGCTGCTGGATGCAGGCACACGCGCGCCATACGCGGCCACTGGCGCGGCACCCTCAGTTGAGAGCGTTACCCTCACCCTGCCCGCACTGCGCACCCAGGTGCTTGGCATCAAGGCTCCGAAGCAGGACGAGCAGACCATCCGCCCCGATGCCAAACTGCTCTTTGTGGCCGGCGCCGGATGGACGAAGAAGCAGGCCGACGGACAGGTTCACGCTGCCGACGCCGAGGAGCGCATCCTGGGCTTCATCCGTAACGCCGACGCCTCGCTGGGTAGCAGTAAGAGCCTGGTGGACCAGAGCGGCGAAAACCAGGCGGTGCTCAAGTTCATGACGCACCTTAACCAGATTGGCCAGACCGGCTCCACGCCACGACATGTCAAGGGCCTGAGCACCTGTTGCCACGGTGAAGAACCGCACGTGGTGGGCTGGCGCTTCATCAACGAGCGCCGCGCCATCAATCTGGACGCCAACTGCGGATGGGCGCGCGGTAAGGCTGACGTGGTTTACATAGCCGACGCCTTTGCCGTCATGGACAAGGTCAACGCCCTGCTGGCAGAGAAAAAATAGGCGCGGATAAATAGCCGTTGGCACGCGTAAACGCGCAATGTCAAGGCACGCAGCACCACCGGCCGGAGCTCTTTCCTGGGCTCCGGCCTTTTCATTGCCGCCTTCTTTTCGTGTAACATAATTTCGCGATGAACGTATTTTTATCCCGCCCCGCTGCTTCCCTGTCCTGCCGCCTGCTGCTTCTGGCGGCGCTGCTCGCACTGTTGACTCCCTTTGTGATTGCACAGGAGCGCGCACCAGTCCAGCTCTTTGAGGCCGCGCAGTGCCTGGCCACCGATCCCCTGCACTGGGTGGACGTCAGCAACAAAAAAGAACTGGTGCTGGCCTACCTGCCCGAAGGGCGCAGCTTCAACGGCGCGCGCTTTATTGATGTGGTGGTGTACAGCAGTGCCAAGCACGACGAGGGCTTCGTCTTTGATATTCGCGTGCACGAAGACGGACGCAAGCACGTCTACAGCATTGAGAACAACGCGGCCTGGAAGAAAGTGGGCGGCGAATACAAGTTCGACGAGCCGCCGCTTGGCGGCAACTTCCGCCAGAACCAGCTCATCAGTATCCTTGAGCAGATTCACCACCACCACAAGTGGTACGAGGCGCAGGTCCGCATGCTGCTGAAGCCCAACACGCATCTGCGCTGCGACAGCAACGTCGAAGACGTTCCGCCCGGCACCAAACCCGTGCCGCCAGCCGTCCAGCCCACGGCGCAAACGCCGGACAAGTCCAAGACATCCCCAAAGAAGTGGTTCTAACACGTAGAAATAATTTAAGGCCGGGCCGCTGAGTGAACACTTCACTCGCCGCCCGGCCTCGATTTTAAAATCCCCGACTTCCGTGCGCGGGCTTTCAAACTAAGTTAGCGATCTGCTTTCGGCAGCGGCAACCCCAGCCCGTCCATCTTCGGGATGCCAAAGTGCCCGCCCAGTTTCAGCAGATCCAACATAGAGATGGTGCCGGAGACGGTAACAAGGTTCACATCGCGCGGACCAACCCAGAGCAAAGCAATCTCACGCACATCGGCGCCATCCATGCGCAGCCACAGATCGGTCACCTGACCGTTCACATTGCGATGCTTGCGCAGCAGCTGGATAAATCCGTGCTCGCGATACTCCTGCGCCACGCTTGCCCCCAGCATGGCATCCGGTTCCAGCCCGTCGCGATAGTGAAAGCTGTGCACGCCCACCGCGTTCAAGGATGCCACCACCTTGCGCAGCTCAGGATTGTCATGGCTGAAGCGCGCTGCCAGCTCCAGCATGGGACGATCCAGTACGAACTCCGTGCGTGCGGTGGCCGTGCGGCTCACTTCGGCCAGCGCCTGCGGTACCGGCGAAGTCACCATGGGCGCTTGTCCACCAAAATCCGCAGCGGCGGGCGCGTCGTTGGTTGCGGTCGGAGCATTGGATGCGGGAGGTGCGTCCTGCGCCATGGCCCCCATGGAGCAGGCCAACAGCAGTGGCAATACCAGTCGAAGTACCTTCATCACTTATCCTTAAAGGGCTCGGCGCACACGCCTCCGCTGCCCGTATA
>Ga0371490_1001031_pt1 | contig 15786 bp, 15 predicted proteins | sample MB2SIPfraction_FD_207959 | JGI IMG/M metagenome (GOLD analysis project Ga0371490, IMG submission 207959) | Lab enriched peat soil microbial communities from McLean, Ithaca, NY, United States - MB28FN SIP fraction | ecosystem: Environmental > Terrestrial > Soil > Wetlands > Peat | place: USA... | reverse complement strand
GATTGCCGGCCGCATCGACCAGCACCACGTGCTCCGGGGTCAGACCGTCGACGGCCGAGGCCACCAGGTTGCGGATGGCATCCGGCTCGCCGTCGGCCAGATTGCGATGGCGAAGCTTGAGCACCACCGAGGCCTTGGCCGGACGGTCCTGATCGCGGAAGAGCGAGTCGTGGGCCATGACCAAGTGCACGCGGGCCGAAGCCACGTCGGAAAGGGTGCCGATGGTGTGTTCCAGTTCGCCTTCGAGAGCGCGCTGGAAGTTCACCTGCTCATCGAACTCCGAACCCACCCAGTTGGGTTTGTCGAAGAGCTCGAAGCCGAGCCGGCCGGTCTTGGCGCTGCCCTTGGAGGCGGTGACCAGACGGGCCTTGTCCAGCTGATTGGCCGGCACGCGGATGCCGGTGCCGTCGGGAGTGGGTTCAAAGGGAATCTGCGCCTGCACCAGGGTCTGGCCGGTGGCCCGCGCGTCGTCCGGATCCATGCCGGAGTAAAGGGTCCGCCAGTCGGTGCGCAACGTGTACCAGAGCAGGAAGCCGGTGGCGACTGCCAGCAGCGCTGCAGCCGAGACCGTCAAGGCGCGCTTCTGGGGCGGCAGTCCCGCCCAGCGCACCCGCGCCATGCCCCACAGGCCCTTCATGCGGCCTTGCCAGCTGGCCTGCTCGACCGGTCCGGGGGCCGGACTTTTCTCCAGTTGTGTTGCCGTGGCCATCGTATCCGCTCAACTGTCCTTCAAAATCTTCTCCGGGGTGACCCCCGCTGCCTTCCAACGCGTCCGACCTACCGCTCCGAACGCACCTGAGAGTCCGCTACAGGCTAGAACTGCATGCCCATAACCGACTGATAGGCCGCCACGGCCTTGTTGCGTACGGCCAGAACCATCTCAAAGGCCATGTCGGCCTTCTGGGTGGCGATCATGGCCTGATGCACATCCACGCCCGTACCGCTCATCAACCCGTCCACTGCACCCTTGGCCTGGGTTTCGAGATTGTTCACCGAGCCGACCGCATCGTTCATCAGATCGCCAAAGGGCGTCGAGGAGCTTTGCGGCGTGGCATTGCTGACCGCGGAAGGAAGTCCCGAGGTGAGAGATGCTGCCGTGGTGGCGATCGAGCCGATGGATTGAATTCCGTTCATGGTCTGCTTCCTCCGCTGCCGTTCTGTTCTTTTCTTTTCGGATGCACGCCTGGGGCCGCATCCGGGTCAGGTTTCCGCTGGCTAACTCTTGGCAATCTCGAGCGCCGAACCGATCATGCTCTTCTCGGCCTGTACCGCCGAGCCGTTCAACCCATAGGCACGGGTGGCGCCCATCAGGTCCACCATCTCGGTGAGGGGATTGATATCGGGATAGGAGACATAGCCCTGGGCATCGGCATCCGGGTGGCCCGGATCGTAGCGCTTGAGCGGAGCCGAAGTATCCTCGACCACCGCGGCGATATGCACGCCGGGCGCAACCGAAGCGTTGCTGGTCAGCGGATTCGCGACTGTCGAATTTGCCGAAAGCAGGCTGGCCGCACTGGCGTTGGTGCCGGTGGCCGAGGCCATGGAGTCCAGAAAGTTGGTGCTCTGGTTCTGATTGGCGGCAAAGACCACGTGCTGGCGGCGATACGGGCCGCCCGAGGCAGTGCGGGTGGTCTCGGCGTTGGCCATATTGGCGGCCACCACCTCAGCCCGCATGCGTTCGGCAGCCATGGCGTCACCCGAAGTCGACATCATGCCAAACAGATTCATCTTCTCCCCCTCCACTCTTGCCTCTGCCCACCGCGCCCCTCACCGGCGCGGTGTTTTTTCTTACTCTCGTCAGCGCGGATCAACGCGCCAACCGTGCTTCTCTTCCGCCCGGGACCGGATCGGCGGTCACTTCCGTTTACTTGTCCTGGACGTGGATGGCATCGAGAACCTTCTGGTTCTCCATGCGCATCAGCGCCACGCCGGTCTTGAACTTCAACTGCGCCTCGGCCAGGTTCAGGCTCTCGCGGTCCATGGAAACGTTGTTGCCATCGGGCCGGGTGATCAGGCCATCCACATGGTTGACGGCAACGTTCGATTCCGGCTGGTCGTTGTCCACCTGGGTCATCGCCTTGCGCATCTCAGCCTCGAAGTTCATGCCCAGGGTTTTGTAGCCGGGGGTATCGATGTTGGCCATGTTGGCAGCGGTCAACTTGGCCTGATCGGAAGCCAGATCCAGATAGCGGCCCACCTGCTCGCCCAGCGTGGTTTCGATGCCCAGATTCATCTCTCCCCCTATTACTGCCCATGCGGTGAGGTTGGTTTTCCTTCACCTTGAGCGCTTCCACTTATCCCCGTTGCACGTTCCGAACCAAGACTGCGAAGGCTCTTCAACAGGAGCCCGGTCAGTTAATGGAAAAACCGAAGTCGATCTCGCGCGCGGTCAGCGTCGGCTCGTCGCCGGCCAGGATCATGGCCCGTTCGAGCACGTGGGCGAGCTCCCGGACATTGCCCGGCCAGCTATGGCTGTGCAGCTTGGCGATCGCGGTCGTATCGATGCGCTTGACCGGCATCTCGCGGCCCATCACGCCCAGGAAGTGGTCGACCAGCAGGGGCAGATCCTCGATGTGCTCGGAGAGCGCAGGCGTGCGGACCAGGAAGACCGCCAGACGATAGTAAAGATCGGAGCGGAAGTCACCCGATGCGGCGCGCTGCGCCAGCGGCCGGTGGGTGGCGGCGATGATGCGCACGTCCACCTTGATGGTCTCGTTGTCGCCTACCCGCTGCAGCTCGCCGCACTCCACAAAGCGCAGGAGCTTGGACTGCAACGCCAGCGGCATCTCGCCAATCTCGTCCAGGAAGAGCGTGCCGCCGTCGGCAGCTTCAATACGGCCCACGCGGCCCTGTACTGCACCGGTAAAGGCGCCGCGGGTGTGGCCAAAGAGCTCGGCTTCGAGCAGGGCTTCAGGAATGGCGGCGCAATTGATGGCCACGAAGGGCTTGCGGCTGCGCGCAGAGAGACGATGCAGAGCCTCGGCGACCAGCTCCTTGCCGGAGCCGGTGGGGCCTTCAATCAGCACCGGGGTCAGGCGCGGGGCCACCAGACGGATGCGGCGGCTGACTTCCAGCATGCAGGCGGCGTTGCCGATCAGCTCCGGCAACCGCTCGGCAGGCGAGAGATCGCTGCGCAGCGCGGCCGGTTCAGCAGCGCGCTGCGTGGCTGCGGCAGCAGCTGCGGCCGCAGCCGGCGGCACGGCCGGATGCGCCACGGGCAGCTCCATCAGTTCTTCGCCATCTTCGGCAGCAGGAATCGGCCAGGGCTCGCGATGCAGCGAATCCGAGCCTGCGACCTGACGGCCCAGAACCGGCGCCGTGTTCCAGATCGCCGTATCGGTATCCTGGCAGCGGCGCAACGCATAGAGCAGCTCCTGGCGATAGGGACCACGGGGCGAATCCTGCGCCGTGGCGCCGCCGGCCGAGACCAGATCGATCTGCGGGAAGCGAGTGCGGAACTCGGAGAGAAATTCACTCAGCTCCAGATCCGGCAGCCAGGTATCGACAATGATCGCCTCCGGGGTCTGGTCCTCGGCCTCGACCCATGCCTGTGCTCCGCTGGAAGCTTCGCGCACCTGCCAGCGCAGGCCGGAGAGAATTTGCGCCAGACGCTGGCGGAAGCTGTTATCGGCGCTGGCCAGCAGAGCGGTGCGCGGATGAATGCGGGCGTGGGTCGTCGGATTGGAGACGGGGACCGAAACAGGCTGCATGAGAGGACTCCTGCCCTCACCGAGGGCTGTGGTTCAAAGATGGATTAGTGGGCTTCGGCAACCGCGGGCAGCGCGACCGGACGGGAGGACGCAAAGGCGGCCAGCGGAGAAGCTTCAGCCGCGACCAGCGCCGCCAGCTCGGTATCGGAGGGCACCACATAGCCCTGGCCGCGCACGGTGCGGATCAACTGTCCCGGAGGCGGGTCCTGCAGCTTGCGGCGCAGGTAGTTCACATAGACGTCGACAATGTTGGTGGTCTGGGTGGGCTCCATGTTCCACACCGACTCCAGCAGCTCGACGCGCGAGACGCACTGGCCGCGGTTGAGCATCAGATGCTCGAGCAGCGCAAATTCCTTGTTGGTGAGCACCATCTGGCGATTGCCGCGGCGTACGGAATGATCCAGCCGATCCAGTTCCAGATCGCCGGCGCGCAGCTGCAGACGGGCTTCGCGCTTGCGGCGCAACAGAGCGCGGCAACGGGCACGCAGCTCATGCAGGCTGAAGGGCTTCAGCATCAGGTCGTCGGCGCCGCGATCCAGGCAACGGACGCGCGCTTCCACTTCCTGACGCGCGGTCAGCACCAGCACGGGAAGATTGGCGTCCATGGCGCGTACTTCTTCAAGGACCTGCTCGCCATCCTTGACCGGCATGTTCAGGTCAAGAATGGTCAGATCCGGCATCTCCTGGCGGAAGGCCTCAACGGCGGCGCCGCCATCACAAGCCAGACGGACGCGATGCCCATCGGCTTCCAGACCCCGGCACAGGAACATTCCCAGCGCTTTATCGTCTTCTGCTACCAATAACCTCATGGCTGCCTTTCTGCTCTCCGGGCCATGTTCAACATGCCCCGCGATCCTTCTCTTGTTCCGAGGCCCGGCTTAGCAGACGCTAAACAATTGCCTCCCTTCCAACATCCACTGAAGCGAAACGGAACTCAAGATTGGAAAGAAAAAATGCAAGAGCGAGCCGAACGGCCCAGTGCGGAAACGGGATTAGTCCCAAATTGGCCTAACACCTTTGGGGCACAAAAAAGGCCTCCCGTGGGGCCGGGAGGCTCCGCTGCGGAGGCCTGCAATGGGCTTGAAACCCGCTCAGCGAGCGGCTGCGGAGGGTTTTTTGCCGTACATATCCTTGTCCGCGCGCGCTAACAGCTCTTTCATCTTTTCTCCGTGCTGATGGGCGGCCAAACCCATCGAGGCCTGCACGGGCAGGGTGACGGAACCGGAAGGGGACGTAAGGGTGTAGTTGCCGCAGACCCACTTCTCCAACCGCTCCACCTGGGTGGCAGCGTCTTTCTCGCTGCCGTCGAAGACGATGACGAACTCATCGCCGCCCCAGCGGCCCACAATATCGGAGGAACGCGAAGCCGAGGTCAACTCGCTGGCGAACTGCTTGAGCAGCTCGTCGCCGGCCAGATGACCATAGGTGTCGTTGACCTGTTTGAAGCTGTTGATGTCGATCACGGCCACGCAGAACTCCGCACCAGCAGCCACGCGGCGCTCGATCTGCTTTTCGACGCAGAGACGATTGAGCAGGCCGGTAAGGCTGTCGCGCAAGGCCAGTTTTTCCGCCTCTTCGAGCTTGGTCTGGTAGTTGTTCACCTGGCCGCGGAGCTGGGCCACGGCGGCCTGGCCCTCTTCGGTCATGCGATCGATGGAGGATTTGAGCAGCGCGGCGGAGCTTTGAATTGAGGCGCGGATCTGGGTCAAATCGTCGAGGCTGGCCACGGCCTTGAGCCGTTCGGTGACCTCGTGAATCTGGCCGGCGGTGCGCTGGTCGCGCGTGCCCACGCCATCGGCGGTCTTGAGCATGGCCAGCAGCAACTCCTTCACCTCGTCGCTCTTTTCCTGGTAGTGGCGCGCGGCATCCACGCCCCACTGCTCCAGCTGCTGGCAAATGTGGTGCCCGGAGTGCGCCATCTGTTCTTCGCCCATCTCCTCGTTGAGCGCCCGCACCTGGCCGAGCAACTGCTCGCTGAAGGCGGTGCCCAGTCCAGGACAGGCATTGGTGCTGGAATGGGCCATCTGCGCCAGCGCGGCGCGGTAGGCGGCCAACGCAACGGCCAACAGCCCGGCCGCCTCGGGACGGAGGCCGGAGTTCTTCGCATCCAGGTACTTCTTGATCGAAATCATGTTTCCTCGCCTGCTGAAGCCAATGGGAATCGCACTGCATGCGTCCGCCCGGTGTGCACGAAGCGAACCAGCTTACGTATCGGCATCCATCCGAGTTTTCTTCAATCCCCTCTTGGTTGGGGATCGATAAGGGACCGGGAACGGCTTCCGGGTTCCAATGAGAAATTCTGCAGGAATGGAAACGCCGGAGAGCTGCGGGAATTTGATGTTACTCAAGTGTAGCTCCAAAGCTTTTTGGTGCGACGAAAGCGTTATACAAATCTCATTGGAATCGCCGATCCTATCTATGGGACAATGCAGCTGAAGACATCAGCTGGCGGGAGGCGACGGAGGCCGACGTGGTCAATTACGGCACACTGCCCGATCTGGTCGCTGTAGCTCTGTTGACCTGCGCATTTGCCTCGGTGGCCCGCAAATGCCAGGCGCCGGGCGCAGGGATGTGGCTGACCGGCTGGATGCTGATTGCACTCCACTTTTTTGCGTCGATGTTTGTCGGACTCCCAGGGGCCTTCGGCACGTGGGCCGGATTCATTGGGCTGGCCTCGCTCACCTGGTCGGCAACGTTCTTTGTGCGCGCCTCGCTCCCCTATCGCGATGAACCTTCCAGCGCGTGGATGAACGCCGCGCTCGTGGCCGGCAATGGCATTTACGTAGGCGCCCTGTGTTTTCTGCCCGACGGCTCGCAGTTTCTGATTGTGGCCGCGCTGCTCTTCGGGCTGCTTCCGCTGGCCGTGGCGGTGGTCTCGATTCCCGACTTTCAGCATCCGCTGCGCTGGGGCCTGGTAGGGGTGAACACGCTGCTGACCATCTTTCTGCTGCTGTTCCAGAACCGCGCCGGCAACGGCACTGAACTGGCTCTGAATGCGGTTCTCTTCGCCGCCTATTTCTCCTGCAGCGTGTACTTCTGGCAAGCGCATGAAGTGCGCTCGACAGGCAGCCTGATCACCACGGCTGGATTCCTGGCCTGGGCGCTGGTCTTTGTCGTGGCGCCGCTGATGAGGGCCTATCTGCCGCTGGTCCATGTGGAGAGCGAGGTCTGGAATCTGCCCAAGTATGTGGTAGCGACGGGCATGATCCTGCTGGTGCTGGAGCGGCAGATCGAGCACAACAAATATCTGGCGCTGCACGACGAGCTGACCGGACTGCCCAACCGCAGGCTTTTCCAGGACCGGATGAGGAATACCCTGGAGCGCGCCCGGCGCAGCGGCAACGGCGCCGCTCTGCTGCTGGTGGATCTGGATAGCTTCAAGCAGGTAAACGACTCCCTGGGCCACCACATCGGCGACCAACTGCTGCGCGCGGTGGGGGATATCTTTTCCCACCGGCTGCGCCGCTCCGACACCGTGGCGCGCACCGGCGGCGATGAGTTTGCCGTGATTCTGGAAGAACCCGTCACCCGGCTGGATGCCGAGCGGGTAGCGCAGCAGCTCTCCGAGCTGATCGAGCAGCCCATCGAGGTGGAGGGCCACACCATCTGCATCGGGGCCAGCATCGGCGTGGCGCTTTATCCCGACGATGGGGTGACGGAGGAGGCGATGTTCATCGCCGCCGACCTCCGCATGTACGACATGAAGAACGGCACCCTGCGTGGTTCCGGCAGCCGTTCCGGTAATCCGTCGCCTGCGCGGAGTTTTACGGCCGAGGTGGCGGCGCGCGGCGTGTAGCTCTTTATCCCCACAATTTCCCGCTCCGCGCTCTTCCAGGCGCGGATTTGCTTTTGGGGCACAGAAGGGTCCGCCCGCAATGCAGAACGGGCTTCACGGGGCACTGGGGCGCATTTGCGGAGCTAAGCAAACTCTCATCCCGGCGTGAAATTCTGTGAACCTAAACAGAAAGGCCCAGATCCAAAGATCCGGGCCTTTTTTCTTGCGGGAGAAGCAACCAGGCTTACGCCTGGCCACCACCCGGACGACGACGGCGGCGACGGCGACGGTTGTTGTTGGCGGCAACACTCGGGCGCGGTCCAGTACCCGGAGCTGCAGCCGGAGCCCCATCGGCACGGTTGAAGTTCGGCTCGTTCTCCTCGTCGAACTCTTCGCCGTCCTCATCGAAGTCGTCTCCGCCCTCGATGAAGATGGTGCTCTGGTTGGAGGCGGGCTGGCGCTCCTCGAACTCCGCGTGCGGCTTGTGGGGAACGGCCTGCGGCTTGGGCGCCTCGGCAACCTCTTCCTCCACATCCTCGCCATCTTCGGCCGGAGCCGCGGTCTGGTTGGCAGCGGCCAGCTTGGCCTTCTGCTCCTTGATCAGCGCCTTGCGGCTGAGCTTGATGCGATTGCCTTCGATGGCCAGAACCTTCACCGCCACCTGATCGCCCTCGCGCAGCTCGTCCTTCACTTCCTTGACGCGATGCTCGGCGATCTCGGAGATGTGCAAGAGGCCGTCGGTGCCCGGGAAGAGTTCCACAAAGGCGCCGAACTCCGCCAGACGAACCACCTTGCCCAGATAGGTCTTGCCGATCTCCGGGACGGCGGTGATGTCGCTGATCATGGCCAGAGCCTTCTTCAACCCGTCGGCATCGGACGAGGCCACGCTGACCTTGCCGGTGTCGTCCACGTCGATCTTGGCGCCGGTCTGCTCGACGATGCCACGGATGGTGGCGCCGCCCTTGCCGATCAGGTCGCGGATCTTGTCGGTGGGGATCATGACGGTCTCAATACGCGGAGCGTACTGCGAGCGCTCGGTGCGCGGACCGTCGATGGCTTCATCCATCTTGTCGAGCAGGAAGATGCGCCCACGGCGCGCCTGCTCCATGGCCTGCTGCAGGATCTCGCGGGTCAGGCCACCGATCTTGATGTCCATCTGCAGGGCGGTGATGCCCTTGCGGGTACCGGCCACCTTGAAGTCCATGTCGCCGTAGTGATCTTCGGCGCCGGCGATGTCAGTCAGGATGGCGTAATCGTCGCCTTCCTTGACCAGGCCCATGGCCACGCCAGCTACCGCACCCTTCAACGGAATACCAGCATCGAACAGAGCCAGGCTGGCGCCGCAGACCGAGGCCATCGACGAAGAGCCGTTGGACTCGAGAATGTCACTGACCACACGCATCGAGTAAGGCGACTCGGAGGGATCGGGCAGCACAGCCGTGAGAGCACGCTCGGCCAGAGCGCCGTGACCCACTTCGCGGCGGCCCACGCCGGTCATGCGGCCCGTCTCACCCACGCTGAACGGCGGGAAGTTGTAATGGAGCATGAAGTTCTTCTTCTGCTCGCCCTCGTAGCTCTCCAGGCGCTGACCCTCGTCGGCAGTGCCGAGCGTGGCGGTCACCAGAGCCTGGGTCTCGCCACGGGTAAACAGTGCCGAGCCGTGAGTGCGAGGAAGAACCGAGGTCTCGATCGAGATCGGGCGGATCTCATCGAAGGCGCGGCGATCGGGGCGAATGCGCTCCTTGGTCACCTGCCCGCGGAACAAGCGCTCGCGCATCAGCTCGTAGTAGGTAGCCAGCTTCTTTTTGGCGGTCGGATCGTCGGCGGGCAGTTCGGCGGCCAGCTCGTCCTTGATCTGCTTGATGAGCGAGTAGCTCTCGATCTTGGCGTGGGTCTTGGTGTCGAGAGCGTCCTTCAAGCGGTCGCCGACCTTGGCGTAGAGCTCGCCATAGTAGGCCTCGTCAATCACCGGAGCCACAAAGGAGCGCTTCTGCTTGCCGGCCTGCGAAACCAGCTCGTCAATGGCAGCCACGATCTTCTTGATCTGCTCGTGCGCAAACTCGATGGCGCCCAGAATGATCTCTTCGGTCTCTTCCTTGGCGCCGGACTCGATCATGACGATGCCGTCCTTGTGGCCCACCACCATGATGTTCACAGTGGTTTCCTTGCGCTCGTCGTACGTGGGGTTCACCACGAACTCGCCGTTGATGCGGCCAATGCGGACCGCGCCCACGGTGGCGCTGAAGGGAATGTCGGAGAGGGCAAGAGCGCAGGCGGCGGCATTGATGGCCACCACATCGGGATCGTTCTGCTTGTCGGCCGAGAAGACCAGGGCGATGACCTGGGTCTCATTGCGGAAGCCATCCGGGAAGAGCGGGCGAATGGGGCGATCGATCTGGCGAGCGGTAAGAATTTCCTTCTCGCTGGGACGGCCTTCGCGCTTGATGAAGCCACCCGGGATGCGGCCACCGGCGTAGGTGTACTCGCGGTAGTCGACGGTAAGCGGGAAGAAGTCGATTCCTTCGCGGGGGTCTTGCGATGCAACCGCGGTGGCCAGCACCACGGAATCACCCAGGGTCACCAGAGCGGCGCCCGAGGCCTGCTTGGCCATGCGACCGGTCTCAAAGACCAACCGCTTGCCGCCAGCCAGTTCGACGGCGACTTCATGTTTCGTAGACATACGATTCCTCGTTTCGTTTTTGCGCTAGGGAAACTTGTAGGAGGGAAGACGCCAGCAGAGAAGCGGCGTCGGGGCGGTACGCCCGGGAAGATGCGCGGGGCAGAGAGAGCGCTCCCTGCCGCACGCAAAAACGGCAATGCCGGGCTGCGCGATTGCCGCAGCAATGCGCTAGCCCTGGCAGCCGAGCGGGTTCGCCAGGTACACCTGTGCCGCGGGTTCCAAAAAGAACAGCTAACGCGGCCCAATTCCGGTCTGGGCGCTTCCGGGTCAACGTAAACTTTCTGTTTACTTACGGATTCCGAGCTTGCCGATTACGTCGCGATAGCGATCCGAATCGTGCGTCTTCAAGTAGTCCAGCAGGCGGCGACGCTTGCTGACCAACATCAGCAGACCACGGCGCGACGCGTGATCTTTCTTGTGTGTCTTGAAGTGTTCGGTGAGTTCGCCAATCCGCTCGCTCAGAATAGCGATCTGGACCTCGGGCGAGCCCGTGTCCGTATCGTGGGTGCGGAAGCGTTCGATGAGTGCTGTTTTCTTTGCAGTCGCCAACACGGCGCGGTTACTCCTCTTTCTCTCTAGATCCACTCTTCAGTGTCCATTGTGAGATTACCATGAATAGCGGCCCGAAGGCTATTCCCGCCAGCCGGTGAACCACAAGTTAAACCCTTGAGCTGCAATGAGCCCTGCAGCGGAACCGCAACTCCCTGCTGCACCACGACCTGTGCAGGAGCCTGCAGACGGATCGAATGGGGGGGCGCGGCGGGAGGATTGCCAGCTGCAGCTGATCCCGGCGCGCAGAAAGCTACGGATTTGCTTCCAGCCAGTAGTTGGCGCGGGCCACGACCCGGGCTCCGTAGTCCTGGGTGGTGCGAACCTTGAGGGTATGCAGTCCGGGTTCGTTGCTGGAGGGATGGAAGGTGATCAGATAGCGGTTGCGCGCGTGGCGGGCAGCATCCAGAATCCGCTGCTCAAACTTCTTGTCACCCGTAAAGGTGGTGTACTCGCCCCCGCTCATCGTCGCCACTTCCCTGGCCACGTTCTTCTTGAAGCCTTGGACCACGGTCCAGAGCGCGGAAAGAATGCTGGTGGTCCGCTCTTCGCCGGAGTCCTTCACGTCGTGCGCCAACTCGGCCGCAAAAGGGGTGAAGGAAACGCTCAGCACCAGCACATCGGAGGCGCCGATCTTCTGGACCAGATTCTCTACCTTCACGTGCTTGGAGCCGTGGTCACGCTCCTCGCTGATCAGCAGCAAGACGCGGCGATACTCCTTGGGCTGGGAGCTGAGCAGATCGACGCCGTAGCTGATCGTGTCCAGCACCGCCGCGCCCCCGTCGCCGGGCTGGAGATGATGCAGCGACTGACTGATCTCGTCGCCCGAGTGGGTGAAGTCGTTCACCAGCTCCTGGGTGGAGTCAAAGCCCACCAGCGCCACCTGGCTGCGCGGATCGGCCAGAAAGGTGTCGAGCAGCGGACCCATCTTGGCCAGCTTGTCGAACTCCAGCACGCTGACGCCGCCCAACTCGACCGCTACCACCAGCGCCACCGGAGCCGTGTCCATCTCTTCCTGGACATGGATCTTCTGCGCAACGCCGTTGTCTTCCAGAACAAAATCCTTCTCGCCGAGGCCATAGAGAATGCCGCCGCCCCGCTTTTCCACCAGGGTGGGCACCAGAACCTCGGTGGTGGTGACGCGCAGCGTGGGCGCGTCGGGATGCGGCATCTGCGCCGGAGGCTCGGCCGGCGGCAGTTGCTGGGCAGGGGCCGCACAGGCGGCCAGCAGCGCCACCAGGGCTCCGAAAAACATCTTCCCTTGAAGCAGAAACTTCCGATTGCAGTGATTCAGCATGGCACGTGCGCTTCCCTCACCCGCAGTCTTCATCGTTGGCGCTACGCTCTGCGGCGGGCTTCGCGCTCCACCTGGCCGGTCCAGAAAAGATAGCTGAGCAACTCCCAGCGCGAGGTCCAGGCAAAGGAAAAGATGTCACCGGCGGTCAGTTCCTCAGCCTTCATGCCGCTATAGGTCTCCACGCGCCAGCGGATATAGTCGCTGCGCCAGGGGGCCAGGCGATGGCCACGGGTTGCATTCCAGAGAAAACGCAAAGCGGAAAACACGGCTGCGGTTGCTCCCCTTCCCGAACTGAGCCGACTCAGATCTGCCCCCAGTATAGACGGAAAGGTCCGGCGGAAGACTCCGCCGGACCTTTCCGAAATGATCGGGAATGAGTGTGGTGAGTCAGAAATTGGTTGAAGTACAACCATAGATCCTTCGACTCACCAGCATTGCCTGCACAGCAGCGCTGCACGCAGACACAGGGATGACAGCCGCTTTGGGCTGCGTATTTCTGGCTGGGGAACTAGCTCAGCTTGCTGAACAGGCTGTTCGATTGGGAATCCAGCTGCGAGATCACACTTTCCAGGGCCGTCTGCTGCGTCTCCGTGAGCGCCAGCTGGGTGGAGATCTGCGCCACATCGGCCTGCATCAGGTTGGTCTGCGCGGCCGTCAGCTGGGTTTCACCGTTGGTCGCCGCACTGGAGGCCGAGGTCACCTGATTGATGGAGTTGTCCAGGGTGACGCGCTGCTGCGAGAGGTAATTCAGTGCGGTATTGAGCGCCTCGGTATCGCTCACCGCCTTGGTCGAATCCACAGTGCCCGTGGAGTAGTCCGCGATCAGGTTGTTCAACGCCTGAAAAACATTGTTGTTCCCGCTACCCTGAAAGATCTGGTTGCCGGGAATATTGAGCTGAATCTTCTCCCCGTTGGGTGCTTCCAGATAATTGATACCCGAGTCGCCGGAGTAGCTGGTCACGGCCGGGGATGTACTTGCCGAGGTGCTGAAGGGCGCCGTGGTGGTATTGTTGCCGGCAAACAGAAAGCTGCCCTGATAGCTGGTGTTGGCCAGCGACTCCACCTCGGAGCGAATGCCGGTCAGCTGATTGGAGATCGACTCCACGTTGCTGGCGTTATTGGTACCGTTGTTGGCTTCCGTAGCCAACTGGATGGCCGAGGTCAGCTCCGTCACGATGCTGCCCAACGCGGTATCGGCCACCTGCAGCTGCCCGGTGACCGAATTCGAGGTCTGAGTAAAGGTGTCGTCCTGTTGAATCGAGTTCAACAGCAAAACGTTCTCTCCAGCCGCAGCCGGGTCATCGGACAACTGATTGACGCGCACGCCGCTGGACAGCTCGCTGGAGAACTGCTCCTGCTGGGCCTGTACATTGTTCAGCGACGAGGTGAGCGTCGACGCATAATTCGGATCAACCTGCATACTTTCTCCGTTTGCTTTTGGTGCGGAGCGGCGCTTTCGCCGTACCGTTGACTAACCCGAAACCGTGGTTTCCGTGCCCAGATTCAGCGCCGACGACATAAGGTTGTTCAGAATCGAATACATCTGCGAAGCTGCCTGGTAGGCGCGCTCCATAGTGGTCAGCGAAGAGGCCTCGTCGTTCAGGTTCACCGACGAAATCGAGTCCACCTGCGTTTGCAGCTGAGTCACGGAGGCCGACTGCGCGGTGTTTTCCGTCTGCACGGTGGTCACCGTTGCGCCCAGCGTACTGACAAAGCTCGAATAGTAGTCCGCCGGTGTCGCGCCGTTGACGATGGATTGATTGGCCAGGTCGGCCATGGCCGTGGCGTTGGTGTTGTCGCCGGTTCCGGCCGTGGACGAAGCCGCCGCAATATGATTCGGATCGGTCATGGTCACGCTCATGGCCAGCGCGCTGCCGGAGACCGTGGTCGGCGCATTGAAGATATTGCCCGCGTTCACGGTGTCCCCGTCCAGATCCTGCCCCGCGTTGTTCAGACTGTTGACCTGGGTGGAGACGCTGTACGCCAACTGGTCGAGCGAGCTGATCGCTCCGGTCACGTCCGTGTCGCGGGCCGTCAGATAACCGCCCAGCGAACCGCCGCCACTGGCTACATCGCTGGTGATGTCCACGCCATTGGAGAAGATATCCGTTACGCCATTCACGGTGCCGGTGGTCAGCTGGTAGCTGTTGGAATTGGAGACCAGCACTTGGCCGGAAGAGGTGGTCAGCTCCAGTCCGTTGTTGGCCGTGGACACCTGATCGACGCCAATCAACTTAGACAGATTGGCCAGATCCTGCTGGCGCTGATCTTCGAGCGTTCCGGCATCGGTGCCCGAGGGATCGCTCTGCATGATCTGCTGATTCAGACTGGCAATCGAGGTGGTCAGCGCATTAATCTGGGTGACCACGCCAACCGCTTCCTGATCGAGTGAGGTTTTTTGCGTTTCCAGGCTACCGGCCGCACTGGAGATATCGCTGGCCAAGGTAGTAGCCGAGCTGAGCACCTTCTCGCGCAAAGACTGCGTGGTAGGCGCGGCCTCCAGCGCGGAGAAGCTCGAAAAGAAGCTGGTCAGATCGGTGCCAATATTGCCGGCGTCGCTCGACGAGCTCGAAGCCGGAGTAAAGACATCCTGAATCGAATTGAGCGCAGCCAGCCGGGTGGTGGAACCCGAATAATCCTGCTGCTGCTGGTTGAGCCGCTGGTTCAGAATCGTGTCCCGCTGCGATTGTGGGCCGGTCATGGTGGAGCCCTGGCCGTAGCTCACGCCATTGATCGTTACCGTGGAGTTCTGCTGCCAGGCAGGGGTTTCCTCGGTATAGCCGGTGGTGCTGGCGTTGGCCACGTTGTTGGCCACCACGTTCAGCGCGGCCTGATCGTTGTCCAGAGCCTGGGAGACCAGGCTCATCGCTCCACTAATCGAGGCCATGCACGTTCTCCATCTCGGTCCATCGACGGGACTGGTCATCGCCGTAGCCGCGACGGCCCATACGGATCTCCCGCAGGCGGCGGATCACATCGAGATTGGCGCGGGTGGCTTCCAGCACCCGGGCAAAAGTTTCCATATCGCCCTGCGCCGCCCGCGCCTGAGCCACCAGCTCCGGGTCCCGGACACCGGTTGTGGCAGGTAGATCGCGGTTCAGCGCCTGACAGGAGGAGGCAAGCTCTTCAAGCCGGTCGGCATCCAGGTGCGCCAGGGCGCGCGATGCTTCGACGACAATCTCTTTGAGCTCGGGTTGGCGTGCCTCACGGATGGCTTGCATGGAGCAGTTCCTCTCTGGCTTTCTCAACAAACGATAGGGCTTCCGCGCCCCATCAGGCGGCGGAGAGCGTCAGGCCCGGCGGCCGGTACCATCACGGCGTGCCAAACGGGCGGGTTCTGCTCGGAAAGAAACTCTCCAGAGCGATCAGCTGTTCGCGAGCATGGAATCAACCAGCTTGGAAGCCACCGCTGCAGGCGACACGTTGTAGGTGCCGGCCGCCAGCATGGCCTGGATCGAAGCCACCTTGTCCATGCGGACGCTGTCGCCGCCGGCGGTCTGCGAGACCTCGTTGGCGGCGCTGGAGAGCGTGGCGCTATCGGCGCCCAGAGCGCTTCCGCTGGTGGTAACTGTCGATTTGCCAGCGGTGGTGGTCTGCGCTGTGTCGTTGACTCCCAGCAGCGTTCTCAAACCGTCAAGGCTGTTACGAATATCCATTTTTCTGTCTCCTTGCTGGAGGTATCGGCCTACCTCTTAATCACTCTAGTCATTTATTGCTTCCAATCACGGTATTAGAGGTTCCTAACTTGGTTACCGTGTCGGTTACCGGAAGATTA
>Ga0371490_1001030_pt1 | contig 15798 bp, 13 predicted proteins | sample MB2SIPfraction_FD_207959 | JGI IMG/M metagenome (GOLD analysis project Ga0371490, IMG submission 207959) | Lab enriched peat soil microbial communities from McLean, Ithaca, NY, United States - MB28FN SIP fraction | ecosystem: Environmental > Terrestrial > Soil > Wetlands > Peat | place: USA... | reverse complement strand
TAAAACCTCGAGGGAAGAGATCTCTCTGAAAATAGGCCCGTTCCGCAACACTGACGGAGCGAGCCACAAAATACTGCCTCCCGAACCCGTTCGTTCCTGATGTCCGCTAAAGTTCCGAAATCGCTGCGCTGCGTTTGCGACTCTGGCCAGTTTCTGAGCGCCGTGTTAGAGTGTCTTCGGTTCCACTCCGATGCTCGCCTATCTCTGTGGTCCTATCGAATACGCTGAGGATGGTGGGCGCCTCTGGCGACTCAAACTGGCCCCTTTTCTCCGCGACCAGCTCGGCCATCGGGTTTACGATCCCGCGGAAGACGACCGCAAAAACCTTACCGAAGAAGAAGCGGCCAGTTTTCGGCAATGGAAAACGATGGACGTGGACCGGTTCCGCCACGTCATTCGGAAGATCATTGCGTTCGATCTCGACCTGATCGAGCGTAAAACGGATTACCTGATCTGTTACTGGGATGGAGCCGGCGCGCAGGGCGGAGGAACGCCTGCGGAAATGACCGTTGCGCATCGCAAGGGGATTCCCGTGTACCTCGTCACGCCGCTTTCCGTTGACCAGATCAGCGGATGGATGCTTGGTTGTTCCGACCAGGTTTTTTCGTCGATTGAGGATTTGAAGGATTTCCTTACAGCGCGTTTCTCTCGCGAGAAACAGACCCAGCTCTGGAAGGAATAGTCTCGCCGCCCAATATCCGCAGCAATCTGTTGAACGTGAAGGCCCGCCTCTTGATAGAATCCCCACTCCATGGACAAGATCATGGTCGCAGTGGGAAGCACCCGGCGACCGAAAGTGAATGCAGTCAGGAAAGCATTGGACGCGCTTGGCGGAAGTCTGAGTGAAGGAAAGCAGTTTGAGATTGTTGCCTTGGAAGTGCCAAGCAACGTTCGCCATACCCCGCTCACTCGCGAAGACATGATGAAGGGTGCGCGGCATCGTGCCGAGGCGTTGGTGAACATCGCACGCGAGAAGAATGAGCCTTGGAGGTACTTCGTGGGACTCGAAGGAGGGTTCGACGTGGTTCACGAAGGCGGCGTTCGCTGGGTTTTCCTTGAGAACTGGGCGTACGTTACCGATGGCAATGCCCTCGCCTCATTTGGTCAATCGGGTGCCATCTTAGTGCCGGACGCGCTCGCGAAGCGAGTAGTGGACGAGGGCGTCGAACTGGCGGAGGCAATAGACGCCTTTGCCGGCGGCCGGGGCATACGCGATGCGCAAGGAACATGGGGTGTGCTCACGCAAGGTCTGACTACGCGGCAGGAAGCATTCCGCATCGCAGTGCTCAACGCCTTCACTCCGTTCTTGAACCCGCCGCTCTTTTCAGACGGGCGGGCGCCTACCGCCGAATGAGTTTTCCACTGCGCGGTGTGATAAGTTAGCTCTGCCAGGAGGGCGAATCGTGGACATCGTCAAAGGCAATATGGGCTGGATCGAAGTGATCGTGGGGCCGATGTTTTCCGGCAAGAGCGAGGAGTTGATTCGCCGGTTGCGACGCGCGGAAATCGGCAAGCAGCGCGTGCAGATATTCAAGCCGGAGATCGACAAACGCTACGCGAAAAATGGGATCGTCTCGCACTCGGGCCTCGAAATCGCTTCCGACATTGTCAGCAGCGGAAGCGATATTTTGGAAAAAGTCGTGCCTCGGACCGAAGTTGTGGGAATCGATGAGGCTCAATTCCTGGGAGAGACAGTTGTCGATGCCTGCGTGAAGCTGGCCGACCTTGGCAAACGAGTATTGGTCGCCGGGCTGGACACCGATTTCATGGGCCGGCCGTTCGAGCCGATGCCTCGCCTGCTGGCGGTTGCGGAAGAAATCACCAAATTGCTGGCTATCTGCATGCAATGCGGAAATCCTGCGGTGCATACACAGCGACTGGTGGCTTCGGAAGAGCTGATCGTGGTCGGCGCGGGGGGAATGTACGAAGCGCGCTGCCGCCGGTGCTTCGAGCCGCAACTCGCGCAGCAGAAAGTCGAAGAAGAAAAGCTCCAGTCCGGAACAGCAGCGAAGGCCCACGCCGCCTCCAACTAGCGCTCGCCGCCGGCATTTGAGCGGCCCCCCAGTATCGTTGTCCGCTGCCATGGCGGAATTCAACCCTCCGACTCCAATCCGAATCCGGATGCTTACAAGGCATGGAAAGCGGTACAATAGAGAGAGTTGGTGGGGCAATAATGCGCGCTTTTTCAACAATCGCAATCGTGACGACGTTTGTCATCTGCGCGAACGTGTCCGTCTTATCCACCACACAATCGCACTCAACAAACGCGCCGACTCCCAATGCGACTTCCAGTTCGGGAGCCCTCCAGGGAATTTCTGCTGGCGGCGCCGTGCAGGACACTGCTCATAACAGGGAATTGACGCCTGAATCGCGTGTCTTGCTGATCCGCTATGTGGATGGGGAATTTGCCAAGACTGTGGTTCCGCTTCCGCGAGGGAAGAAGGGATTCAAGATAGTTGTGGGCAAGCCGTTGGATCCAAAAGCGTTGAAGGACGCCGTAAGACTTTCCGGCGGCCCCGCGGCCAGTTCGGGCGAGACCGTACAGATCACGAAAATCGAGTTTCGCGCACACGAAATTGCACTGGAAGTCAACGGCGGGCCAAACAAGCATTTTCACTTGCGCGAGCATCTCCAAGTGGGGCTTGGTCCGCTTCCAGACGCTCCACCGCAGGAGTCGCACCCGAATGAAGGCGTGGGGGCCCGGATCATCGTGGACTATCGGAGCTCGATTCCCGATATGAGCCCTGACGACCTCAAGCACGATCTTTCCGTCCTCCTCGATTTCTCAAAACAGCGCTCGGCCACGGTAAACTGGGTTGAATCGCTTCCGCCTGATTTTCAGCAGGCGATCAAAGACAACAAGGCGATTGTTGGGATGAACCACGAAATGGTGGTCGCGGCGCTTGGCCGACCGGACAAGAAGGTCCGCGAGCGCAGTCCAGAGGGAGAGGAGACGGAAGACTGGATTTACGGCACGCCCCCGGGAAAGACGGTTTTCGTGACTTTCCTCGGGGACAAGGTTATCCGCGTCAAAGAATTCAACTGACCTTCATTGATTTTTTCCGGCGTACATCCTATGATGGTATGTACGATATAGGTCGCGCGACCAGTTGTACGCGGGTGTTTTCCCCTTCTAATCCAAATTCTACGGAGGAATTATGCCAGTAAAGGTAGGTATCAACGGCTTCGGACGAATCGGCCGAAATATATATCGGGCGGTGATGGGCGATCCTTCGATCGAGATCGTAGCCGTCAACGACATCACGGATGCAAAGACGCTTGCACATCTGCTCAAATATGATTCGATCCTCGGCAATCTTCCCAATAAAGTGACGCATACCGACGATTCGATTTCTGTCGACGGGAAGAGCTTCAAGGTTTTCAAGGTGAAAGACCCCGCCGAACTGGACTGGGCTTCCGTCGGCGCGTCTATCGTTGTCGAGTCCACGGGTTTGTTCACGAAGGGTCCCGATGCCCGCAAGCACATCCGCGGCACAGTGAAAAAAGTAATCATCTCGGCGCCTGCAACCGATCCGGACGCAACCATCGTCCTGGGCGTCAATGACAAGACGTACGACCCCGCGAAGCACCATGTGGTTTCAAACGCTTCGTGTACGACGAACTGCCTCGCGCCCGTGGCGAAGGTGATTTACGATCATTTTGGCATCACCATCGGCACGATGACCACGATTCACTCCTACACGAACGACCAACGGCTTCTTGACCTGCCCCACAAGGATCTCCGCCGGTCACGCGCGGCCGCACTTTCGATGATTCCGACGTCAACCGGTGCGGCAAAGGCGCTGAAACTCGTGATTCCGGAGCTGGCGGGAAAGCTCGATGGCTTTTCAATGCGCGTTCCCACGCCGGACGTAAGCGTGGTGGACCTGACCGTGATTACGGAAAAGCCCGTCACAGTGGAAGCGGTGAACGCAGCCCTCAAGAGCGCGGCCGAAGGCCCTTTGAAGGGAATCCTTGAGTTCACGCAGGAAGAATTGGTTTCCGCTGACTTCCGCGGCAATCCGCACTCCTCAATCGTGGACGCCGGTTACACGCGTGTTGTGGGCACGAACTGCCTCAAGGTTCTAGCTTGGTACGACAATGAGTGGGCTTATTCCTGCCGTTGCCGCGACCTCATCAAGCTGTTTGCATCGCGGTTGTAGTCCGCGCCCAATTGACCAAGCATAGGTCACGACAATGAATAAACTATCGATTCGCGATTTGGAAATGACGGGGAAGCGTGTGTTCGTCCGCGTGGACTTCAACGTTCCGCTGGACGGCACGAAAGTGACGGACGACACACGCATCCGCGCGACCCTGCCCACCTTGCGCCTCGCACTCGAACGGGGCGCAAGGCTCGTGCTGGCCTCGCATCTCGGCCGGCCCAAGGGCAAAGTGAACCCTAAATACAGCATGGCGCCAGTCGCCGGAAAGCTTCAGGAACTGCTCGGCAAGCCGGTCGCTTTTGCCGCCGATTGCATCGGCGCCGAAACGGAAGCAAAGAGCAAGGCGCTTCGAGACGGGCAAGTTCTACTGCTCGAAAACGTCCGGTTTTACGCGGAGGAAGAGGCAAACGATAAGGAGTTCTCGAAGAAGCTGGCCGCGCTGTGCGATCAGCTATTCGTTTGCGACGCATTCGGCTCCGCGCACCGCGCTCATGCCTCGGTTGTCGGCATCACGCAGTTTGTCCGCCAAGCTGCGGCGGGACTGCTGATGGAGAAGGAGCTGGCCTATTTAGGCAAAGCGATCTCCAATCCGGATCGGCCGTTCATCGCGGTGCTTGGCGGCGCAAAAGTGTCCGACAAGATTGAGGTCGTCCAAAACCTCATGAAACTTGCCGACGGCATGCTGATCGGCGGCGCAATGGCGTACACGTTTCTGAAGGCCCAGGGTTTGCCGATAGGGAATTCGCTTGTCGAAAACGACAAACTCGACCTCGCGCGCACCCTTCTGGAGGAAGTGCGTCGCCGCCAATTCCGGCTGCGTCTGCCGGTGGACCACGTGCTGGCGGAATCGCCTGATTCCACGGTGACGAAGGTCACGGATGTCGCGCACACTCCCGATGGATGGATGGGACTCGACATCGGTCCGAAGACGATCGAGCAATTCGGCGCGGAGATTGCTCGGGCGCGTACCATCGTTTGGAACGGCCCGCTCGGAATGTTCGAGAAGCCCGCATTCGCGCAGGGAACCCTTGGAATCGCGCGCGCAGTGGCCGCGGCAACGAAAGCAGGAGCCGTTTCCATCATCGGTGGCGGCGATTCCGTTGCCGCTGTCGAGCAAGCAGGAGTCGCTTCTCAAATCTCTCACATCTCGACGGGCGGAGGCGCTTCGCTCGAGTTCCTTGCGGGCGAGAAGCTGCCCGGCGTGGAAGCGCTTACCAATCGGCCGGATGGCCGGAAGGAGAATTAAATGCGACGCCGCGTAATAGCAGGCAATTGGAAAATGTTCAAGACAGTCGGGGAGACGCGAGGCTTTTTCGAGGCGTTCAAACCGCTTGTCGCCGCTTCAAAACACTGCGACATCGTGGTCGCGCCGCCCTTTTCGGCGCTCACCGCAGCGGTGGAAGCTGCTCGCGGCAGCTCGATCGCAATCTCAGCTCAGAATGTGCATTGGGAGCGAGAGGGCGCCTTCACGGGTGAAGTCTCCACACGCATGCTGGTCGAGGCAGGGTGCAAGTGCGTCATTATCGGCCACTCGGAGCGACGGCAGTTTTTCGGCGATACAGACGAATGGGTGAAGCGCAAGACGAAGGCGGCTCTGGAAGCCGGGCTCACTCCCATCGTCTGCGTTGGTGAGACTCTTGCCGAGCGTGAAGGCAATCTTACGCATGCCATTCTGAAGCGGCAGTTTGAAAGCGGACTCGGCGCGTTGACCCCCGAGGAGTTCTCACGTATCCTGATTGCGTACGAGCCGGTTTGGGCGATTGGAACCGGGCGCACGGCAACTCCGGAAATGGCGGCGGAGGCTCATCGCTATATTCGTGAGCTTGCCGCGACGCACTTCAAGCCCGAACGAGCTTCCGCGCTTAGGATCCTCTACGGCGGCAGCGTCAAGCCCGACAACGTGAAAGGTTTGATGGCGCAGGAGGAGATCGATGGAGCGCTCGTAGGCGGAGCGAGCCTGGATCCGAAATCTTTTGGTGCCATCGTAAACTACTAGGTATCTAGACGCGCGAAACTGAACTGAAACGCAGGCGGGGAGCTGGAAATGCCATCTTGGGCGAAGTGGGGCTTGTCCCTATTGATCGCGGTCGGCCTGATCTGGGTGGGCTGGCGGCTATTGTTTGTACTGGTGACGCTGCACATTCTGGTGTGCTTCGTGCTCGTTCTTGTCATCATGCTGCAGAGCGGGTCGGCAGCGGATTTGGCCGGCGCGTTCGGCGGGGCGGGAAGCCAAACGGCGTTTGGGCCGCGCGGCGCCGCAACTTTCCTCTCGCGCGCGACAACGTGGTGCGCCATCGTGTTCATGATGACTTCACTCGCGATGTCGGTGAAACGCGAACCTGCGGGCACCGTCAGCACCGGGTCGATACTCGAGCAGACGCAAACAGCGCCTCCGGCAAAGTCAGCCCCGAAGTCGCCCGTGCAGACGCCTGCTCAATCACCTGTTCGGAGCCAGCCGTCTCCGGCACAGAATCCGGCGCCCAAGAAGTAACAATTCTGCTGGCGATTTGACAAAGCAAATCGGCGACGTTTAGGATTGAATCTCGGCGCGGTCGTGGCGGAACTGGCAGACGCACCAGCTTGAGGGGCTGGCGGTAGCGATACCGTGGTGGTTCGAATCCACTCGACCGCACCAAACGCTTTGGGCGTTCCCGGAATTCAAATTTCTTCCCCAAACACCCCCACGGATAACCAAGGTGTGCTCAGTATTTTCTGGTTTTCAGCGGCGAGGGTATCGTCCGCACTCGCGGACCAGTTCATGGAAAGCCAGGGCATCAAATCAGAGTAATTTGGTGCGCGCTGGGATGTCAGCGCGGCTCGACCTGAACCTCGGGATATTGCGTTGAAATGCTCGTTAGCAGAGTAGAAGGCGCGCCTTTGAGATAGACGTCAAAGAACGTGTGCACATACTCGGCAGTAATGGCGAGCCCGCGGCGCCCGTCTAGCCCGCCGAAACCAAATATGCGCAGCATCCCGATGACGTATTGACTCTTCAGCAGCATCTGGTCACTGAAGCTAAAGTGATTTGCCCGGCGAATTGTTATGAGCAGCCGTCCGTTCGGAAGGCGGTCGTAAATGGATTGGATGTCCGCAAGGATCTGCCTGTCAACCGGATCTGACAGCTCGCGACTGTGATCGCTGAGAATAAACATGAAAGGCTGTTTGAGGCCCTCCTGAACGAATCTGCCGAACGGAGCGCCATCAATATCGATCCCCGCCTTGCATCGTGGATCGTCATGGCAGAATTGCAGCGCCGTTGCGCCGCCGAACGAATGCCCAAACACGCCGAGCCGCTGCATATCTAGCCGGCCTGTAAACTTGCCGGATGGATCAGCGGCGTTCAAGTGCTGCAATTGGCTCACCACAAACGCCGTATCGCTGGTCCACATTGGCAGAAGTCTATTGATCAGGCGATTCGCCTGGTCGGCTGGCAGGTTCTCGGGGTTGTACTCCGGGGGCCTTGTGACAACGCGCTTGTCTGGTAAGGCGACAACGAAGGTTCTGTAAGGTGCGTCGAAGCCCACGACGATGTAGCCGTGACTTGCCAGATCCTCAGCGAGAGTCGTGTAGTCTGTGGTCAAGGCACCGCCACCAGCCCGCATTATCACGACTGGATAGGAGCGCTGCTCCGGCGAGACGTCCGGATCAGGTGTGCTGTGAGTTCGGACTAGCGACAAATCTCGCGTAAAGAGGTTGCTCATCAGAAAACCTTCGTTTTTCGCGAGAGCCGACTGCCACGCTGCGGGCAGGTACTCCACCGGTGGGGCAGATGTCGTGGCGGCCGCCGGGTACCAGATCCAAGCCAGCAGGTCCTGCTTTGCCCCTGGAGACGGCGCCAATTCGTCCGTCTCGGCATTGTTGACCCATGTGTACGTCGTCCTCCCAACGGCAAAGTGGCCTGTGGGCTCCGGCAGCGTGATTCTTGTTCTGTGCTCAAGCCAAATTAAACCCAGCAGCACCGTCAGTCCGGCGACAGCGAATATGGCCAGTGCCGCAAAGGTTCTAATTAGCCGCCTAACGAATTGCTTTCTTAAGATCAGAGGTCGTCCTCCCGCTTGGAGCGTTATGGTTTTAGAGGTAGGCTGTAGCAAAGTACTTTGCACCGTAAAGTAAAATGCGTTGCACACCGCCGTTAACAGAATGAGTTATGGGTGTCTTCAAAGCCGGGTTCCCGGTAGCGCGTCCAAGTCTCGTTCGCGCCAGATTGCGAACTCAATTCGTGGGGTTTGTGATTGCGCCATCGGAAGCGGACGAAACAAGCTTTGCGTATTTCGCCATGACGCCGGTCGTGTATTTGGGGGTTGGAGCTTTCCACTCCGCGCGCCGTTCCCCCAGGTTGGCCTGAACGTCGAGGCGCTTCGCGCGAACGTCCACCGTGATGACGTCGCCATCGCGCACGAACGCAATCGGCCCTCCGTTCGCTGCTTCCGGAGCAACGTGAGCGACCATGAAGCCGTGCGTTGCGCCGCTAAACCGCCCATCCGTGATCAATGCGATCGAGTCGTCGAGTCCTTGGCCCACAAGCGCTCCCGTGACGGCGAGCATCTCCCGCATTCCCGGCCCGCCCTTTGGGCCCTCGTAGCGAATGACAACCACGTCGCCGGGCTGAATCTTGCGGTGTTGAACGGCTTCAAATGCAGCTTCTTCCGAATCGAACACGCGGGCCGGACCCGAATGCAAGAGTCGTTCGTGGCCTGCCAGTTTCACGACACATCCGTCGGGAGCCAGTGTCCCGCGCAAAATGGCGAGCCCGCCGTTCGGCTTGATGGGATTCAGCAGTGGCCGTATCACTTCCTGGCCGGGCGTCTCCGTGGCAGCGCGAGCCTCCTCAAACAGCGACTTGCCCGACGTGGTCGGCGCATCCTCGAGGCGCTCCGCTTCCATCAAACGCGCGGCCAGGAGCCGCATACCTCCTGCGCGGTACATATCGGGCGCGAAAAATCTACCGCCGGGTTTCAAATCGGCGAGCAGAGGAGTCCTTGCGGAAACACGGTCGAATTCGTCAATCGTCAATGGAACGCCCATATCTCGAGCAATGGCCAGCAGGTGAAGCACGGCGTTTGTCGAGCCTCCCGTGGCTACGACGGAGGCAATCGCGTTTCGCAACGACGCTTGCGTAATAATCTGCTTCGGACGAACATCGTTCTTCAAAAGTTCCATTACCACCTTGCCACAATCGAAAGCGGCCTTTCCCTTGCGCGGGTCCGTTGCAGGAATCTCATTCATTCCCATCGGGGAAATTCCGAGAAAGGTGATTGCAGTGGCCATCGTGTTCGCTGTGAACTGGCCGCCGCACGCACCCGCTCCCGGACAAGCGGCGTCTTCGAGCTCCTTCAATTCTCTTGCGGTCATTTTGCCCGCGGCACAGGCGCCGACGGCTTCGAATACGTCCTGAATCGACACGTCGTGCCCGTGGAAGTGGCCGGCCAGAATCGAGCCTCCGTAGAGAGCCAGGGAGGGGAGATTGAGGCGGGCAAGAGCCATCACTGTGCCCGGAATCGTCTTGTCGCATCCGGAAATTGCAACCACTGCGTCGAACGCGTGCGCGCGCACGAAGAGCTCGATCGAATCGGCGACGATTTCACGAGAGACGAGCGACGCCTTCATCCCCTCGGTTCCCATCGTGATTCCGTCGGAAATGGCGATCGTATCGAACTCGATGGGCGTTCCTCCGGCGGCTCGAATTCCTTCCTTCACTCGTTCCGCCAGGTTTCGAAGGTGAAAATTGCAAGGCGTCACCTCCGTCCAGGTATTTGCAACGGCGACGAGTGGCCGTGCCAGATCGGCATCCGTCAGCCCCGTTGCCTTGAGCATTGCCCGGGCTGGCGCCCGTGAAATCCCCTTCTTTATTGCGTCGCTTTCCATTTCCAAATGGCCCCTCTCCTTGGCTCTTATAAAGAAAAATCCCGCGAATCATTTTCCGTGCGGGAGGTACTAATCCCCACGCCAGTCGGGCGGGTGATCGCAGCCGGTCATTCAGCCCGAGACATTTTTCGCAAGCGATTATACATTCACGGTTCGGGATTACTTCATTTCTTTCAGGCTGGGAAAAACTTTCGATATGGCTCAGCGTCCCGGTGAAGTAAGATACAGGCACTTGAACCGGCTGATTTGCGGGCCGGATAGTTTGCGAACCTCGATGACCTAGGTGGCCAAGGCATGACCAGTGGAATCCGAATCGGTCTCGACGTGGGGAGCGCCAGCGCCAAACTGGCCGCCTTCGTTGACCTCGAACAATCCCAAAGATTTGCGAGTGCCGCGCCCGCCTCGGCGAGATTTCGCGTTACGAATTTCCCATCGTCTTCCAATGGCGGGGCCGCGATTATCGTCTCTGATTGCCGGCCGGTTGTCGGGAACCCGTTGCAGTCAGCGCTCGATCTGCTCGAAGAATTTCGAGGCTATTTCGTTGATTCGGCCACCTGCGAAATTCGTGTGACTGGATCGGGAGGACGACGCGTTGCTGAAACCCTGGGAGCCTGCTACGAAAATGAGTTGAAGGCAATCGCCAGGGGCGTGTCGGTTGTTTATCCCCGGGTGCGAACGATCTTCGAGATGGGAGGAGAGAGTTCCAAATACCTTCTATTGGATCATTCCAACGGCAACGGGTCGAATCCGGCACACTTCCAGGAGCACTCTCCGGCGGGAATACTGGACTATTCGATGAGCGGTGAATGCGCTGCGGGAACTGGTTCATTCATCGACCAGCAGGCATCGCGCCTCCGCTACCGCGTCGAGGAAATCGGAGCAATCGTCTCGAAGGCGACATCCACCGCCCGAATCGCCGGACGGTGTTCTGTCTTTGCGAAATCCGACATGATTCACGCACAGCAGAAGGGTTATGGCACCGCGGAAGTACTGAAAGGCCTGTGCGAGGCGGTGGCGCGTAATTTCAAGAGCAACATCCTGAAAGGAAAGAAAGTCGTGCCGCCCGTCTTGTTCATTGGTGGAGTTTCACAGAACTCGGGAGTCGTTCAAGCGCTCGCCGACGTATTTCGATTGACTCCGCCGGAACTCATTGTGCCTGAATCTTACGCCTGGCTTGGAGCAATCGGAGCTGCGCTCTGCACCGATCCCGGCCACAACGGGCGACCCTCCAGCAAGTCCTCGCAGAACGTGAGAGCGCAGGAAAGTGCTAGCACGGTATCAATGCCGCCCCACGATGCGCTGTCGCTTCGCAATGTCTTGCTGCTTCGCGATCATCCGGAAGCCTCGCGAACCGAGCCCTTGCCGGACGCGGGCGCAGGGAGACTCCGGGCCTATCTCGGTATCGATATCGGTTCGGTAAGCACAAACCTCGCCGTTCTCGATGAAAGCGGCCGTTTGCTCCATGGGATCTACCTCCGAACCGCTGGCCGCCCCATTGAAATTGTTCACCAAGGGTTGCAAGAAATCGAGCAGGTATTGGGGTCGCGAATCGAAATATGCGGTGTTGGCACAACAGGCTCGGGCCGGGAACTCATCGGGGAACTGGTCGGCGCCGACACGGTGAACGACGAAATCACGGCGCACAAGACCGGCGCGATGTTCGTTCACAAAACTCTGGCGCGCAAATGCGCTGCGCCGGCCTTGTCAACCACGGACTCTGGCCCGAAAAACGGGGAAGTGGACACAATCTTCGAGATTGGCGGCCAGGATTCCAAATTCATTTCCATCGATCATGGCGTCGTGGTGGATTTCGCCATGAACGAGGCTTGCGCTGCGGGAACGGGCTCGTTCCTCGAGGAACAGGCGGAGCGCCTGGGCATTCAAATCAAGGATGAGTTCGCCAGCTTGGCGCTCGTTTCGAAGGCACCGGCGCGCCTGGGCGAGCGTTGCACTGTATTCATGGAGCGCGATTTGAATTCGGCATTGCAACGAGGCGCGAAAATCCAGGACCTCGCCGCGGGACTGGCCTATTCCGTTGTGCTGAACTACCTGAATCGCGTGGTGCGTGGCCGGAAGATCGGAGAAGTGATCTACTTCCAAGGCGGCACTGCTTACAACGACGCCGTCGCGGCGGCATTCTCCAACGTCCTGGGGAAGCGGATCATCGTCCCGCCTCACAACGGAATCATCGGCGCAATCGGTATGGCGTTGATCGCTCAAGAGGTCACGCATGCCAAATCTGCAATCCATCCAAAATCCTCATTTCGTGGTTTTGCCTTGGATGAGACCCGTTTTGAAACGCGGGAATTCGTCTGTAAGGCGTGTTCCAACTATTGCGACATGAAGGAAGTCACGATAGAGGACGAGAAAACATATTGGGGCGACAAATGCTCCGACAAATTCCGTAAACGAGCGCGGACGGATCGAAAGCCCGTGATCGAAGACCTGCTTGCGTTCCGCGATCGTGTGCTCTTTGATGGTGATTCTGAGCGCGCCGAAACGAAACGCACAGATACTTCTCAGCGCAAAACCCGCGTCGGTTTCCCTCAGGCGATGCTTTTCTACGATCTATTCCCCTTTTGGCGCACGTATCTGGAAAGTGCAGGATTCGAAGTTGTGGTTTCGGAAGCGACTGACCGGCATATTGCATCGCGTGGCGCGGAGTTGGCCGTTGCGGAGCCGTGCTTCCCGGTGCAAATCGCCCACGGCCAGGTGGATGCGATGTTCGCGCCCGATGCGCATCATGGGCCTGTTGACTACGTCTTGCTGCCGAACGTTGTCGATATGGAGGCGCCGCCAGCCCATAAAGCCTCGCAACTTTGCCCGTGGAATCAGAGTCTTCCTTATGTGGTGCGCTCGGTCCCTGATTTTTCGCGGAACTACGGCAAATTCCTCATTCCGACCGTCAACTTACGGATTGGCCGCGAGCATGTGAAACGCGAAGTAGCGGAATACTTTTCACGGCTCGGTGTGCGCCGCAAGGCAAGCGATTCCGCCGCGGACGCTGCCTATCGAGCGCAAGATTCGTTCAACCGGCAGTTGCTCGACGCGGGCCGAAAAGCCTGCGAAACACTGGCGGAAACTCGCGAGCCGGCAGTTCTGATCGTCGGCAGGCCGTACAACATTTACGACCGCAGCAGCAACTGCGATATTCCGCGCAAGCTTCGCGACCTCTATGGAGTCAACGTCCTGCCGCTCGATTTCCTTCCGCTGGATGACGAGCCTGTCGGAGACTTTCATCCCAACATGTTTTGGCATTCCGGACGGCGCATACTTGCGGCCGGGCGCTTTGCCAAAAAACATCCAAATCTTCACATCATTTACATTACGAATTTCAAGTGTGGCCCGGATTCATTCATCAAGCATTTCCTCCGCGAGATTGCCGGGGCGCCATTCCTCGTTCTGCAATTCGACGGGCACGGGAACGACGCCGGTTATCTGACGCGGTGCGAAGCCTATCTCGACAGCAAGGGGATCTTGCGATGCTCCTCCCGGAACTAGGGAAATCCGCTCGCATTCACGCGCCCGCCGAGCTTGCCGGGAAGAAGGCGTGGATTCCGCGTATGTCGGCTGGAAGCGCGCAGGCCGTGGCGGCGATCTTTCGCTCGATTGGCATCGACGCGGAAAGCACTCCGCCTTCCGATGAGCGCACGCGAGAGCTTGGCGCGCGCTACACATCCGGCGACGAATGCTATCCCGCCAAGGTCACGCTCGGTGATTTCCTGAAAATTCTCGAAACGCCCGGAACGGACCAAAACCGTCAGGCCTTCTTTATGGTGACCGGCCAGGGACCGTGCCGATTCGGGCAGTACGCGCCACACTTGAGATCCGTTCTAGATTCACTCGGCTATACGGGCGTGACCTTGCTCTCCCCATCATTCGAAACCGGCTACAGTGATTTCGGCGAAGCTTCGTCCTATTTTGTGCGCAGCGTTTGGCGCGCCATCGTCGCAGCAGATGCTTTGCTCAAGATGCTTTTGAAGACTCGGCCTTATGAAGTGACGCCGGGCAGCGCCGACGCGGTTTATGAGGAATCCCTGGCGGACCTCTGTCGGGTGGCGGAGGTGCAGTACGCAAACTTTCGCAAACAAATGGACGCCTTTCGCGCGAGCCTCCTTCATTCGCGGGCGCGCTTCCGAAATCTGCGGGTTCAGTCCGACGAGGAACGTCCACTGATCGGTGTCGTCGGCGAGATTTTTTGCCGGTTGAATACGTTCAGCAATGAAGAGCTGGTGCGGCGTCTCGAGGAATTCGGCGCCGAAGTCTGGATGAACGACATTTCGGAGTGGGTTTGGTACACAAACGCGGAAGTGGCACGTCGCCTTCGCCTTCACGGCAAGCGCTTCTCAGGGGAAGCTCTCGGATCGAAAATTCGCGCTCACTTTCAGAAAAAAGATGAGCACGAATTGGTGTCCTTGTTCCGGGAAGACTTTTACGGCTACGAAGAGCCGGACGATATTCATGAGATTATCGATTACTCCGAGCCTTATCTGCCGGTGACCGGCTGTTCAGGCGAGATGATCCTAAACGTCGGCAAGTCCGTTTACTTCGCGCGAAAGGGCGTGGATGGCGTGATCGACATCAGCCCATTCACCTGCATGAATGGAATCATCTGCGAGGCAGTGTACCCGCGCATCAGCCGCGACAACGCGGGAATGCCCATCCGCAATTTCTACTTCGACGGAATACAGTCCGATTTGGAGCGCGATATCGGAATCTATCTCGAGTTGGCGCGAAATTATCGTCGGCGCAAGCCGTGGCCTCGCCTTCGCCCAAAAGCCTCCGCGGCGGCCGCCGACTGAAGTGATGGATCATCTTCACTGCAATTTGTTTGCCACCAAGGATTTCCCTCGGTTCTGGTTCATCCTCCAAATACGCGGCACTTACTCGTGGAATCAAGATGGTGGGGACAATTTTGTTAAAATACAAAGCATATGCCATGAAAACTACTGTTCTCATCGGGATTTCGCAAATTGTTCTCTCGATTCTTCTTTTATCCATTCCGTGTTCATCTCAGGAAACCAGCAAACAAGGCAAGGAGAACCACAAGAGTCCTCCAAGAGGACTCCGGTTATCACTTTCGATTCGAGCTGACCGTTCGGAATATCGAATCGGAGATGTCCTTCGCATGGAAACTCAGCTCACAAATGCAGGCGAGGACACGCTATTTCTTTTTGATGACGTCTGCTGGAATCCGGGTAATTCTCTCAGTATTCATGTACTTGATGTGTGGGGCAAAGAGGTATCAGGCCACTCAGATTTTCTACGCGATTGTCTTCCGCCACCGCCTGCGCATGACGACATAACCCGCCTCTTTAAATTAGAGCCGGGGACTTTCTATGGAGTAGTCAACAAGTTTGATATCTGTGAGCTCGTACCGGGGCCGGGGGCATACAGTGTGGTCGTACACTACCTCAGCGGAATATCCAAAGATTGGATTTCGGAATTCGGTGGGGAGAAGATGACTGCCCTCCCTGTCTGGACTAGCGATGACCCAGAATTGTCCAGCAATCGTCTCCACATAGTCGTAAAGCCTTAAGCCGTCCGGTAGCGGTTACACGTACGATTAACGCGCCAGTGGCGGGTAAGTCCTCACATACGCGCTGGTGTTTACCGAGCCGATCAACTCTCGGATGGTCTGAAGTTGGCCGGAAACGCTAGTGATTTATCGGAGGCGCGCGTTGAGCAGGAGGTGTGCGTGGGCGCGTTGCTCCGGCGCGCATTCGATAAATCCGTTTGAACGAAGCCGACCGTGGTTGCGGCGGAT
>Ga0371490_1001025_pt1 | contig 15822 bp, 15 predicted proteins | sample MB2SIPfraction_FD_207959 | JGI IMG/M metagenome (GOLD analysis project Ga0371490, IMG submission 207959) | Lab enriched peat soil microbial communities from McLean, Ithaca, NY, United States - MB28FN SIP fraction | ecosystem: Environmental > Terrestrial > Soil > Wetlands > Peat | place: USA... | reverse complement strand
TGCCCTCGTACTCCGAGCCGGGCTCAATATGCTTTCCTCCCAATACGGAGCCAGACTGAAACGGGATGAGCACCTGGTTTTTCACCAAGTGTTCTGCGCCTCATCATCGACGGTCGAACCCCAGTATGGTTTTGCTGGCGAGCTTCGAGGCAGAGCTAAGATGCCAGGACCGAATTTCAGGTGAAAGCGGTACTATTTCTGGATGCTGCGGTCCTTCACTTGGACCAACAACATCCGAAACGGAGTCTTCGCTCTCACGGCATGTGGGAGAAGCGGTTCCATGCGAATGAAGGAACCGGATTTGACCTGGACTGTCTCACTGCCCAGGTCGAACTCGCCTTCTCCTTCGACTACGAAGATCAGGGTCGGGATGGGAACTGAATGGGTTTTCAACTCGTGCCCTGCGGCAAAACCAAATAGGGTGATGTTGAATCGCTCGTCTTTATGCAACACACAGCTTGTCATTCCCGTGTCCGGTGGCGCGACCTCTTGAAGCAAGTCAGGTACAAACGTGTAGTCTTTATCGGGCATGAATCCTTCCTTTTCCCGCTGGTTCAGTTGTTTGAATTAGTCATCTGGGTCACTAGATCCGAAGCTCTGATGGGCACAGTCTTAAAGTGACTAGTCCCCAGACTGGGTGGCAAGTTTGCGTGCCGGGTCCGCCAGTTTGATGGACTCTCGTTTTTCAAAAGAGTGCCCGGTCACAAGTCCAAGGACGAACCATCCCAGCACCATCGCCCCTAACGCAAACAAAGAGTCACCGAACATCCTCATCCAGCGCAGATGAGTCAGCAGAGGTGTCTGAAGAAATTCTGCTGATCGTGCGTACCAGGTACCGAATTCAACCGAAGCCCAGGCTTGCATGAGTCCCACAGGCAACATGCTTAACAGGACCATCGCAGCCAAGCCCAAGTTAATCGACCAGAAAGCAATAGCGAGTGGACGCTCCTTCCACTGCCGCCCCGGTTTTAGCGCACGCAGGCAGAACAACATCAGCCCCAGACCGAGCATGCCATACACTCCGAACAGGGCCGTGTGGGCGTGTACGGGAGTGAGGTTCAGTCCCTGCACGTAGTACAAAGCGATTGGAGGATTGATCATGAATCCGAAGAGTCCAGCTCCGACAAAGTTCCAGAATGCGACTGCGACAAAGAAGTAGATTGGCCATCTGTACGCGCTGACCCAAGGGCTGTCCGCTGTGCCGCGGGAGAGTCGAATATTCTCCCAAGCCTCGAACCCAACGAGAACGAGTGGGACTACTTCCAGTGCACTGAACACCGATCCCAGCGCTAGCACGGCACTCGGTACTCCCGTGAAATACAAATGGTGGAATGTTCCAATAATGCCGCCCGACAGAAACACAACCGTAGAGAAAAGAACCGCGCGGGTTGCCGACGAGACCGACAGCAATTTCAGACGCGTGAACAGAAACGCGATTACGACGGTCGCAAAGACCTCAAAGAAACCTTCTACCCAGAGGTGAACCACCCACCAGCGCCAGTATTCAGCCTGTATAAGCGGGCTCCGCTGGCCGTACATCAACCCAGCCCCATAGAACAAAGGAATGGCAATGCTTGCTGCCAGGAACAACATGAGCAACGAGAGATTCTCGTCGCGCCGCGCGAGTGCCGGCTTAATGCCGCGCCACATAAGCCAGAGCCAGAACGTGAGGCCGGCGAAGAGTAGAATCTGCCACACACGACCGAGGTCAACGTATTCATAGCCCTGCGATCCGAACCAGAACCAGAGGTTCCCGAGTTTCTGCTCAATTCCCATCCACTCGCCGGCGAGCGAACCAACAACCACTGCGACTAGCGCCACGAATAAAGCATTAACACCGAATCGTTGGCCCTTCGGCTCGATGCCACTCACGGCAGGCACGATGTACAAGCCCGTGGCAAGCCAAGAAGTGGCAATCCAGAAGAGGCCGATCTGCAAGTGCCAGGTTCGTGCCACGGAATACGGCAACCACTTCGCGAGCGGGATTCCGTAGAATCCTCCTCCTTCGACGCCGTAATGGGCGACAATTGCGCCCAATGCAACCTGCACTACCCAGAGCGCTGCCACCACGAAGAAATACTTCACAGTCGCTTTTTGTGAGGGAGTGGGCTTCAGCCCCAGGAGAGGATCGCTATGAGGCATGGCTCCCGAGGAAGCATTGTGCTGCTGAGATCCGAAATACCACACCATCCCACCGACACCGGCGAGGAGAAGCACGAAACTGATTACACTCCAAACAATGATCTCTCCCGTGGGGCGATTGCCGATGAGTTCTTCATGTGGCCAATTCTGGGTGTAGCTGACTTCCTCACCCGGCCGATTCGTGCTGGCGGCCCACGCGGTCCACCAGAAAAATGCTGCCATCTGATGTTGTTTAGCGGGATCGGTCAGTGCGCCGGCAGGAATGGCGTACTCGTTTCGTCCTTGTCCATAGACGTCAGCGTAATACTTTGCCAATTCGTCGAATGCCTTCGCACGTTCTGTGTCGAGCACAATCGTGTCCGTTCGAGGATCGTAGGTGTTGTGCCGAGTCAGTTCGGTCAAGCGCCCTTGAAGCGCCGCACGGGACTCCGCAGGCAGAGCGGCATAATTCGCCGCGCCCTGTTCGCGCGCCCAATCGTTGAGAACGATCACCGATTGCCGATGCAGATAGTCTGCACTCCAATCGGGAGCGACATAGGCCCCATGCCCCCAGATTGTGCCGATTTCCTGGCCACCTGTGGACTGCCAGACATTTTGCCCATCACGGATTGTTTCCCCTGTGAACAACACTTGACCATCGGCAGTCGTGACCTTCGATGGGATCGGTGGTCCAGCGTTGATCGCTTTGTATCCAACACCACCAAGTACGGCAAATGACGCGAGCATGACCACGCCCAGCGTGATCCAAAGCTTCTTGTAGGCCATTGATCAATCCTCGATTTGATTCCCACTCAGTTTTTACGGCCCGCACGGCCGCCCGTCTGAATTCCCCGTCTACCAACTCCGCCCCACTCTGGAGCTTGCGATTGATATGCGCTGCCGGGCTAACTTTTATCGCGCCCCAATCGCGATTAGCGCGGCTGTTCCATGCCTATTTGCAATTCCCTTGCCAGCTGGGACACCTCTAGGGTCACGACAATGGCTGTGCAGCTGGAGAAATCAGCCCAGAGGCGGGCACTCCGTAGCCGGTGTGACCGTATATGGGCTTTCGATCATGCACCGAGTAGCGTAAGGGCTAATTCATCGTTGAAGTAGGCTGGATGCGACGAATTCCTCACCTGCGCGCATCATGTGTTTCCACATCTCGTACGCGCACCCTTCCTGGTTGAGAAATGCGGCAGCTTCGACTGAGCCTCATAGAAAAAATTGCTCAATTGTTCTTTTCGCAATTGTTGTGCCATTCTGGTCCGGATCGAACACCGCTTGCGCCGGGTCGAGAATCCGCAGTGGCCGCCGGATTTGAGAGAGAACCTTGTCGCCAATAAAGTTGAATCTGGATTTGCAGGCGGTACTATCAGCGAATCTAGCGTTAGAAGAGCTTGGAGTCTTTTGGCCTCACTGTTTTTGCAGCCTAGCAATGCGGTCCTGGAGACCCAGGGTTTTCAATACCCCAGGAGACGCTTCTTCAATGGCGAGCGGCTCGTGGCACACGTTGCAATCCTGCACAATAGTTAGCTTCTTATCCGACGTGGAGTGCGATCCGTCATGACAGCGAAAGCACCCCGGGAAGTCGGTATGGCCGAGATTGTTGGGATACGTGCCCCAGGTGACCTTCAGGTCCGGAAATACATTCCGGTTATAGATTGCGGCGATCTGGCTGCCGGCATTTGCGATGTCCTGGGAACGCTGGGATGAGAGGGCCGGATAGTTTTGCTGATAGTAGCGAGCTAACGCGTCCGGAATAGCATGCGAGGCCTCTTCGTTGCTCGAATAATTCGCTTTGAGCAGCTCGACCGCTTTTTTCTCGATGAAGGGTAGGGTAGTGGAAATTCGCCCCAGGCCCATGGCCTTATCCACCGCGCGTTCCGGAAGCTCGAACGTGTGGGTCGGACGGTTGTGACAGTCCACACATTGCATCTCATGGCGACGCAGACTGGCAACCGATTGCGCGGTCGAGCCATCCGCTAAGAAGGTTCGCGTCTCGCCGGTACTCCGATTTCGGTATTCCACCCATGGGATGGTCTGACGTTTGGGATCGGCGGCCGCGTACTGGATCTCGACTCCAGGGCCCATATGTTTGCCGTGAATGCCGCCAAGATTTCCGCCTCCCGTGAGCATCATCAGGACGGTCTGCGTCTGCGTGTTAGCCTCGTCGTCCTTAAAATGAAAAATTACGCGCAGCTTTACGGCGTCGAACATTTGGGGCCAGTGGCACCCTTCGCAAGTTTCGCGAGCTGGAACCAGGCGGTTGCTTTCCATGGCCGATTCAATCGGGTAATGAACGCGTCTGAAAACCGTGTCAATCAACTGCCGGGTACCGGCCTTCTTACTCTCCACCCAACCGGTTGCACCCGGCGCAACGTGGCAATCCACGCATCGGACTCTCGCATGGGGAGAGTTCTCATGGGTGGTGAATTCCGGTTTCATGACGTGACAACTCTGGCCGCAGAATTGTGGCGTTTCCATGTGCTCAACAGCGCGGTAGGTGCCTTGTGTCCCGATGACGATGTTTGCGGCCGTAGTTACGGCGAAGAAGATGGCAAGCTTCCGAATATAGGTTTGGCGGTCTCCCGCTGTAAACAAATCCTGTTCGGCGCGGAGGATGCGCCGACGGGCAAGGAACATCCCGAGCGCGATCAAGACCAGTCCGAGGACGAAGATAACCGGGATCAGAATAAAGACGAGGATTCCGATGTAGGGATTGCTGGTGTGGCCTCGAAGCTCAGTTGGCAGAACGAACAGCCAGGAGAATCCAGCCGTGGTTACCAGCGCGACGCCCAGCCTGCTCACCCAGTGGCTGGTGAGCAGCACAAGTATGGGAGCACGCTGTGGTGCCGGCAGAGGAAGCTTGTCATCGTTCATTCTGGATCTTTCCCGATCTGCTCTTCGCCGGATTTGTCGTTAGCTCGTCGTTTCATCTGAATTCACACACTCGTCCGCATGACAGAATGACCAGAAGCACGTGCCCTTCCAAAAGCATGGCAACTGGGCGAACGAAGAGCGGAGTCGTGCCGTCAGCGGCAAAAAGGCCGCCGTTTCGGCACTTCAGGGGGCAGGCAATCGCCGAATGTGGGCACCCGTTGTGGAGAAGCCCGCGGGCTGACGCTCGCTACTCCGGTTGCGCCGGGCTCTATCTCACCGCCGGTTTCAGTGTGGCTCCTTGCCTTTCGCGCCGCATCTGCACCGCCAGTTCCTTAATCTCCGTCAGGTCCCGCTGCATCTCGCTCCAGCCATACCACAGCGCGTAATCTGGGCTCGCGTGAAACGTTCCCTGAAACGTCCGCATCCGGTGTTCGAGATACATGACGAACAACTTCTGCTCGATTACCGTGGGCGCGTCGTGGAACGTCAGCAGGTTAGGAAACGGGTAGGCGTAGTTCGCCGGCTTGGCCAACACACCGTCCTTATAAAGATCGGCAACGATCCTGATCGCTTCGGCCATCAGATGATCGGCATTCTTGATCATGTCGTCGCCCTGCTCCAGTTGCTGTTTGGCGAAGTTTACCGAATGGCACTGATTGCAGGTCTTGATCATCTTGTCGCGCTCGCGCTGCCAGTCTTCCTGGGTGAGGCGGGCAAGGTCGGCGGCCTTCACCGTGGCGACCAGCGCCGTCGGCTGCCCCTGCGGATCGAGAACGCCCAGCGCCTCAAGAATCGTCGCCCGGTCAGCCGCCCAAGTCTTGTCTTCCGGCAGGGGCAGGCGAACAGCTAGGAATCCCCAGGCCGTGCGCACCTCGTGATTGCCGTCCTGCATGTGGCAGGTTTGGCACGTCGGCGCCGCTGCGTCGGCAGGCAACACGTGTTTCTGCTTCAGATCGTTCCTGACTCCATGCTTCGACGCCGAGTACATTTCCCACTGGGGATGGTCGAATCCCATGTGGCAGGTCTCGCAGGCCTGCGGAGAGCGGGCTTCTTCGGCGGAGAAAGTGTGACGGGTATGGCACGCATCGCACTGCGCCGCTCCGAATTCGGCGCCTGCGCCGTTTTGGCGGAGTTCGGCCACCTCCGCCAGAGTCTTATCCCCGATCTTGTGGCATCCGCCGCAACCCTTCTCGCCCTGAGTCATGGCCATGGGCTGCCAGTGAATGGTCGGCATGGCCTTCATCGACGCCCACGCCATGGCGTGTTTGCCCTTCCGGAATTGTGTGACCTGCGTCTCGTGGCACTGGGCGCAAGTTTCCGGCGTGGGGATCTTCACTTTCGCCACGTCGCTTGCAGATGTGTGTTGGTCGCCGTGACAAGTCACGCACGTAACCTCGACTCCGCTGTGCTTGCTGAGCTTCCAATCGGAGACGATGTTGGGCGTGACTTTGCTGTGGCAGTCGACGCACTGCGCCGCAGTAGCGGTCTGCGCGGAGATGGTGCGAGCCGCCAGAACCGGAAAAAGAAGGCTCACACTAAGTAGAATCCGAATAGCCCAGAAAAAATTCGATCCCATAAGCAGCTCCTTCGGCCCGTAATTATACCCGCTGCGGCGGCGACCGGCTGTGACCGTTGTTACAGCCCCCCGAAATCCTTCTCTGTACAAAGCCGCTTTGTTCGAGACCGACGCGAGCAAGGCAGGTTTCTAAAATCCGCGACAGCTTTGGAGGGCCTTAGGCGTTCTCATCGAATGGCAAGTTGTGCCTACCCTCCTGACCCTGCGAAGTCATTTTGCCCGGGAGTGAGCAGGGATAACCTGAACCTGGCTGCTCCGCAGCGCATCACGATTCGCGAGCTCGCCAGCTACGACATGGTCACTCCAGTGGTAAGCCTCTGTCTTGATCCACCCCGCAATAAGCTCGACGCGATGAACTCTTCACTAGCTTGCATCATGCGCTTCCCACATCTCGTACGCATGCCCTTCCTGGTTGAGAAATGCGGCAGCTTGTTGCTGGCTTACAGAGCAGCAATGCTCGTTGGCTAGTCGCAACAGATAGCGTCGCTGTAGAGACATGGTAACGGCGTGTGCCGATCGTTCGCACCTAACTTGAAAGTCTCTCGGAAAGGTGCTTCTTGACCGTCCTCAAACTTTCGTGAGCGAGGCCGCCGAAGTTGTGGTCTTGGCGTTGACGAAATCACCTCTCGGTGAGCCTCTTAGAAGGGAGTGAGCCTGCGTGAGTGGTGTTCTATGCAGCGGCAGCCTTCGCTTCCTTCTGAGTCACCTCCGATTCTGCTCGCAACCAGTCCTCCAAATCGTGTCCATCTTCTCTTCCGCGTTGCTCGTAGAGTTCGTAAGCACGGCAGCGGATTCGGTCGTTAACCTCAGCGCTGCATTCAGTGGTTTGGTTGATCGTCGTTGTCCGACTAGGAATTGTGGGGGGACGCTTCATGGTGATGTTTACTCCTTCCGGGTCATTCTCGATAGCCATCGTCAATCTCTTTATGCCGCCTACTGCTGTGCCGCCTCAACATCAGCAAAGAGCCACTGTGTGGGCACGGACCGAAAAACCAAATCGTCTTTTGGCACGATAAACTCAATTCCACAGCGGGAGCAAGTGAACTCCCACTGGGCGGTGTCGTCATACTGCAGGTCGTCTGCTGATCTGTAAGCAATCGTCAACGCACCGCAGTTGGGCATCGGACAGCTTGTTCCTGCTGCCACTACATCCTCGCGTCTCTTCCAGTCATGAGGCATGATGTGCTTCTTTCGGCCGGTCTGCCATCCGATCCTCGTTCGGTTCGCGCGAACGACAGCGAACATTACGCAGTAACAATCCCTCTTGACGAACCAACATCGGTTCAACATCAGGGCAACGGCCCTGAATCCCCGCCGGAAGTGGCGCTGTCACCACTGTTCTCTGTGCGTTGATATGCAGTGTCATAGCTGTCGAGCAGGTAGGGCACAACCAGTAATACTCTGGAGTTTGGGGAGTGGACGATCTGAGAGCCGGGTCAGGCTCCAGTCGAAAGAGCATCCCCTCTCCCAGATAGCGAAAGGAAGCCGCACACGAAGGATTGGCGCACTTGCCGAGCATCTTAAGTGCCCACCACGCTCGGATATTGACCAAATGAATCTGATCCTCTGCTGATCCCGACGCTGTGATCCCCGTCACGCCTCGATGTGATCGGACGCTCTGAGACCTTGAGTGTCCTGAGCCGGGGCTGCATTTCGTCACTTGCCTGAATCTGTCCACGAGCACCTGCAGGAACTGGTCGCGGATTGCGAGAAGGATCGTGAATGCTGCCTACTAAAGCAGGAATCGCAGGCGGGCCCGTGCGCGGCCATCGATAGGCTGCCGCCAGAGTATCACTCGGGGGTAAGGCATCAGCTCCCCATAAGCTCCGTGCAATGAAGTCCTCGCCCGCCTGCATCATGTGCTTCCACATCTCGTACGCGCGTCCGCGTTGATTTAGAAATGCGAGAGCTTGCTCCCGGCTCACAGGGCATCCATGTTCGTTGGCCAGTCGGAACAGGTGAGGAAGTGTGATTTCGGCCATCACTCGGTCTCTATCCTTTTTGTGCGTCATGAGATCTACCCCAGAAGAGCATCAAAAACGCTCGATTTAATGCCACTCATCCGTAGTGCACGCTGAGTCAACTGCTAGGTCTGATATTGTGCTTTTGCGATCCCGAGGCGGCGAATCTTGTTCTGCAGAGTCGTACGCTTCAATCCGAGCCGCTCGGCGGCTCCTCCTCGCCCCGCGATTCGCCCCGCCGCAGCTCGCAATGCGTCGATGATCACGCTGGATTCCGCCTGTCTGAAACTAGAAGGTGAGCTGACAGCGACAACCGTCTCAGAAGCAGTGGGAAGCATTGCAGCTGGGACTTCAAGCTCATCGCCGCGTGTCACGATGACGGCGCGTTCGATAAGGTTCGCCAGCTCCCGAACATTCCCTCTCCACGAATGGTTCGTCAGAACGTCCATGGTCTGCCTTGATACAGATGTGATCTGTTTTCGCATGCGTTGCGACAGCTTCGAAACAAAATAGCTCACCAGCAGGGGAATGTCTTCGCGCCGCTCGCGCAGGGGTGGGATCTCGATCGGAAAAACATTGAAACGGTAGAACAGATCCTCGCGAAACTTCTCCTCCTGAATCATGGCCCGGAGATCACGATGGGTCGCCGCGATCATCCGAACATTCACTTGGATCGTCGCGGCACTTCCCAAGCGCTCGAACTCCTGCTCCTGAACGGCGCGCAACAATTTCGGCTGCAGCTCCAGGCTGATGTCGCCAATCTCATCCAGAAAGAGCGTGCCTCTGTCTGCCAGCTCGAATCGCCCTTTTCTTTGCATCAGAGCCCCCGTGAAAGCTCCCCGCTCGTGCCCGAATAGTTCGCTTTCCAGGAGTCCCGAGGGGATGGCGGCGCAGTTCATGCGCACATAGGGACGATCGCGGCGGGAGCTCAAATTGTGAATGGCGCGTGCGACCAGCTCTTTCCCCGTCCCCGTCTCACCATGAAGCAGCACAGTGGAATCCGTCGGCGCAACGATCGCGACATGTTCGAGAACTTTTCGCAGCGCGGGGCTCTTTCCAACAATGCCTTCGAAGCAGTCCTCAGAGCTGACCTCTGGTTCGAAATAGAACTGATCGGCATCGAACCTGCTCGCGCTGGAGAAACTTGTCGCTGCGAACCGACCGAGGTCTGTAAAAGCAACTGTCGCTGCCGCCATAACCCGCCTCCTTGGTTCTGATCGTGAGCCATTGTGCAACTCGGTGCGATTTTGCGAAACCCCATTTCGGGGAAGCTGGAAACTCTTTTGGAGGCAAAGCAGATCCTACTTTTGAGCTAAAGAAACCTACTTCTTTGGACTGTTTTTGAGTTCAGAATTCTTTTTGCGGGGTGTGGGTTCGAAGCGCTTCCAGCCATAAAGGCGAGCATCGACGGACCAAAGCCCCGGTCCTAACATTGCCAGGGCGGCGCCGGCGGTTCCCAGCATGAGCCAAAGCGACTTGTCGCCGGGTAGCATGAGCATCTTCCAGACTTCAATGAGGGCTACCGAGGCTCCGGCGACGGGTGTCCATAAGCCTGCGATTAACAGTATTCCCGCTCCCAACAAGAGGATAGCGGGAATCGTGACATTCATGGGTGGCGGATCGCTCCGCAGCGTGAAGCCGGCACGCACGAGCAGGGCGGAGCCCGCAACCACACGCATCAGGAGCAACCCTGTCCCGGGCCAACCGCCAGCGAAAGTTGAATAAAGGCGTCGCAAAAGAACGCACTTTCCACACTACATAACCATTCTCGGCTGTTCTGCAAGCGCGGCGGAAGCCCAAAAAGGGGCAGATTATTACTCTTTAGAGCTTTGGGATTGGGACTGCCAGGTTACTTGGTGGGTCAGCTACAGCTCGATAATGCCTCGTTTCAAGCCAATCATCGCCGCCTGCGTTCGGTCGCTGGCGCCCAATTTTGAAAGGATGTTCTTGACTCGACCCTTGACGGTCTCCTCGGTGATAGAAAGTTGATCGGCGATCTGCTTGTTGGCATTTCCGGCCGCGATCAAGCGGAGCACGGTGATTTCGGCTGGTGTTAGGGCATCATCGGTTGCATGCTCGGCGATTTCGTACGACGCTTCGGGAGAAAGCGCCTTTTTCCCCGCGTGAACCGCTCTGATCGTGTCTACCAGTTCTTTGTGAATCGTATTCTTCAGCAGATAACCTTGCGCTCCCGCTTTGAGCGCCCGAAGAATCTGTACATCGCCTTTGTAGGTCGTCAGCACAATGATCTTCGCGTCCCGAAATTCTCCCCGAATCGCGGTGATCGCATCGAGGCCGTTCATCTCCGGCATTTGCAGGTCCATAATCGTGACATCCGGTCGATGCGTGCGGAATTGCTGGATCGCCTCGCGCCCATTCGAAGCTTCCGCGACCAAAGTCATATCTGGTTCGTCGCCGAGCAGGACAGCTATGCCTTCCCTGATGAGAACATGATCGTCAACTGCAAGAACCCGGATTCGAGCTGAGCCATCACTCACGTTCTACGGTCTCCTTCTCATCCGTTTCTGCCGAGGAGCGCTTCCCAAAATACCAGAAAGGCCGCGCCGATTTCACATACGCTTTCGCTCCTGGAATCACAAGCTCGATTTCCGTGCCGCTATCCACTTCCGTCCAGATAGTCAGCTTGCCGCCTACAAGTTTGGCGCGCTCCCTCATCCCCGGCAAACCGTAGTGCCCTTCGCGACCGTCTTGGCTGAGCACGTCGGAGGGAATCCCTTTTCCGTCGTCGCGAACGCGCAACCGGAAATACTTTTCGTCATAACGAATTTCCACTTCCACGTTCTTCGCGTCCGCGTGCCGAAAGATATTGCGCAGCGCCTCCGTCGCAAGCCGGTAAATTTCATCCCGCAAGATAGGATGCAGCTCTCGTGGCGTGCCTTCCACCAGTAGCTGAAATGAGATGGAATTTTGCCCGTTTTCACCAGCTGCGAATTCTTCGCCAATCGTCCGAATGGCCATCGCAAGGTCATTTTTCTCGATGGTGGACATGCGCAGCCCTTTTATTGCGTCCCTCCCTTCACCGATCGCTTCGGATGCCCGATCGAGTGCTAATTGCAGTGTCTTGCGAGAGTCGACCGCACCGTCGGGCAACTTCTTAATCCCAACTTGAAAAAGTGGCAAGAGTGCCTGGAAACTCTGCAGCAAAGTGTCGTGCAGTTCGCGGGCAATACGTGTGCGCTCGGCTACTCGCGCGTCCAAGGCCAGATCGAATTGACGCGCCAGCTGACGGACACGCCATTGGTAAGCTGTCCACAACAAAACCAAGAGGAGGGCTGCACAGAAGACGCGAAACCAGTTCGTTTGGTAGTAGGCCGGGGCTACAAAGAATTCAAGCGTGGCTGGAGTATCGTTGCAGACGCCGTCATTGTTACATGCGACCACCTGAAAGGAATATTTGCGAGGCGGCAAATCCGTGTAGAAAGCCTGCCGGCGCGTACCGGCGTCGCGCCATTCCCGGTCATACCCCTCGAGACGATAGCGAAACTTCACCTTCTGCGGAACTGCAAGGTTGGGAGACGTGTAATCGATTTGTAAGTCTCTTGGATTCGGCGGGAGTCTGAGGCCGGAGGTTGCTTCGAATCGCTTTCGGTCAGCGGCCAGTGATTCGACATAGGTCTGCGCCGGACCCGCTTTCTGCGATAGCATCGACGGGTCTACCAGCTGCACGACATTTCCCGTGGCAAACCAGACCCGCCCATCGGAAGACAAAGTCGCCGCGTTGTTGAAAGCCGCATGGGGTCCCGTACGGACGCCGTCGAGTGCATCGTAGACCCGAGCCTGGACCATCGTTTGCGGATTAGCCCACCAGCGCTCAAGCTCCGAATTTGGCATCTCGACGATACCGCAATCCATGAAGAGCCACCAACGGTTGTCTTTGTCCTCAACGGCAGAGATCACAGCATCACACGGTAGTCCATTCTTCGATGACATCAACTCCAGCTTATCCTGCCGCAATACCCGCAACCCGTCCGGCGTGGATACCAGAACGGACCCGTCTGCTCGGGTAACAACTTGATCGATGGTCGTGCCGCTGACGTTTAGGGCATGCTTCTGCAGAGCGCCATGGCGAAAAAGCATAAGATCCCCCGCAGAACTCACCAACCAAATTCCGTCGTGTGGATCCGCCGCGATCTTACGAAGCCGCGGAAATGGCGGTACAAGAAACTCTTCCCGCACCCGAAAGTCTCGGATGCGCACAAGCTTGGCGCTGCACACCGCCCATATATTTCCCTCGTGATCTTCGGCGAGGCCAAACACCATTCCAAGCGACTTGTGGCCAGGACCAGGGATCCGCTGAAAATGCCCGTTCTTTAACAAATAGAGGTCGTCATCCACTCCCACCCAGAAATTGCCGGCGGAATCTTCGAGCACGGCAGTGGCCTGTTCACCCGGCAGACCATGCCCCTGGCGAATCGACGTGACTGTTTCGCCTGCGATGTGATCGAGCGAATTCCCATTGGCGACCCAGATCGTGCCATCCCTGCTGGCAAGGACGCCCATGGCTAGGTCCATCCCCAAGCCTTCCAAACTCGAAAAGGTAGTGACGGGTGGATTGCGAAAGCTGTCAATTCCACTCGGAGTGGCGGCCCAAAGAATTCCTTCTTTGTCTTCAAAAAGTGCATCAACATTGTCGTTGGACAAGCCGTCCGCCCGGCCATAATGTTCCACTCGATCTCCTCGTATGCGAAAGAGGCCTTGGCCCACACTGCCAACCCAAAGATTGCCATCGCGGTCAACGAGCATGGTTGTGACCGGGATTTTGCTCCCGTCGAAACTGCGGGTCACAAATGATTTCAGTTCGCCTTCGGTGAGCCTCGCCAGCCCGGGCGGAGTTTCCAAGGCACCCGCCCAGAGGGAACCATCGGGCGTTCGCGCCAACGCCATCAATGGTGTTCCTCCGGTAATATTTTTCAACGCTTCGATCGAGTACACCTCCGAAATCCCGTCATGCCAATGCGCAAGCGCTCGCGGCCCCCCAATCCAGAAACCTCCGTCTCGGTCGCGTAGAAAAGAAGCTGCCACCGGGATCGGTTGCCCTTCAGCTTCCCCGAAACATTTGACGCCCTGGCGCGAAACATGACAAAGTGGCCCGTTCATAGCGGTTCCAGGGCCCCTGATTAACCACAAAGAACCGTCAGGATCTTCGCTGACATTGCGGTCCGTGAGAATGTCGAAGTCGAAATGTGAGACCACCTTCCCGACTTCAAGGCGGACAAGGTCATGCATTCCGAACACCCATAGCCCGCCGGAGCGGTCGCCATAGACCCGCGTGACAGAGCTAATCGTTTTCCCATTCACTGAAATCGTGCGCGGAAGAAACCGAACACCGTCAAATCTATAGATTTCCGAAGTGGAGGCGGAGAGCCAGAGGAAGCCATCCGCTGTTTGGGTGATCGAATGCATGCCCTTCGGAATAGAACCATCCTGTATTCGCCAAGAAGTGTGTAGATACTGGGTGACGCGCTTGTTGGGATCGAGGGCGTGAGCTGGATTTGCCCCTAATGATAGGTAGGAGAGAACGATGCACAACATTACCTTTCTGGTCGCGCGGCAACAGTCAGTACAGCAGTGTTGGTGCGAGCCTTTTGCCATGTTCATCGAGTCGTCAGGAGCAGGCCCATTCTAATCCTCAAGGACTCTGTACGCCAAAGATGACGCAGCAAATGTGAACTACAACACTTCTGTACTATTTACGAAATGTAGCTCTGCTGCGGGCTTCGGTTCTTGCTGAACTGTCACAGGGGCGCAGCACATCTCATAAGCGACACTGAAGCACGGAAATAAACAGAACTCGCTGTTTACGCATATTGCCTAATAACATACGCATTATGCGTGGGCGCATCCAAGCACTCGCTAGCGTATTCTCGGGCCGTAGCCCGACGGCGATGCGTTCAATCTCTCCGCCGACCCGCCCGAGGTGCCGCTCGAACTGCATGGCTCGCAGTATCCTGGTGGCAAGAGCTTCAATAGAATCGTTTTCACGACACCGCCGAAAGGTACCCAGGGTAACTTCCCGCGCAACTACCTTCGCTGCTTCGGCGCATCCCAAGTCGTTTTGCCCTGCAGCGACATTTCAAAGTGACCGAGAAATTAAACCTCCGCTTTTTCGGCGAGTTCTTTGACCTCTTCAACCATCCTAATTTCGGCTCTCCCAACAATTCTGTAAGTAGTCCGCTTTTTGGATATTCGACGCAAACGCTGGCGAACAGCCTCGGAACAGGCGACGCGAACGGAGGCCTCAATCCGCTGCACCAGATCGGCGGCCCGCGCTCGATCCAACTCGCGCTCAAGCTGCAGTTCTAGCGACTTGATGAAGTGGATCGCACTCTTACTCAGAAGCGAAGATTTGCGTGCCAGGACGGCTATTCCCCTGACTTGCCCGTTGCCGTTATGTGATTTCGCCTCATTTCGGCAGCCAGTTCTCGAATTTCCGTAAGGTCGCGCTGCATCTCGCTCCAGCCATACCACATCGCATCGTCCGGACTGGCATGGAACGTATCCTGGAAGGTTCGCATCCGATGTTCCAGGTACATGACGAAAAGCTTCTGCTCGACCACGGTGGGCGCATCGTGGAAGGTCAGAAGGTTTGGAAAGGCGTAGCTGTAGTTTTTCGGCTTCTCAAGCACTCCGTCCTTATAGAGACCGGCGACCACGCGAATCGCTTCTGCCATGAGGTGATCGGCGTTGCGGATCATATCGTCGCCTTGCTGTAGTTGCTCTTTGGCGAAGTTGCCCGCAAGGTGTTCCGCAGATTCCCCTTCAGCGCCACAATGGCTTCCTGGCGAATGAGCGAAGTGTCGAGTTCCTAACCGACTTGTGCGCCGGTAGGCAAGAGCGTGACAACAGGGCATCCGAAGCGATCGGGATCCCTTGAGGGCCTCCCACTGAGTTTCGGTCAGGAGCGCTGCGTTTATCGAATTCCCGTCAAGTTGTGCACGCAGAGGCATTTTGGGTAGGCCACGCGATCATTTGATGTTCGCGTAGTGTTAACCTAGACCTGATGCTCAGTTAAACGCTTCATAGTAAATGAGTTAACCGCGTTCCTGAGGTAACATTAACCTGCAAATTGGGCTGCTCGATATGGTATACTCATTGCGTAAATGTCTACTGCTGCGGCACCCAGAGCCATCACGGTTTCCGAAGGTCTTCTCCGGCGCGAGGCCGTTGAGAACGCAATGGCCGATCTTCGCTTGGAAGGTCTTGCTGCCACTACCGATGTGCGGCTCCTCCTGGAACAATTCGTTCAGGGTGAGCTCAGCG
>Ga0371490_1001024_pt1 | contig 15846 bp, 13 predicted proteins | sample MB2SIPfraction_FD_207959 | JGI IMG/M metagenome (GOLD analysis project Ga0371490, IMG submission 207959) | Lab enriched peat soil microbial communities from McLean, Ithaca, NY, United States - MB28FN SIP fraction | ecosystem: Environmental > Terrestrial > Soil > Wetlands > Peat | place: USA... | reverse complement strand
CTGGGCGAGCGCCGCCAGCAGGCCGAGCAGCTTTTGGCAGGCTTTGTGGCTGAGCGCGATCGCTATCTGGCCAATGTGGAGCGCGAGGTGGTGCGCCTCGCCCTGCAGATTGCAGCCCGGGTTCTGCGCCGCGAATCGCAGATGGACCCTTTGCTCTTGACCGGCGCGGTACGCGTGGCGCTGGGACAACTGGCCTCCAGCACCACCATGCGGCTCAAGGTTCCAACCCCCGATCTGACGCTCTGGCAGGAAGCCATCGCCCATCTGCCCAAGCTGCAGACGCGGCCGGAGGTTGTTCCCGACCCCGGCATGCACCTGGGCGAGTGTGTGATTGAGACCGGCCTCGGCTCCGTGGATCTGGGCATTCGCGCACAGCTGGCGGAGATCGAGCGCGGCTTCTTCGATCGCGCCCCCGGTTCCCGTTCCCAGGGTTCGGAGATGGCCGACGCGGAGCCGGGCCGATGAGCACCGAATTGCTGGGCCGCTACTTTCAAACTCTGCATCGTGGCCAGCCCTGGCGCTGGACCGGCCAGGTGGTCGAATCGCTGGGCCAGACCATCGAGTCCACCGGACCGCTTTCGTCGGTGGGCGAGTGCTGCGAGATGATCGATCGCAATGGCGGGCGTCACCTGGCGGAGGTCATCGGCTTTCGCGGCTCGAATGTGCTCTCCATGCCCATCGAGTCCACCGAAGGTATTCGCTATGGCGATACCGTGGCCGCTCTCGGCCGCGGCGCTGCCCTGGACGTGGGGCCGGCGCTGCTGGGTCGCGTGATCAATGCCCTCGGCGAACCCATCGATAACGGTCCTGCGCCTTTTCTTACCGGGTCCATGCCCCTCGATGGCGCGGTCCGTGCGCCGCTTGACCGCACGCCGATCCGTACCCCGCTGGGCACCGGCATTCGCGTCCTCGACTCCATGCTGACCGTTGGCCGTGGTCAGCGTGTGGGCATCTTCGGCGGATCGGGTGTGGGCAAAAGCACCCTGATCGGCATGATGACCCGCAACACCGAAGCTGATGTCACGGTGGTCGGGCTGGTCGGTGAGCGTGGCCGCGAGGTGGGTGAGTTTCTGGAAGACGCGCTCGGCGAAGAGGGCCGGCGCCGTTCGGTGGTCATCGTCTCCACCTCCGACGAGTCGCCACTGAAGCGCCTGCGCGGCGCCATGGCCGCCACCACCGTGGCCGAGTACTATGCCGCCCAGGGCAAGCATGTGCTGCTGGTGCTGGACTCTCTGACGCGCTTTGCCATGGCCGCACGCGAGATCGGTTTGGCGGCCGGCGAACCGCCTACGGCCAAAGGCTACACTCCATCGGTCTTTACCAAGCTGGCCAAGCTGGTGGAGCGTTCCGGCCAGTTCGTCAACGGCTCCATCACTGCCTTCTACACCGTGCTGATGGAAGGCGACGATCAGCAGGACCCGATTGTCGATGCGGTGCGCAGCTTCCTCGATGGCCACATCATGCTCAGCCGGGCGCTGGCGGCCGAGGGCTGGTATCCGCCCATCCATGTGCTGGACTCGATCAGCCGATTGATGCCGGCAGTCACCGATCAGGCCCATCGCGAGCGTGCTGCTCTGATTCGCCGCCTGATGGCCGTCTATGCCCGTTCCGAAGATCTGGTCCGCATTGGAGCCTATAAACCGGGTGCCGATCCGGATCTGGATCGCGCCCTGCGGGCCCGGCCCGCGCTGCGCGCCTTCATGACCCAGGACGCGCATGAAGAGGTGCACTTCAACGACACCGTCGGACGGCTCGCCCGTCTCACAGCGGAGATCTAGCCCGTGGCCGTTGCGCGCAGCCTCAAACGTCTGTTACGGGTTCTCGAACTCGAAGAAGAGCAGCGCCAGACCGCGCTAACGGCTGCGCTCGGCGAGCTGCATCGCCTGGAGCGGGCCATCGATGCTGCCGGGGAGCGCGAACGAGCCGGCCGGCAGCTGGTGACCAGTTCCATCCTTCAAGGGGAACTGGAAGACCGTCTGGCGGGCCTCGAAGAGGCGCGTGCCGGTCTGCGCACCCGCGAGGTGCTGGCCCCGCGCAAAGAGGAAGCGAATGCCGTTGCCACCGAGCGCCGCGAGCAGTTTCTGGCCAAGCGTGTGGAACGCCGCCAGGCCGAGACCCTGATTGAATCAGCAGAAGCTCAGGAAGAGCTGATCAACAGCCGCCGTCGCCAGGCCGCGCTAGATGAGTGGTTCCTCAATCGCCGCCAGGCGAAGGAATCCCTGGCCGAAGCCGACGCAGAAAAATAAAAATATTTATCGGCCCCCCTCCCCGTAACTTGAGGCAAAATCTCATATTTTTCTGTGAATAACCCTGGTTCGGGAGCAGAAAACGCGAGATTTCAAGCTTCTAACCCGGAAATGTCCATCTTTGGCACAGAGGCTGCATTCCTACACGGGCATGAGCGGAGCAGTCGGTATCGCAGCATCGGTCTTGCCGTCCGGTGGTGCCATCGGAATCGGGGCAACAAGCTCGCAGAGTGGGTCGGGGTTTGCTGCCTCGGACAGCGGATCGGGTTTCGGGGCCAGCTGGCAATCGGCACTCACGGCGGTAGGGATGGGTACGACCGACTCCACGCAAACTCCGCAGCTGAACAGCAACCAGCTCTCCAGTCAGAATTCGAACCAACTCGTAAGCCCGAACCAGTCCTCGAACGCCAGCAACACTGCTTCCGTCTCTGCCAACTCAGCAGCTGAGCAGGCGGCGACCACCAACGCCTCGAATGCGACGAATCTGGCTGCGGTCAACAGCGCCACCACGGGAAACACGCCGGCTGAATCCGAGCAGGCGAAGACGCACGTATCCCGGACAAGCGCCGAACGCAATGCGGAATCGGGGCAGAAGCCGACCGAGAAGGAGAGCACGCCGAAGAACACGACCAGCTCGACGACGGTCACCGGCGATGGCACCGTGGCAACGGCTGCAACCCAGCCGGCCGTCGATAGCTCGGCTCAGCTTACGATGACCAGTGCCGTCCAGGCTCCGGTGGTGCTCCCGGTCGATGCGCAGAATCAAAAGCAGGATGCAGAGCAGAGCGCTACGACCAGCGCCGAGCTGCTCGCCTCCGAACAGAATGGAGCTGCTTCGTGGACGGGCTTTGGCGCAACGCTCGGTGCAGCCTCTGAAGCGACGGCGCATACGCCTTCCACAGCCGCGCTGGCCTCGGGGACAACCGCCAGCGGCCTGACGGATTTGCTTCCAGCCGCAGTTGCCAGCGCCGAATCGACGGCCGCAGAGACAGCCGCGGGGAGCCAGAATGCGGCCGAGCACGACAAGTTGCAGGGGGTTAGCGCCGCAACCGGCAACCGGGCGCGCACGCTGCAGGCGGCAACCGCCCAGCACGGCAGCGCGCAGGCCCAGTCTGCCGCCGGTTCTGAGAGTTCCGTCCAGACAGCGCCGGAAACCACGGCAACGGTTGCAGCAACAGAGTCCACCGCGCATCCCGCGGATGGGGCGCATCCGCGGGATGCGGTGCAGACTGCAAACCAGCAGAGCGCAGCGGCCAACTCCACCGATACTGCAACCGTTGCGGCAGCGGCAAGCGCGCAATCCAACTCCGCCGCAACTCAGAATACGGATGCCGGCACGGCCTCGGGCAGCGGCAAGGGTGACTCCGGCAAGCGGACCACGGCCAGCTCCTCGGTAACCTCTTCTACTTCGAGCAACAATGCTAACGCGGTGGCAGGAACAGTCGACGCGCAGCATCCGTCGCCGGTAGCGGCCGTACAGAATACGGCCAACGATACGACGGGGATCGCCCGCCAGGCGGCTACGGACACCAACCAGCAGACTCTGGGGCAAAACGCAGAGTCCAGTACCGCGGGCCGTTCGGCCGGTTCCTCCACACAGGACACCTTCGCCGCTCTCGATGCCAACTCTTCGCAGGCGCCTACCCAGTGGATTCAAACTGGCGCACGTCATGCGGAGGCTGGCTATCAGGATCCGAATCTGGGTTGGGTGGGCGTACGTGCGGATGTTTCCGGCGGTGTGGTGCATGCATCGATCATGCCCTCGTCGGCCTCTGCGGCTGAGGCGCTGGGCCAGCACATGAGCGGTTTGAGCAACTATCTGCACGAAAACCACTCCTCGGTTGGTTCGCTGTCGATGGCCACGCCTGACGGGCAGGGAAGCCTGGGCGCCGGGACGCAGTCTTCCGGCCAGGGTGCGGATTCGGCCGACAGCTCCAGTCAGAACAAATCGGTGACCGGCTCCTCGGTTGCCAGCGCCGACGCGGAGAGCACTATCTCCGGGAGCGGTGTCGATTCCGCCGCGCGGGCGGAAGGCAGGTTGATCTCTCTGGTCGCCTGAGCGGCGGGCAGGGTTGGGATAGTAAACAGTGGGCTGCTCCGGCAGCCGCTGAGAGAAGGAAGGAGAACGGGATGGCTACATCGGGCGTCCTCAGTCCATATCAGAGCCTCGGAGTTTCGCCAATGAGCACTTCGTCGAGCTCGTCCACGTCGAGTTCGTCGAGCTCTTCGAGCAGCAGTACCTCGGACACGGCCACGATCTCGGCCAACGATTTTCTAACCCTGCTGGTCACCGAGATGAAGAATCAGGATCCGACTGCGGACACCGATCCGAACGAGTACATCAATCAGCTGGTGAATGTGAACAGCCTGGAGCAGTTGATCAGCATCAACCAGACGCTGACCAGTGCCTACGACTCTTCCAGTTCCTCCAGTTCGACTACCGGTACCAAAGGCATCTCCAGCACCGGAACCACGGCGCAGGTACAAAACGCCAACAGCGGCACCGCGTCCGCCTTGCAGCAGGCCCAGAGCGCACTCACGGGCAACACGAACAGTCCGTCCGCGCAGTCCTTTGGAGGCAATATTGGCGTTTCCAATGTCTCCAGTTCAGCGCAGGCGTTGGCTCACGCACTGGACGGACGCAGCTCCTCGACGAATTCAGGTTTATCGAGCAAGTCGCAGTAATCTCTTGACCGGCAAATGGCCGGCATAACCATTCACCGTCCCAAAGCACGCAGGAGAATAACGATGCCGAATTTTTCAATTGCACTGTCCGGTCTTGACGCTGACACGACGGCGCTGAATACCATTGCCAACAACCTGTCGAACATGAGTTCGGTCGGCTACAAATCGCAGACGGCCAGCTTCTCCGACCTGTTCTATCAGTCGATGGGAACCACCGGTTCAGGCGACCCGATCGAGGAGGGCGCCGGAACCCAGATCGCCGGCATGTCGACAAACTTCAGCCAGGGCGACTCCAACACCACCGGCATGACCAGCGCCGACATGGAAGTCAATGGAAGCGGCTACTTTGTGGTCAGCGATGGGCTGCAGCAGTACCTGACCCGCGACGGCCAGTTCACCGCCAACACCAGCGGCCAGCTGGTCACCTCCGGCGGCGACGCATTGATGGGCTACATGGCCACGAACGGCACCGTCAACAGCACCACTCTGACCAATATCACCCTGCCGACCAAAGGCCAGGTGATGGATCCTCAGGCAAGCAGCGAATTCACCATCAACGCCAACCTTGACTCCGGCACCGACGCCACTTCCACCAGCACGGTGCCGATCTATGACTCGCTCGGCCAGTCCTATAACGCGACGGTCACCTATACCAGTGCAGGGAACAATACCTGGAACTACTCGATCAGTCTGCCCGCCTCCTCCTTTACCTCCGGTGTTAGCACGCCGGTCACCGGCACGTTGGCCTTCGATGCCAACGGCAACCTGGAGTCGGTCACCACCGGCGGCACCACCTCGACGGTTGGCACGGCTGCCGGCGATGTCTCCTCCGTGGGCGTGGATTTCACCGGCCTCACCGATGGCGCCAACAGCCTGACCATGAAGTGGAACCTTCTGGACTCCAGCGGCAACCAGATCCTGACCCAGGTAGATTCTGACCCGGTAACCAACTCGGCGGTTGCCGACGGTTATGCCGCGGGCACTTACTCAGGCTTCACGGTCAGTTCGGGCGGCAATATTGAGGCCAGCTACTCCAATGGACAGACCCAGCTGGTTGGCCAGGTGGCGCTAGCAGATGTCACCAATGAGCAGGGCTTGCAGGCTGAGGGAAGCAGCTTGTACAAGACAACCACATCCAGCGGCAACGCCAACGTTGGCACGGCCGGAACCGGTGCGCTGGGCACCATCACCGACAGTGCTCTGGAAGAGTCCAACGTGGACATCTCCACAGAGTTCTCCAATCTGATCATCGCGCAGCGCGCCTTTGAAGCCAACTCCAAGGCGATTACCACCTTCGACACGGTCACCGAAGAGACCATCAACATCATCCACTAGAGCTGACACTGGGCGAACCTGCCCAATAGGAGTGAATGCCCGGGAAGCGCCCTGCAAGGGGAGCGCCCGGGCGTACGCTCTTCTGCCTGTATTCGCGCTCCAACGCCGGGCTACGACTTACGTGCCGGTGGTGGCGCTGCTTCAGAGGCTGGCCGGCGCATCTTGCTGGCCCGCACCTCGGCAAATACCCCCTTGGACGACGCCAGCACGGTTCCAGCTGCGTCCAGAATCCGTGCCTCGGTGGCATGGCGGCGTGCTTCGCTCCGGAGCAGCCGGCCTTCGATGCGCAGCGGCTTGGCCACGGGCACCGGTCGCCGGTAATCCACCTCCATCGAACGGGTCATGGCGGTCACACCCCGGGCGCGCACCGATTTGCTCATGGCTTCGTCCAGAAGCGTGGCGATGACCCCGCCATGCACATAGCCCGGCGGCCCTTCAAAGCCCGTTGCTACCTCCACAAAGCAGACCACCGACAGGTCCTCGGCCAGGAAGAACTCCAGCCGGAGCCCGTGGGGGTTCTGCATCCCGCAGCCAAAACAGAGGTTCTGGCCTCCATGCACCATGGGAGTAAGTTTCTCGGGTTTCTCCATCGTCCGCCGTGGTCCGCCTTTTTGTGGGGATGCCTTTCGACCTTCTCTGAGCATAATGGAGAGCCGGTAATCCTTGACCCTGGAGCGCAGGCAGTTCATTCTGAGAAGGCTCTCCGGGAGGTTTGCATCCACCGTTTTCTCGCCCAGCGTCCGTTGCTTGCTCTGGCAGCTGCCGCAGCCTTGCTGGCTGCCTGCAAGCCCGCGCCTCCGCCGCTTACGGCCGAGGAAACTGACGGGCAAAGGCTCTATCAGGGTCGCTGCGCCCACTGCCACGAGGAGAACGATCTGGCGCTCAAGCCCCCGCCGCCTAGTCTGAGCAAGATCTTCGTCCGCGGGATTCTGCCCAGCGGCATGCCGGCCACCGATCCCCAGATTCGCCGCACAGTGTTCGAAGGGAAGGGAAATATGCCGTCTTTTATCGGCCGCTTCACCCCGGAGCAGTTGGATGATCTGGTCGCCTACTTGCACACCGGCCTGCGGTAAGCGTGCGGCTTTCTGAGTCCGCCAGGCAGCCGGAGCCGGAAAATACCCGCAGGAGCCGCACGGCCGCTTCCGTCGATCGGGCCAACGCATTCTGTGTCACGGTATACTGGAGCTTGCATGGCATCCGAAAAAACCTTCTACCTCGAAACCTTTGGCTGCCAGATGAATGCCCATGACTCGGAGAAAGTCATTGGCACGCTGGAGCAGCAGGGGTACACCCGGGTCGATTCAGAAGAAAATGCTTCCCTGATCCTCTACAACACCTGCTCGATCCGCGACAAAGCCGAACAAAAGGTCTTCAACCGCCTCAACGACTACAAAGCCCTGCACAAGGCCGGCAAGCGCTTCGGCGTGCTGGGTTGCGTTGCCCAGCAGGAGGGCGAGAAGATCTTCGAGCGCGCCCCTTATGTCTCCATCGTCTCCGGTTCAGCCTCGTATCGCCGGTTGCCGGAGATGCTGGTTCGTCTGGAGGCCGGCGAGAACCGGATCACCGGACTCAGCGACCGGGAGACCTCGGAGACCTTCGAAACCGACTTCACCAGCCGTCAGAGTCCTTATCGCGGTTACATCACTATCATCGAGGGCTGCGACAAGTTCTGCGCCTACTGCGTGGTGCCGTACACCCGGGGCAAGGAGCGCAGCCGCAGCTCGTCCTCGGTGCTGGAGGAAGCCCGCCGGATCGCCGATTCCGGCTATTCCGAGATCCAGTTGCTGGGCCAGAACGTGAACAGTTACCGGGACCCGGAAGGGAAGCGGAGCTTCGCGGAGTTGCTCGCCGACGTCGGTCAGGTCCCCGGTATCCGCCGTGTGCGCTTTACCACCAGCCATCCCCGGGACTTTACCCGCGACATCGTCGCGGCCATCGACGCCGTTCCCACCCTCTGCGACCACATCCATCTTCCGGTTCAGTCCGGCTCGGCCTCTGTGCTCGAACGGATGGCCCGTGAGTACACCCCAGAGTGGTATTTGGAGCGGATTGCCTGGATCAAGGCTGCCCGTCGTCCCATCTCCATTTCCACCGATATCATCGTGGGTTTTCCGGGAGAAACTGGCGAAGACTTCATCCAGACCATGAACCTTCTGGCCGCTGTTGAATATGACCTGGTCTACGGCTTCAAGTACTCGCCCCGCCCGAATACTCCGTCTCTTTCCATGCCGGATTCGGTTTCGGAGGAAGAGAAGGCAATCCGCCTTCAAGTTCTGCTTGAACGTCAACGGGAGATTCAGCGTGTCAATTATGCCAAGCACTTGGGGCATGTTCTTGAGGTAATAGTTGAGGGGACCAATCCGGCTCGGGGCCAGATCAATGGGCGCAGCAGTCAGAACACGCCGGTCAACTTCACCTCCAACTTGCCCATTGCGCCGGCTCCGGGGACCTACCTCAACGTGAAGATCACAGCCACCTATCCGAACAGTCTTGTAGGCGAAGCTGTCTGAACAGACGAGAATCAGAAAATCAGATTTCTACCGATACGAGGAGGGAACCAGCATGGAGATCGAAGTCCGAATTCGCGGCTTGTTGATGGACCCTTCAACGAATATGCCAATCATCGTGTTGAAGGATATCGCTTCGGATCAGGTGATGCCCATCTGGGTGGGCAGCTTTGAGGCGAATGCCATTGCCTTTGAGATTGAGAAGGTGGCTGCGCCGCGCCCCATGACGCACGACCTTCTTCGAGATCTGATGGGATACTTGAACTGTCGGCTGGATAAAGTTGTTATCAGTGAACTTAAGGATGATACATTCCATGCAATCCTGTGGCTGCGGCAGGGGGAAGAACGGATCTCGGTGGATGCTCGCCCCTCCGACGCAATCGCTCTGGCTCTGCGTGCCGATTGTCCCATCTTTGTTGACGAAGAGGTGATGCGGGCCGCCCGGCTGAACACCTCCAGTCCCGCAGAGACGCAGAGCACCGAGCAGCTACGCGGCTGGCTTGAAGGGCTGGGCGACGACGATCTGGGCCGCTATAAGATGTAGTCCAGCCAGCCGTTCCAGAAGGCGCGTGCCGCTGGTGCCAGAACCGGTGCTTGCCGGCGGCCTACCGAGCGCAAAGCCTGGATGTCGATCTGCTTCTTCCGCAACTCACAGGTGTGGCCCACGTACCAGCGTTCCAGGCCTCCGGCAGTCGCTTCCAAATGGAACTGCAATCCAAGCGCAAAGTCTTCCAGCGCAAACGCCTGATTCTGATAAAGTTCTGAGCTGGCCAAGTGTGTGGCCCCAACGGGCAGATCGAAGGTATCGCCGTGCCAATGAAGTACTTGGACGGCATCCTGCAGAATCGGCCTGAACCAGGCAGGTACAGGGCCTAGGCCGGGTAGCAGCGGGCTCCAGCCGATTTCGGAACCAGCCGTGCCGGGATAAACTCGTGCGCCCAGAGCAGCAGCGATCAGCTGGGCTCCCAGGCAGATGCCGAGAGTGGGCCTGCGATGCGCCAATCTCTTGTGGATCAGTTCGAGCTCCGGTACAAGGAATGGATAATAGTCCTGCTCATAAACGCTGATGGGCCCACCCAGCACCACCAGCAGGTTGGCTGATTCGATCAGGTCGGCAGGCAGAGGCGTGTTGGTCGCATCGACGAGCCGCACCGAGAAACCACGCTGCTCCAGAACGGGCTGCAGGGAATCTAGGTCCTCGAAGGCGACATGGGTCAAGGCTAGAGCGAGGGGCAGGGCTGTAGGCATGGACTCATCATAGTTTGATTCTTCTGTGTTTTAACTGTACAGAATATCTGTTATCGGACACGATGGGGAGATGAAGATAACGAACGCATCTCGCCATGATCGAGTGAGAATGATCGCATGAATAAGCTCGTCGTTCTGCTACCGCTGTCTCTTCTGGCGGTCTTCGTGTGCATTGCGCAGGAAGCGCCGAGCAGCGCCAAGGCTGCAGCTGGGCTGACCATTGGAACTTCAGCTCTGGAAGACGGGAGCATCCATCGCTCTCAACGCTCCAACTCTCTCTAGCGGCACCATACGGGGAATGAGCACCATCGCTGGGCCCGCTCCTCGAATCTGACGCAGTGCGTAGAGCCCTGCCTGGTGGCGGGAAACTTCGATCAATTTGACGCCAGTCCCATGTTGCCGATGTCCGGCTTACCGGTCAGTTTCCCGCGCCCGGTGGGCAATGTTGCGTTCTCTACCCTGTCCGGCACTCGATCCAATTCCCCGGTATCGCTCTATACGCCAGTCAAGGCGGGTCTATTTCGCGCTTGCTTCTTTGTGGATGTGATCACGGCGGGGACGGCCGGCAGCTTCCAGCCCCTTGTGGACTACAGCAGCGATGGCCATCGGTTTGCTAACTGAACTTTTAGAAATGTCAACGCGGGAACCCCGTGGGCGACAAACCTGAGCGGGTCAAACGGTTCGTCAAACGGCTCCTCGTGCTCGACGTTCTATGCCGACGCCGGAGTTCCCATCCAATGGGAGATTCGTGCGGATGGGGTTTCCGGCAACCCTACGCTCCGCTATGCCGTCACGCTGGAGCAACTCGAGTAGGGCTGCTTGCCAGGGTGATTGCCGGGGAGGATACGACGGACCCTCGCGACTGCTCTAAGGCAAAATCCGGGAAACTGTGCCCATGAAAGTTCGTTCATGATCGCCGCTCTCTGTTGGTCGCGTCGATTTGGCAAGGTTGCCCTTGGGTATACCATCCCGGATTTCGCTCTAGCTCCGAATCTGAGCCAGAAGCCCTTCAACTTCAGACTTCACCGCAGCCGTGGGAGCCACCAGAGGCGAGCGCGGATGGCCGCCGAAGTAGCCATTGAAGTCGCAGGCATATTTCAGGGCCCCAAGGCCAAGTTCGCTCACGATTCTCCGGTTCACTGCGGCAATTCGCTCCTGCTTGGTGCGCGCCAGCTTCGGGTCGTGGTCCTTCCACGCCATGTAGATCTCCTGACAGGCTTCGGGAGCGAAAGAGGCAAAGGCCAGAATTCCGCCGGAAGCTCCGGCTTCGATCGCGTCCAGGATTACCGTCGCGCTGCCGCAGAGGATCTGGAAACCGACTTCTTTGGTACGGGTTTTCAGCGCAGGAGTGGAAGCCACAGCAACGACCTGCCCACCAGCCAGCTGGCTGGCGGGCACAAAACCCTGCTCGGCGGGATCGGGCGCCAGCATGCGTCCGGTAACGGCTTCAAAAACCGGAGTTACCGTCACCGTCCGCTTGCGCGCGTGCCCCGTAGCTTCCACCTCAGCCTTGATCCGCTCCACGCTTCCGGCCGAGTCCTTGATGCCGATGATGTTGGGATGATCGGCCAGCTCCGCCACCACCTCCAGCGGAATTTCCTGGGGCACGCAGTTGGGGACGTTATAGAGGAGCACCGGCAAAGGCGAACGGTCGGCCACGGAGCGGAAGTAATGCAGCTGCGCATCGGGTTTGCGAAGGGTTCCGTAGTAACTAGGCGGGCGGACCAGCACGACGTCATAGCGCGCCAGAGCGGCAATTTCAGCCAGTTCCAGGGTTCCGCGAACGCTCTCGCGGCCCACCCCGGCAATCAGAACCTTCTCCGGAGCGGCGGCGTTGGCGGCTGTGCGCAGCACCTCGGCCTGCTCGGCGTCGCTGAGCAACGGGACTTCGCCGGTAGAGCCGAGGACCACAACTCCCGACATCAGAGTGCGAGAGTAACGGGCCATATTGGCCTCGAGTTTCCGGTGGTAAACGCGCTCGTCGGGGTAAAACGGTGTGGGGATAGCGGCAAAGATGCCTTCAATCAGCATGGTCCTATTGTAGTGCCTGTCCCGGCACTGCTCTAGGCCTGCAGAGCCCTGCCAATCGCACACTTCCCTCTCCGGGTGTGCTACAAAGTAAGCACCAACGCGAACCATCGGAGGGGACCAGCATGATGGAACCAATGATTCAGCGGGATGGCGAAGAGGATCGAATTTCTCCCAGCCTTGGCGAGCAAGTTGGCGTGGTGCTGTTGCACACTGCAGTGGCTCTGATGGCCTGGGCCGTGCTGATAGCCGGCGGCTATACTCTGAATCGTCCCCAGATCGCGCAGGGGCTCATCCTGACGCTTTCCCTGTTCGTTCCTCTGGTGGTGGGTTTTGTCTTCAATTATTTCCGGCAGGACCGTCTAGCGACTTCCATCTGGCTCATCGGTCTTATCTGGTTCCTGATCATCGCTATCCGGGTGCTGGACTTGCCCACCGGGCCGAATGCCTGCTTCCAGTGCGATGCGACCGACAAGATCACCCGCACCTTCTTCAGCTATCCATCCCCCAGCGGTCTCATCGATAACGATGGTCCGATCTTTGCGACCTGGCCGGTGGCGGCGCTTGTCGGGTACTCGATTGGCGCACGGCTGGCGCTGCGGCGCAAGGAAGAGGAAGAAGATTAGCGCCTGCGCCACAGCCGGGTTCTGAACTGCATACGGCGGTTGGTTCAGCGTGTGTTGCGCTCGACGATGAACTGTCAGTCCTGAGCGACGCTGAAAACGTGAAGCAGCCCCCCGTTTGAAAAACAACCGCAGATTCTTCGCTTACCACCCCCAGGCTGAAGAGTACGCCTGGGGCCCCGTTCGCTCAGAATGACAGCGCATTTTATGATGTGAACTTTAGACTCAGGGCACTGGCTGCAATTTGGTCAATGTGATGACACGCTCGGTCTCTGACCGGATGAATTTGCGCTCGGGCATCTCAGCTTCCCAGGTCTCTCTGCTTCCCCGATCTCAGAATCTAGAGTTCCACCCCACGGACGAAGACCTGTTCGCGGGGGGCCAGGATCTGGACATCCCAGAGAGCCATTCAAAATCAAACGGTCAGGGACCTAGCGTCCTTCGTGCAGCTGCTGCAGGGCCTTGACGGAGGTTTGCTGCTTCTGGATGGCGGCGATGCCTTCGGCCGCGGCCTGCGCAGCGGAGAGTGTGGTGATGGTGGGGATGCGGGCCGTAACCGCAGCGCGGCGGATGGCCTTCTCGTCGAAGATGGCGTCCTGGCCCCGGGGCGTGTTGATGATCAGATTGATGCGATCGCTCTTGATCAGATCAACGGCATCCGGGCGGCCTTCGGTCACCTTGAAGACGGTCTCCGAGACGATGCCCGCGTTCGACAGCACCCGCGCCGTACCCTCCGTAGCCACAATCTTGAAGCCAAGATGGATGTACTTGCGGGCCAGCTCAACCGCAGCCGACTTGTCGTGGTCCTTGACGCTGAAGAAGACCGTGCCCTTGGTGGGCAGAATCTGACCGGCGGAGAGCTGGGCCTTGGCAAAGGCCTCGCCAAAGGTGGCAGCCACGCCCATCACTTCGCCGGTGGAGCGCATCTCAGGACCGAGAACCGTATCCACGCCGCCGAATTTGTTCCAGGGGAAGACCGGGGACTTCACGTAGAAGTGGTCGCCGGTGTCCAGATCCTTGCCGCTGGCCAACTCCTCCGGCAACAGATCGCGGAGGGTGCGGCCGGTCATCAGCCGCGAAGCTACCTTGGCCAGGGGAATGCCGGTGGCCTTCGAGACGTAAGGAACCGTACGCGAGGCGCGCGGGTTTACTTCGATCACATAGACGTGGTCATTGCCCTGGGCGTCGCGCTGGATGGCGAACTGGAGGTTGACCAGGCCGATGACCTTGAGCGCGAGAGCGAGCTTGCGGGTGTAGTCGCGCAGCACGTCCAGCGTCTCCGGGCGGATGGAGACCGCGGGCAGCACGCAGCTGGAGTCGCCGGAGTGGATGCCGGCCTCCTCAATGTGCTGCATGATGCCTGCGATGAGAACTTCCTTGGAGTCGCAGAGCGCGTCCACGTCCACCTCGATGGCGTTTTCGAGGAAATGGTCGATGAGCACCGGGCGCTCCTGAGAATATTCAACGGCCTGGCGCATGTAGCGCGCCACGCTTTCGGCGTCGTAGGCGATCACCATGGCGCGGCCACCGAGCACGTAGCTGGGACGCACCAGAACCGGGTAGCCGATGCGCTCGCCGATGGCCAGAGCCTGCTCCACGCTGGTGGCGGTGCCGCCGGCGGGCTGCGGAATCTGCAGGTCCTCCAGCAGCTTGCCAAAGCGTTTGCGGTCTTCAGCAAGGTCGATGGAGTCGGGCTGGGTGCCCACAATTTTGACACCGGCGGCGCGCAGCCGCTGGGCCAGGTTCAGCGGGGTCTGGCCGCCGAACTGCACAATCATGCCCACGTCAGCGCCACTCTTGGTTTCGTGCTCGTGGATGGCCAGCACGTCTTCGAGCACGAGCGGCTCAAAATAGAGCCGGTCACTGGTGTCGTAGTCGGTGGAGACGGTCTCCGGGTTGCAGTTGACCATGATCGTCTCGTAGCCGTCTTCCTTCAGCGCGAACGAGGCATGGCAGCAGCAGTAATCGAACTCGATACCCTGGCCGATGCGGTTGGGGCCGGAACCGAGAATGATGATCTTCTTCCTATCGGTTGGCGCGGCCTCGTCCTCTTCGTCGTAGGTGGAGTAGAGGTAAGGCGTCATGGACTCGAACTCGGCCGCGCAGGTGTCGACGAGCTTGAAGACCGGCTTCACGCCCTTTGCCTCGCGCAGTTCCCTGACCTGCTTGGTGCCGGCGTGGCCTTCGAGCTTCCATTCCGTGGCAATGCGCTCGTCGGAAAGGCCGAGACGCTTCAGGCGGCGCAGCTCCTCTTCCGTGATGGCCTCGGGCGTGGTGTGGGCAATGGTGCCCTGGGCGATGGTGATCTCGCGAATCTGGTGCAGGAACCAGGGGTCCATCTTGGTGAGCCGGGCCACTTCGCGCACGCTCAGGCCGCGCTCAAAGGCGTAACGAATGTAAGCCAGGCGCTCCGGGCGTGGGGTGACAAGCATCTGCGTCAGGCGGCGCGGTTCCAGGACCTCGGCTCCGGTCTTCTTGCCGGTTTCGAGCGCGCGCCAGGCCTTCATCAGCGATTCCTTGAAGGTGCGGCCGATGGCCATCACTTCGCCCACCGACTTCATCTGCGGCCCGAGTACGTCGTCCGACCCGGGAAACTTCTCAAACTGCCACTTCGGGATCTTGGTGACGACGTAATCGATGGTCGGCTCAAAGCAGGCCGGGGTCTTGCGGGTGATGTCGTTGGGGATCTCGTCGAGGGTGTAACCCACGGCCAGCTTGGCGGCGATTTTTGCAATGGGAAACCCGGTTGCTTTGGAGGCCAGAGCGGAGCTCCGCGAGACGCGGGGGTTCATCTCGATCACCGTCATACGGCCGTCGGCAGGATTGACGGCAAACTGCACGTTGGAGCCGCCGGTCTCCACGCCGATCTCGCGCATCACGGCAATGGCGGCATCGCGCATCTTCTGGTACTCGCGATCGGTGAGGGTCTGCGCGGGGGCGACGGTGATGGAGTCGCCGGTGTGCACGCCCATGGGGTCGAAATTTTCGATGGAGCAGATGATGATGACGTTGTCTGCGAGGTCGCGCATCACCTCCAGCTCGTACTCCTTCCAGCCGAGCACGGACTCTTCGATCAAGCACTCATGTACTGGTGAAAGGTCGAGGCCGCGGGAGAGGATCTCCAGCAGGTCTTCGCGGTTGTAGGCAATGCCGCCGCCGGAGCCGCCGAGGGTG
>Ga0371490_1001023_pt1 | contig 15849 bp, 16 predicted proteins | sample MB2SIPfraction_FD_207959 | JGI IMG/M metagenome (GOLD analysis project Ga0371490, IMG submission 207959) | Lab enriched peat soil microbial communities from McLean, Ithaca, NY, United States - MB28FN SIP fraction | ecosystem: Environmental > Terrestrial > Soil > Wetlands > Peat | place: USA... | reverse complement strand
CCCGGAGCAAAGGCGCATGCCTGGTCAGACGCAGCCACTGCCAGGTTATGTTATGCTGCCTGCGACATAAACTATGCGACGGCGTTCTCCTACAACAGGTTTCAAGAACTTCGAGGGAATAAATCATGGGTGCTATTTGGAATCTAGTGACAGAAATTGGAAAGACCGTTATCAATGTTCACAGTTGCGCCGCATTTGATATCGCAATTATTGAAGATGACGAGAAAAGTTCTTCATACAAGAGCGAGACAACAAGTTCAGAATGTTATGATTCAGAATATGATAATGACGATTGAGTTCGCATTGGAACTCTTTTCATGACATTTGGAAGGCCGCGCAGATCGAATGCGCGGCTTTTGTATCTTCAACTGATTAAGGGCGGCACACCAATGTTTCGTATCCAGTTGAGCCAAAACTGCGGTTCAACTGCTTGGTGCACATTCACGCAAAAGTGCCAGACGCATGGCAAGATTCTCACCAAAGCCACATACTCAGTAATTACAAATGAATGAGATTTGGCATCTGATAGATTGGCTAAATGATTGAATTTAAATGGTGCGCCCTGAGAGATTCGAACTCCCGGCCTTCTGATTCGTAGTCAGACGCTCTATCCAGCTGAGCTAAGGGCGCTTACCATGCGGACAAGCTGTCCGCACACTGCGTCGGTCGCCGTTGCAGCGACCTCATTCAATATAACACAACGTGCGCCGCCCTCCGCAAGCCGCGTCTGTGGAAGCCAGCATCTTCTCCGCGCAAAACGCCGTCCGGCATAGACGTTGCAAACGCTGCCGGCACTGAGAGCGTTTACTGTTTCAGGTCCAATCCCGTGCGGCGCAGCAAATTTGCCACCGTCTCCTGATTCAACCGGGTCGCGTCGTATTCCACGGTCAGCCGGTGAGCGGTTTCGTCCACGCGCAGGCGGCGAATGCCGTACACCTCGCGAATGCTGTCCATGCCGCGCAGCACAGCCTCGTCGGGCGCCACGCCGTAGTTGTAGCTCACTTCCACGCAGGTCATCGCAATCTCCCACCGGCATGTAGATCAATGCCATACAACACTCACCGGCCAATTGCATTTACTATATCAGCCGTGCGCTGGTTCGCGTGCTCGCCGCGCATCAGTCCGCAGGAGAGATGCCCCATGCCACACTCCACCAAGGCCAAAGATCCCGTTTGCGGCATGACGGTGGACACGGCCGCCCCGCGCGGAGGCCAATTCCACTACAAGGGCGCGGACTACTACTTCTGCAATCCTCGCTGCCAGGAGCGCTTCCGCGCCACGCCGGAAACTTTTCTCGATCCCGGCTACCATCCTGCTGGCATGATGCCCGCGCCGCTGACGCAACTCGGCGGCATCAAGCCCGCTTCCGGTGCAATGCATTCCAGAGCTGCTCAGCCGGGCATAGTTCCACACTCAGGCATCACCGCCGCTCCCGGCACTACTCACGCCGCCACTGCACCTTCCGCACCCGCGAAAGCTGAACCCGGCACCTTCTACATCTGCCCCATGTGCCCGGAGGTCCGCTCGCCCATCCCAGCTGCCTGTCCCTCCTGCGGCATGGCCCTGGAGCCTGAGACCATCTCCGTCGCCGATGACGCGCCGAACCCCGAACTCCTCAGCATGTCGCGCCGCCTGCGCATCGGACTCCTCTTCGGCGTGCCGCTGCTTGTGCTGGCCATGATGCACATGTTCACCCCGCTGGCGCACCGTGTGGACGCCCACGCCATGGCCTTTCTGCAACTTGCGTTGGCCTCGCCCATCGTCCTCTGGTGCGGATGGCCGTTCTTCCAGCGTGCCGTCACTTCCATACGCCTTCGCAGTCCCAACATGTTCACGCTCATCGGACTCGGTGTGGGTGCAAGCTACGTTTACAGCGCCATCGCGACGATTGCGCCTGCTGCGTATCCGCCATCGCTGCGCGGTCCGCACGGTCAGCCCGACGTTTATTTCGAATCCGCCGCCGCCATCATCCTGCTCGTCATCGTCGGCCAGATTCTCGAACTCCGCGCCCGGGGCCGCACCAGCCTTGCCCTGCGCGCCCTGCTCGACCTTTCGCCCCGTACTGCTCGACTGGTCGAGGCCGATGGCCATGAGCGTGACGTGCCGCTCGCCGACGTGCTACCCGGATGGCGACTGCGCGTCCGTCCCGGCGAAAAGATTCCCACCGACGGTTTGGTTCTCGAAGGCCACAGCGCGGTGGACGAATCGCTCATTACCGGCGAATCGCTGCCCGTCGAAAAGCTTCCTGGCGCGCGCGTCATCGGCGGCAGCGTCAACCGCAGCGGAGCCTTGTTGATGCGTGCCGAACGAGTCGGCCAGCAGACGTTGCTCGCGCAAATCGTTCGCCTGGTCGCACAGGCGCAGCGCAGCCGAGCTCCCATCCAGCAGCTTGCCGATCGTGTCGCCGCCTGGTTTGTGCCCACGGTCGTCGCCGCCAGCGTGCTCACCTTCATCCTTTGGATGGCATTTGGTGCCGCACCTGCCCTGCCACGCGCACTCGTCAACGCCGTCGCTGTGCTCATCGTCGCCTGTCCCTGTGCCCTGGGGCTGGCCACGCCCATGGCCATCATGGTCGGCACCGGCCGCGGAGCCCGCGCCGGAGTCCTCGTCCGCAACGCCGCCGCTCTCGAAGCTCTCTCCAGCGTTGACACACTTGTGGTGGATAAGACCGGCACGCTCACCGAGGGCCGTCCATCGCTCGCTCAGATTGTTGTTTTCGATTTTGACGAACCCACCGCGCTGCACTGGGCCGCCAGTCTCGAAGCCCGTAGCGAGCATCCCTTTGCCCAGGCCATCCTCCGCTCCGCCGACGAGCGCGGCTTGCACCATCTCGCAATCGAAGGATTCACTTCCACTGCAGGCGGCGGAGTCAGCGGCCGCATTCTCACTCCGGAGGATGCCGAACAGAAATCTCGCGACCTCCTCCTTGGCAGCGCCGCCCTTCTCGCCGCCGCGGGCATCACCATCCCGCCGGAGGCCACTACCCGCGCAGAAGAGCTGCGTGCGGAAGGGAAGAGCGTGCTGCACCTTGCGGCCAACGGCCAGCTCGTCGCACTCTTCGCGCTTGCTGATGCCATCAAGCCCAGCGCGCCGGAAGCGCTCGACGAACTTCGCCGCCAGGGGCTGCGTATCGTCATGCTCACGGGGGACAGCCCCACCACGGCCGCAGTCATCGCACGCCAGCTCCAACTCCGCGAATACCAATCCGCGCTCACTCCCGCTGCCAAGGCCGATGCCGTGCGCCGCCTGCAACAGCAGGGCCGCGTCGTCGCCTTCGCCGGAGACGGCATCAACGACGCACCCGCCCTGGCGCAAGCCGACGTCGGCATCGCCATGGGTACCGGAACCGACATTGCCATGGAGAGCGCCGGCATCACCCTCCTTCACGGTGATCTCTCGGCCCTTGTTCGCGCCCGCCACCTCAGCGTGGCCACCATGCGCAACATCCGCCAGAATCTATTCTTCGCCTTCTTTTACAACGCGCTGGGAGTTCCACTCGCCGCCGGCATCCTCTATCCCTTCACCGGATGGCTGCTCAGCCCCATCTTTGCCGCCGCCGCCATGAGCTTCAGCTCTGTCTCGGTCATCACCAACGCCCTGCGCCTGGGCCGTGCGAAGTTGTAGGCAGATCATTTCCACTCTTTTGACTATTCACTTCGTTCAGGTATTTCTCTTCCGCACAAAACTTACGCGCAAAAGAAAGCAGCGCGGATTTTCTCCGCGCCGCTCGTCCACTCCCAGTTGCTACATTCGTCCTGCTAAAGCTTATTGAAATACTCCACCATCTCCGGAGAGGTCCACTCCGCAGGCCCGATGAACTTCCGCACAATCTTGCCCTTGGGGTCAATCAGGAAACTTTCTGGATAGGCAAAGGTTCCATAAGCCGAGCTCGACTTGTGATCGGCGTCGCGCGCCGTCAGGATTCCCGGCATATGCTTGGCCGTGAAGTTTTTGTAAGCCGCCTCGTCCTCGTCCATGCTCACCGCAAATATCGTCACCTTGCCGCCCATCTGCTGCTGCAGCGCCACCAATGACGGCGTTTCCTGCACGCAGGGCGGGCACCAGGTAGCCCAAAAGACCACCAGTACATTTTTTCCGCGCAACTGACTGAGGGTGATGTTGCGCGTGCCGTCGCTCACCGTAAAGTCCGGAGCCGTGGTGCCAATCGCCGCGGGCTCACTGTTGCGGCAGGAGCCTAGAGCCAAGGCCAGCGCCATGACCACAAGGAAGCAGAGAACTCGAGTCAATTTGAAATGATTTTGCATAGTAATTTTCGCCATTCTCTCTTCTATTGTAATGTCGCGCGGGCCATGGCGACTACTGTCAGAAATTGCCCGGTTATCCTGCTTAACTCAAATTCCTGTACCCGCCGCAGCCCATCTTCGGCGATGCGCTGCCGCAGTGACGGCTCCCGGTAGGCTCGCTCAATGCCATCAGCCAGGGCCTCGGCGCTCTCCGGTTCCACCAGGATGCCATGGCCGACCACTTCTGGAGCCGCGCCGGCGCGGGCCGCCACCACGGCTTTGCCCGCCGCCATCGCCTCCAAAAAGACCACGCCAAAGCCTTCCTGCACGCTGGGCAGGCAGAAGAGATCGCAACCCGCGTACTCCCGCGCCAGCTCGCTCATGGAGATATCTTTTCTCCACTCCACCACGCCTTCCAGCCTCAGCCGAGTAGCCAGCTCGTGCAGCGTCTTTTCCTCCGGCCCGCCGCCCACAATGCGCAGCGCCATCCCGGGAATCCTCGTCCGCAGCCGTGCCGCCGCCTCCAGCAACAACACCAACCGCTTGCGGGGATAGAAGCGGCAAACGCTCAGCACCGTGAACAGCTCCGGCCGCGACTCGCCCTTCGCCTCCGCCAGCAGCCGTTGCCAGCGTGACAGGTCGATCGCTTCCGGAATGATCGCCGGTTTGATCTTCAGCCCATACAGCCGCATAGCCTGCCCAGCTGAATATTCGCTGGTGGTGATGACCAGGTCTGCCGCGTGCACGTGTTGCCGCTCCCATGCCGCCTGTCGCGTCATCGACCATCGCGTGTACCCGCTTTCAAAGCGCGCCTCGTCGGCTACCACGCCCTTCAGCGAGGCGACATGCAGCACTCCCGGCCTGCGCGGCACTCGGTAGCCATCCAGGTCGAAGCCCACCACCACATCCGCCGAGCTCGTATCCAGCTCACGCAGCCGGCGGTTGAAGATCCATCGCGCCAGGGTGTAGTTCGGCAGCCGGGGAATGTCGCACACCACCTCCACCTGGTGCCCAGCGGCTTGCAGTCCACACGCCAGGTTGGAGATGCCAACGTGCGTGCCGCTTCCGGCGGCAATGTTCATCGGCGTGGAGGTAAGAAAGAGAAAGCGCATCGGCCCTGAAGGTAGAATCGTCCCGATGAGATTACACGGGTTACAATCCTATCGGTAGGAAATATTCCGCATCGATCCGTACCTATTGTCATCTTATTTATGGTGATGCTTTTCTACCTTTCAGCAAACAAATGACCGTCCCTGCCACAATTTATCTGACCCGCCGCGCCGAATTCTCCGCTGCCCACTACTACCACCGTCCGGAGTGGAGCGCCGAGCAGAATGAGCGCGTCTTTGGCCGCTGCGCCAATCTCAATGGCCACGGGCACAATTATGTCCTGGAGGTCACCGTCGCCGGCGAGGTGGATGCCATCACCGGCTTCGTCATTGATCTCAAACTTTTAAAGGACATACTCCAGCAGGCCGTTCTCGACGACTACGACCATCGCCATCTCAACAAGGAAGTCCCCGAGTTTGCCGCGCTCGTCCCCACCACGGAGAATATCGCCATCGCCATCTGGCGCCGCCTGGAAGGGAAGCTCGCACCGGCTCGGCTGCATCGCATTCGCCTCTACGAGCAGCCCGATCTCTTCGTCGATTGCTTCGGTGACGGTGCCGAAGCAAATAATGGGGAGACCCAGTGAAGGTTCACCTCACCCGCCGCTATCTTTTTTCAGCCTCTCACCGGCTGCACAGCCCTGCGCTCAGCCCCGTGGTCAACCGCGACACCTACGGCAAGTGCAACAATCCGCATGGCCACGGGCACAATTACTTTCTTGAGGTCACCGTCAGCGGCACGCCCCACGCGCAGAGCGGAATGATCTGCGACCTCGCTCAGCTCGACGATATCGTCCGCCGCGAGGTCCTAAAACGTTACGATCATGTAAATTTGAATGAGCTGCAAGATTTTGCCGCCGTTGTGCCCACGACGGAAAATCTTACCTTCGCCATCCAGCAAATCCTGAGCCGCGCCGGGCTGCCGGCTCATCTGGTAGGTATACGCATCGAGGAGACCGGCAACAATTCCTTTGAGGCGTTGGGTGCCGGGGTGGGCGATAACGCCCCGTCCTCCGTACAATAGTTGTAGCGGCGTCAAAGGAAAGCTTTGGGAGAGCAGGATTTTATGAAGGCAGTCGCCATCAACAACAAGCGCGTCCCCAGCGAGGAGCAGCGCGACCCGCAGCAGTTGGCAAACGCCAGCATGGAGGAGCTCGTCCGCCAGTTGCTGGCGCGTCTCGGCGAGGATCCCTCCCGCGAAGGCCTTCTGGATACGCCTCAGCGCGTCACCAAGAGCATGGAATACCTCACCAGCGGCTATCAACTGCAGCCCGCCGACGTGGTTAATGACGCGCTCTTCACCGTCGACTACGACGAGATGGTCATCGTCAAGGACATTGAGATGTTCAGCATGTGCGAGCATCACATGCTGCCGTTCTTCGGCAAGGTACACGTCGCCTACATTCCCAACGGAAAGGTCATTGGGCTCAGCAAACTGCCGCGCCTGGTGGAGGTCTTCGCCCGCCGCCTCCAGGTGCAGGAGCGCATGACCACCCAGATCGCCGAGGCCATCCAGGAGATCATCCAGCCGCAGGGCGTGGGAGTGGTCATTGAGGCGCGCCACCTCTGCATGATGATGCGCGGCGTCGAGAAGCAGCACTCTTCGGCCGTCACCTCGGCCATGCTGGGCAGCTTCCGCCAGCCCACCACGCGCAACGAGTTCCTCTCGCTCGTTCGCAAACGGCAGAGCAGCAGCTTCTAGTATTTTTATAGATCGTGCGCCTCGCCTTTCTCCGGCGGGGCGTTTTTTATTTGCAAAATGCTAGTTGGGTTACACTTTTGCCGTAAGGAAAAGGAATTCATCATGCATCGCAATCCTCGTCTTGTTATCTCAATATTGGTTGTGCTCGCGGCGCTGCTGACTGCTTCTATGGCCATGGCACAGGCGCCAAGTCCACAGGGGCCCGCATCAAAACCAAGCGAAAAAGACATGCATGGGCTGATGATTTATGGCAAAGGTTTCCTTATCTTTGCCAGTGAACCGGATGGATGGGACGCCAACACCGACGCTGCCGCCCGCGAGTATCAATCAAACGTCGTCTTCTTTCCACGCGATCCGGAGTCTCGTAAAAACGAGGTTAATATCCGCGTCCGGTTGAATAAGAAAACAACCGAAGATCCCGAAGAAGATATGCTCGCCGACGTGCAAGGGTACAAAAAGCAATACCCGGAGACGAAATTTCAGCCACTAACCATTCGTCATCCTGAATGTAAAACATCCGCAAAGCTCTTCTACACACCGGGCGATTATTATGAGTATGTCGCATATGTGAACCCCGGCAAGCAACACAGTTTGATGTTCTCCATCACCATGTCAAAAAGCCGCAAGGAGGCAACGCCACAAGAACTTGCGGCCTATGAGCACGTCCTGCAGTCCTTGCGACTGGTGGAGACCAGCAATTAGCTATCGCATTTTCCGTGCTACTCTTTCCCCATGCCAGCCCGAGCAAAAATCGCCGTCGTCACCGGAGCCACGCGCGGCATCGGTCTCGCCATCGCCGAGCAGCTCTCCGAGCGCGGTTTCCGCCTCATCCTCGTCGGACGCGATGAGCGCCTGCTGGCCAAGACTGCCGCGCGCCTGCCGTATGCCACGGCCCACCCATGCGACATCCGCGATCCCGAATCCGTCGCCCGCCTTGCCGTGGTCCTGCGTAAACTGCGCCGCGTGGATGTGCTCATCAACAACGCGGGCATCGCCGGACCGTTGCAACCGATCTCCACCCTCGACTTCGCCACCTGGCGCGAAGTGATTGAAACCAACATGCACGGCACATTCCTGGTCACCACGGCCATTCTGCCGCTGATGAGGAAGGGCGCGGTCATCGTCAACAATCTCAGCGTCGCCGCCCGCACCATCTTTCCTGGCATGGCCGCTTACAACGCCAGCAAGCATGGACTTCTCGGCTTTACCGATACCCTCCGCGAGGAGCTGCGCGCGCGTCAAATCCGCGTCGTCGCCCTCATGCCCGGCGCAACCGATACAGAGATATGGAAGCAGTTCTGGCCCAACGCTCCGCGCCGCGCCATGGTCCGCCCGCACACCGTAGGACGCCTCGTCGCCGAAGCTGTCACCCTGCCGCTCAACGCCAACGTTGAGGAGATCCTCATCACTCCCTCGGCGGGCAAGCTATAGTCAACTTCCGAGCCCACCGCTACGCCTGTACTTTATCTTTAACTACCTTAGCCTTATTTATCTGCACGAAGCCGCTTATTACGAGTCTCCACGGCTCGTAAATCACCAGTCACAGGCGTAAAATAAATCAGGGGGATCATCATGACGCAATCGTATCCACGCATTGCTATCGTCACCGGCGCTACATCCGGCATTGGAGAGGCGACTGCCCGCAAGTTCATCGCCTCCGGCTATGCTGTCATCGGCAGCGGCCGCACCGCCGCGAAGCTCGACGCACTGGAGAAGGAACTCGGCGAGGCCTTTGTGGGCATTGCCGGAGACGCCGCCGACGAAGCCGTACTCGACCGCCTCTTTGAGACCGCCGAAGCCCGCTTCGGACGCTCCGCCGACCTCGTCGTCGTCAACGCCGGACGTGGCCTGGGCGGCTCGGTCAAGGACTGCGACCGCACCGACTTTGCCGACGTGCTCAAGGTCAACGTCATCGGCGCCCTGGCCCTCATGCAGAAAGCCGCGCGCCAGCTCGTCGCCGCGCAGAAGACGCGTTTCCCCAAGCACCCCGCTGACATCGTCGTCATCGGCTCGGTCGTCGGGCGCAGCGTCTCTCCATTCAGCGCCGTTTACGGCTCTACCAAATTTGCCGTGCACTCGCTGGCCGAGGGCCTTCGCCGCGAGATCGGACCGCTCGGCGTGCGCGTCTCGCTCATCGAGCCAGGCATCGTCGTCAGCGGCTTTCAGGATGTCGCCGGATACAGCGACGAACTGGTCAAGAAGTTTCACGATAACTTCGGCCCTCTGCTTTATGGCGAGGACATTGCCAACGCCATCCACTGTATCGTCAGCCTGCCCGCGCACGTGCACCTCAGCGACGTCGTCATCCGCCCCACGCGCCAGGACTATCCATAACCCGCGCACTTCGCGTAAGCACAAGCGCGCAAAGCTCAGCCCCGCATTGTCGCGGGGCTTTTTCATTGATTCCTGCTTCGTCACAGATATCTACCTTGAAGTGATATTGAGCTACATTGACCGGACGCCGGGATCAGCGATTGCTACCATCAGTTGCTCGGGGTGCAGGAATCATCCCCGCAATTGGCTTACACAAAGTTGTACCGGAGGTTCAAAGTATGATGAAGAAAATCGCATTCGCCGCATTCGGGCTGATCCTTACGCTCGGTCTGGCTACGCCGCCCAAGGCTGAGGCACAGGTCTCGGTCGGAGTCCAGCTCGGAGGCCCGGCCGTAGTGTTTACCAGCGGCTACCACGATGGCTACTACTACGAGGATGGCTATCGCTACCAGCGCGACTCCCGCGGATATCGCCACTATGATCACAGTTACGGCGGCCACCACGATTGGAACAACGATCGCGCTCACCGTGATGGCAACCACCATGACAATCATCATCCGGATGGCGACCATCGCGACTATAAGCGCTAACCAGGTTAGCTGCATCGCTGCAGATGATCAGAATGCCCCATGCAAGCAATCTATTCGCTGATGTGGGGCATTTGTTTTGTCTATTGATTGAACACAAACAGCCGTTGAGCCCAGGCTTACCGGTAGACGTACCGCCGCACCCGGGCAGGGAACAGGCTGATCAGTCCGAAGCCGGCCATGAATCCTCCCACGTGAGCCCAGAAGGCCACTCCTCCCATGCCTTTTTCGCTCTGCACCAGTGCCGTGCCCACGCCACTCAGGATCTGAATCACAAACCAATATCCCAGCACCGCCCACGCTGGCAGCCACAAAAAGAAGATAAACAGGAAGGGAACCAGCATCAGCACGCGCGCCCGCGGATAGAGTACAAAGTATCCGCCCATGATGCCGGCAATCGCGCCGCTGGCACCCACCATCGGCACCGTCGTCGCCGGGTCGCTCAGCACCTGTGCAGCCGCGGCGGCCACGCCGCACACTAGGTAAAAGGCCAGATATCGCCCATGCCCCAGCGCATCTTCCATGCTGCGTCCAAACACCCACAGGAACCACATATTGGGCAGCAGGTGATACCAGAAGCTGGCGTGCATGAACATGCTGGTCAACACCGGCAGCAGAGCCATCTGCAGACTCACACCATGCGCTGCGCCATTCGCAATCCCATGTGCCGCCCCATGCACGCCATGCACCACTGCCGGATGCAGGAAGCTTTCTACGCCCGCCACCAGGCGCGCCGGATTCAGGGCAAACATCCGTATAAACTGCGCCTGCGTTCTCGGCTCCAGAGTCCCTTCAAACAGGTACACCACCACATTGATCGCAATCAACAGGGTATTCACCAGCGGCGCCGAATATCGTGGGGTGTCGTCTTTCAGTGGGAGCATGTCGGGTGGCTGTCAGTCGTCCTTGGCTCTATTAATCATACGGCATCCCGGCCGTCCTCAGGTTGCCCCAAGGCGAAACCCGCCGTTCTCTTAATTGAACCCCACTGAGGTAGATTCCTCTCGCGTCGATAGCCATCATTTGACCGCCGCCGACATTTCCTTGACCATGGAAGGTAATGCTCAACGCCGTTCTCATCATAGATAAGCCCGCCGGACTCACCTCCCACGATGTCGTCAACCGCCTCCGCCGCATCACCGGAGAGCGCAGCATCGGCCACCTCGGTACCCTCGACCCCATGGCCACCGGCGTCCTGCCCATGGTCCTGGGACGCTACACCCGCCTGGCCCAGTTCTTCACGGATGCCCGCAAGACCTACGAAGGCGAGATCCGCCTCGGCTTTGCCACCACCACCTACGACGCCGAAGGCGATCCGGTCACCCCCTCGGGTGAGCCGCTGGCCACCGAGGCCGATCCCAACAGAGAGCTGGCAACCCATGTGCTTCCGACCTTGGACCAGATTCGCGCGCAGCTCCCGGCTTTCACCGGACGCATCCTCCAGCGCCCACCCGACTTTTCAGCCAAGAAGGTGAAAGGCGTTCCGGCCTACAAGCTGGCCCGTCGGGAGAAGCCTGTCGAGCTCGCGCCCGTCGAGGTCGAGGTGCATCGCTTCGAACTGCTCAGTATGGATGGCGATCTTGTCCGCTTCGTCACCGAAGTTTCCGCCGGAACCTACGTCCGTTCACTGGCGCACAACCTCGGTCAGGAGCTCGGCTGCGGAGCTCACCTGGCCTCCCTGCGCCGCACAGCCAGCGGGGAATTCAATATCTCAGATGCAATAACTATTGATGGCTTAGCGGCATACACTGAATATCTTAAGAAAAATCTAGATGTGAATCGAAATGATTCTAGTTTGTCAGAATATACATTATCGGACATGTCGAATAAGTCAAATGCCCCTGAAGAGGTCAACGGCAACCTCGCCGATCCTCCCTCTGCCTTGCCTTCCACTGAGCCCTCTGCTTCGATTTCTGACCCTGAAGTTGCTGCCGATATCGCGCCTTCAGTCGTCACTCAGTTGAGCTCACCCTACCTGCACCCTCGACGCATACTGGCCAACATGCCCTCGGTTACTGCCGCGCCGGATATCGTCGCCGCCATCCGCAACGGCCGCCCGGTCAATCTGCCGGAGTTCTCCGACGCTGCGCTGGTCAAGGTCTTCGCCAGCCGAGATCTTCTCCTTGCCGTGGCCCAGCGCATCGCCGGAACTCTCTTCCAGCCCAAGGTTGTTCTCTATAGCGGCAACGAACCGATGCCGGAGTAAGACGAACTCTGGTCAGGAAGTTAACAACCTTACATTCAATGATTTAGAATGATTTTGAATTGGTATTGTTACCATGAACTTGCAGAGTCGCACAGCCCCTTAACGCACAACACTACGCAGGATTCGCTCTACATCCGCGGTAAAGCTCTTCAGCTCGTCCAGACGTTCAGCGGTTGCTTCAATCAATTCCTCTTTGTATTGAAACACTTGCTGCCCATCTCGCTCCACCAGCACACCCAGCAGACCACCCATTCTCCATCCAGGACGGCCGAGCATGCACAGCCCTGACATTCCATCCGACGGCATCGCGTTGCTTGCCGATGCATTCTCCAGCAGCACAATGCAGTTGCCGCGGAACACTCCGATGGCCCGTGGATAGCGCTCATAGTTTTCTAATGAGTAACCTTCTGCGTAAAGCGCAGCAAGCTGACGAGCGGAGATATCGTTATCAGTCATAATAATGTGACACTGTTTACTGTTTTAGTTACTTATAATTGTGTTTATTTCTTAATGTATTGCTTCGACATTGGAATCTTAATTATTATTAACTCTCATGCACATGCATATCTGTGATGCCGGCACGTCTGTAAGCTCGCAGAATATCCTCCAGAGACACCACGCCAATCAGCATACCCAGGTTGCCGCGATGCACCACGGGCAGCAGGTGCCGGTCCTCCACAAAGCGCAGAGCAATCTCCAAGGACTGATCCTGATGCAGGCGCGGTACACGGCTGCGGACAAGCGCGCGGACGGGCTCTGAGTCGTCCAACCCCTCAGCCTGTATGGCCTCCCGGCTCAGCACACTCCAGCGCCCATCGCCCAGGTCCACGGGCAGGTAGGGCTCCGGGCTGGTGAGGGCCAGCGCGCGCGCGGAGCTCAAAGGCTCGTCGCCCAGTAGAGCTCTTCCCTGCACGGGCCTCATGGCGTCCTCCACGGTCAGCACGGTGCGCTCGCTCTCTTCTTCCAGCGATGGCAGATCAAGGCCATCCTGGCGAGATAACAGGTCAAACAACGGCGTGGGCTGGCCCCAGCGGGAGATGACGTAAGCGATTGAATTGGAGATGATTACAGGCAAAATAATGGAGTAGTTTCCGCTGACCTCAAGAATCATGAAGACCGAGGTCATCGGTGCCCGCATGATGCCGGCGAAGAGGGCTCCCATGCCCACCAGCGCGTAAGCCCCAATGGGTATGGAGAGATATGGAAACAGGTGCTGCTCATAGGAGCCAATCGAGGCGCCCATCATGGCTCCGATGAAGAGCACCGGAGCGTATAAGCCGCCCGGTGTGCCGCTGGCAAAGCTGAGCACGGTGGTAAGGAGCTTGAGGATGGCGAAGAGGGCTAACATCTTCCATGCAAAGCGGTTATGCATGGCCATGTCAATCCATTCATAGCCTGCGCCCATGGGCTGCGGAAATCGGATGGCGATGAAGCCGATAATGCTGCCGGCAAGCGCTGGTTGCAGGTACTGCGTCCACTGCGGCTGGCGGCGCAGGTAAGGACGTAAGCTCTTGATAAGTTTGACAAAAATAATCGAGGCCAAGCCACCAGCCAGCCCCAGAACGACGTAAGCCAGCAACTCCGCTGCATTGGAGAGGTGATACACGGGCACATGGAAGAGCGGCGCATCGCCCAGGAACCAGCGCTCGACGACGACGCTGGAGATAGCCGAGAGCACGATGGCGCCCAGGATTCCAGCGCTCCAGTGTCCAATGACCTCTTCGATGACGAAGAGCACGGCGGTGATAGGTGCATTAAAGGCGGCTGCCAGACCGGCGGCAGCGCCAACGGGAGCCATCAGGCGCAGACGCTCCCGGCTGAGCTTGAGCCAGCGGCCGAGGGCGGAAGCCAGCCCGGCTCCGATCTGCAACGCGGGATCCTCCGGGCCGAGCGACTGACCGCTGCCAATGGCCAATGCCGAGAGCAGGAACTTCCCTGCCACGGTCGAGGGCGCGATGTAGCCATCGTAGATGTAGAGCGCACCCTTGGTCTGGTTGATGCCGCTGCCGCGCGACTTGGGAAAGTAGCGCAGCGCCAGGAAGGCGATGACCAGTCCGGTGAGGGCCGGAACAAGTACGACTCTCGGCCAGGAGGGATGTGCGGAGCTGCCCAGCAAAAGTATCCGCGCCCAGCCGATGGCGATGCGGAAGCAGACAACGGCAAAGCCGGCGAGGATGCCGATGGCAATGGCCAGAACGAGGAAAAACTGCTCCTCGCGGATGCTGAGGATTCCGGTGGGCCCGGCCATGTTGCGCAGGCTCGCAAAGTACTTGCGGCGGACGGGCGTGGCGAGCAGATCCAGTACTTCACGACCGGAGCGTGGGCGCGGGTTCATCACTCACCTCCCGGGCTTTGCTGTGCCCCCAGGCGCTGGCGTCCAAGCTGCAAAAGGTGTTCGTCGTCCGCGGAGGGCTGGCCGCAGGCGGAGCTGGCGGAGATCTCCGATTGGAAGGAGAAGCGCATGGCACTCTCAATCACGTCGTCGCGGCCGTGGAGCTTGTGCGGGTTCATAAATGGCTCCAACTGAACGGCCCAGTGGTGCAGGCCTGCCCATTGCACATTGGCGGCCTCGCGGGAGGCTTCCGGGACCTTTGTCAGGTCACAGGCATCCAGACGGTGACGGGCAATCTGGTAGGCAGAGATGGTGCGCTGGGCGCGGCTGCTCGGAGTAGCTCCGGGGGCAAAGGGATCGAGGGCTTCGATGGCGTCAAGCTCCACGGAGAGCAGGCCGGCAGGGGCCGAGAGGGGGTGGATGCGGGCAAGATACTGGCGCGCGGCATCGTAATTCCCTTGCAGAAAACTGGCGCGGGCGGCGCCGAGGAGCGCATCGGCGTCATGCTGATTGCGGACGAGGATCAACTGGTAGATGAGCTGGGCTCGGCCGGCGTCTCCGCTGCGCAGAAAGAGGCTGGCAAGGTGTGGCTGCTGATCGCTGGAGACGGGCATGGTCTCTTCCGTGCTGATCAGAACGTATTCAGCCTCCTGACGGCGGCCCAGGGTGATGAGGTACTCGGCGGTCTCCAGACGAACGGCTATGCTGGCGGCAACCGAGTCGCTGCGGCCGGGCCAGCGGCCTTCAATGGCATTGCGGTAGAAGCCGAGAGCGAGCTCTGGCCGCTTGGCCGTGGCTTCCAGCCGGGCAAGCTTGAGGTTGACCGAGGCATCGTCGGGTCTATCCTCCCAGAGGTCACGAATCTGGGCCATGGCCTCATTGCGAGAGCCAATCTCGATCAGGGCATCCCCGAGGTTGAGGCGGACGTGACGATCAAATGGTGAATAAACCAGAGCGCTCTCGTAGGCTTTGACGGCCTCCTGGGGACGATGCGCGGCAAGCAGGCGATCACCTGCCGACGAGTACTCCTGGGAGAGCGCGGCAGTCTTCTGCTGATAGTGGCCGACGACGAGGCGGGTAAAGCTGAAGCCGAGAACAATGATGAGAGCCAGGATGGCCAGCGGACGCCAGTCGCGCAGGGTCCACACATGACCGTCCTCCTCGCAGTGGAGGCAGCGGCCATCTGTGCTCAGCGGCTGGCGGCAGTATGTGCAATTACCCTTGGAGTCGCTCATCCATACCCGAATCGGACAGAGATGCGCTGATTAGCGCGTCATGTATTTTCTACAGCTCTATCATCTAGCATTGTAAGGAATGATGAGAGTATCCATCCTATTCTTTCGAACGGAAAGTCTCACTGAGACCGTGAGTGCGATAGTAGTCCTTCGCAGCCGC